>Ga0065711_1004122_pt1 | contig 27423 bp, 16 predicted proteins | sample Hoacrofraction12_FD_59098 | JGI IMG/M metagenome (GOLD analysis project Ga0065711, IMG submission 59098) | Hoatzin crop microbial communities from Cojedes, Venezuela - Epithelial fraction 12 v2 (version 2) | ecosystem: Host-associated > Birds > Digestive system > Esophagus > Crop | place...
AAGGTCCTGTGCAGCCTGCTGTAGGTGACCCTGCTTCGGCGGGGGGGTTGGACTAGATGACCCACAGAGGTCCCTTCCAACCCCTACTATTCTGTGATTCTGTGATTCTGTTCTCTGCTCCCAACCTGCTCCAGAGCCCACTGAATCTGCTTAACCAAATCCTGCAACCGACTAAGGCTAATCTAGAACTACTGCAACCAAATGCCAGTGCACTGCTTTCTTGGTTCTCCTTGGAATTATTTAAGGGCCTGTGTGGCCAGTTACATGTTAGATCCCATGGGCTTTCCTCCTTGCAGCTGTAAGTGTAGAGGCTGAGCAGGTTGTCTTCCATAGTGGCAACCAAATGTCCCCAGCATGGCTACAAGCCGTTCTTGCCCTTAAGCATGGATCCACTTCTTTGCTCTTTCCCTCAAGCACAATTTTCTAGGGGAGATGGAGGAATAATCCCAGCACAAACCTGCTGATTGCATGTCTTCTAGAAGATCACTGGCAAGTGTATCCCAACTCTAATCAACTCTGAGAAAATTAAGCAGCAGCTTCTCCTAGTTCATGGCTCATAAGAGGCTTTTCTCTACCTCTAATGAAAAAATGAAGTAGAATTACTTTTATTTTTCTGCTCTCTATCTTCTTGTGCTCTTTCCACCTTGTTCAGCCCTTGTGAGTTGCTTAAAAAGGTAACTCTGTTGCCTTCTAATTTGCCTGCCAGGATATTCTTTGCTTCAATCACACTATTAGACAAAATCAAATCCAGCTCTTGGAAATCAAACCATTGCCCTCATGCAAACCTGCTGATGAACACCCAGAGCTGCCTGGTATTTCTTGAGGCCTTATTTCTCCCAAACTGCAGCAAGGACCTCAGGTTCATATAACTCGGCCAGCGGCAAGTCCCTGGTGAGCAGGGATTGCAGAGTAAATCATGCTGTGACAAATGTCTCCAAGCCCTGTGCTCTACTCCATGGTCACTCACCATCTCTCACACTCTATTGCAGAGGAAATGAGGACACCAAATACAGTGGGGAAGTGGAGTTGCCTTATGGGAAGACAAAGGCCATGGCAGAAAAACTTGTATTTGAAGCCAATGGAAAAAAGGTACAAAAGTCAACGGTAGAACCCCTGGTATTACAGGCCAGGATGGGTGGAAGGAGAGAGCTGGTTAGAAAGGCCCCACAACACATATGTTAGTGTGTATCCTACTGCTGCCTTGACTTGATGCATAAACCACATTGCCTTAAGCTTACCAAAGTCTGATCTTCCCACATCATCAGGAAGCTGCCAAACTCTTGAAAGATCAAAGGGTGCTGCCCTTTGAGCCTGTGCTTTAAATCCACCAGGAGTGTGATGTTGGAAAGTGCAGTATTAAATCAGGGCATAAGAAACCAGGTTCACCTGGTTCGTACTGCATAAAGATGTAATTTTCAGACACGCCTGAGTTATTTAAGAATAAAAAATATTAGCGTAACCAGCATCAGCCACCTACCTAAGTTAGCTGGCTAGTCCTTTCAGACCCCCAGTACACTCATCAGACAATGTAAAAACGAGACTTCTGTCCTAAACCACTGCCTGGCACATCTCTCTCTCCTGGTTACAGTTTGAGGCCAGCCTGCTTAGCTGGCTCCCTTTGGAACTTGGTTTTGGTTGCTGCAAGTACTTGTTTATATGTCACAGCTGCAGAAGGGTTGATGCCATTAGCACCCTCCACCCAACATCTCTCAGTGAGCACCACAAGGGTGCAGGTGTGCTATGAAAAAAATCAATCTGGGCACTTCCTTGCATTTTCCAGGACTCAAACCAGGCTGTAACTGTCCAGATCACCTGTAGTTGACTCCTCTAGCCCAATATCCGAAGGTTTTGGTTTCATCTGATGCACCCAACATTACTGTGGAGGACTTTATCTCTGAATCTACCACTCACCAACATCCCTCCCTGATTTTACAGCTAAACAACAGTTGTAAACTCACAACCTGTATCATCCGTGCCAACACAGTGTATGGGGAGAAGGCAACATTTCTTCAAGAGTTGTATTTGCTTGCCAAAGCCAGCAACGGTGTGTTGAACTACCTAGAGCCTGAAAACACAGAGCGTAATTACACATACGTGGGTGAGTGAACGATTGATCTCTTTGCCTGTGGTGCTGCCAAGCTGTTTTAGTCACAGGGGACTTTACATGTTAGCTTAACTGTAATTTCCCAAGACAGAGATGAGGACGGTGAACGAGTACAAATATTTTTATAACCGCAAAACTTAGACTGGCTAAAAGAATTTTTAAAACAGTTGTTTGCATTCTACTGTATTTCTTGGGAAGGGTTTTCTTTTTTTTTTTTAATTCCCCTCAACATAGGGAAAATGTTGGTTTGAAAACTGGAAAAATAAACTTAGCAGAAAAAAGAATAGAGAGCTAATCTTTCTTTTTCTAAGTAAACATTTCAAGGGATATATAGAGGAAGAAATTCAGGCAATATTTTTAAGATGTTTTTGGTTTGAAAAGACACTTAATTTCTTCTTCACTAGAAGAANTTTNANAAGTANNNTTAATTTCTTCTTCACTAGAAGAAATTAACACTACTTGTAAAATTTTTGGAAAAAAGGGTGTACTACATAACTGATTTTAGAAAGCATAAGAAGCTGCTCTCAACACCTAGAGAAATAGTTTGTTGTGCTGCTGAACGCATTTCAGGGGAGTATAACTTGCCACTAAATCATGCAGGGTTTTAGTTATTTCTGTGCAGCTCACTTATATGTCTTTTTCCAAAAGTGCAGATAACAGTAGTTTGAAAATGCTGTTAGAGAAGAATCAGGCCTAGATAAATCAAGTGACTTCTTCAAAGGTTGACAGCAGAGCCAGGAATAAAACCCCCGAGCACCGCCTCCCATTCATCCTGCTCTCACTACAGAACACTGCCCTTTCGCTTCACATGAACCAGTATCACGAGGCACATTAATTGTCCAGCTCAAAGGGGAGACCAAAGGTTTAAAGGATCTTGGAGGTCCAGATTAACTACTCCGTCTCTCTACAGCGCAGCTGAGTAACGCAATGCGTGCTTTCCGTACTTCACAGCCCTGAAGCCAACAGATCTGATGTACTCATTCCCTCCTACTGTAAACAGGCAAATGTAGCTCCTCCTGAGTATCTGTTTCTCTTCCCCTCTTATTTCTCCAGGGAACGTTGCATGGATGCATGTTCTTGCAGCAAGGAACTTGCAGCTGAAACCAGACTTACTTGCCGGACAAGTGTATTATTCCTATGATGACACTCCGACAAGAAAAGGTTTTCTGGTAAGGCATCAGCTGTTGTCCTCTGTGGACCCCTCAGTAAGACTAGGCTCACACATCCCTTACTGGAAGATGTGGTTAATGATACAATTGCACAGGATAATCAAGGTCATCTTGTACCCTTTCTGGAAGCCACAGCCTTTCCTAAACTTGCCTTTACTGAACACAATAGTCACCACCTTCTCCTATGAGACAGACAAAGCCTCCAGGCATTTTGGGTACAAACCCCTCTTCACCTGGGAAGAAAGCAAGCGCAGAACTGCACAGTGGTTGAAAGCAGCTGCAGGGAACCTGGAACCCCCCCAGCTTCATGAAAAGAAGAACTAAGCAGCATATCTGAGGTAAGTAGAGAGCTTACCGCACCCGCAAGTTTCATCTGAACTTCACAATGTGCAGAGATCTTTGGCAGAGATTTTGCTAACACTCAGAAATCCTGGTACAGAGAAAGAACAAAACTCCCAGGCTGCAAGTATATACCCTTGCTATGCCAACATGCCAGCTATTTTAAGAGTCACATGAAGCACCAGGGTGCATTTGAAAGCATCCTCCTGCAGGTCCCTGCACACAGATGCAGGACTTGCTGGCCTCACTCCTTCCCACGGTCCACCACTGCACTGGGATCACTTGCAGGAACAAGAGAGACAGGTTCAGATGAGAGAGGGTGCACAGAAAACACATTTTTTATAACATTAGTTAATCAGTTTTGTTCCACAGCCTGACAAGCCTTCATCTCTTGCCGTATTCAGCAAATGGACCTCTCCCTTGCCATGGTCTTGGGCAGCTGGTGGCATGGCTGTACCTGGCTCATACACTCAAGGGGTCTTCAGTGACAATTTTGGGGAAGCCAAGGAAAGCCCAGCAAGTTCTTGCTCTGTTTTAGGGTTTCATAAAAAGAAAAAAGATTTCCCTTTTCCAGAGCTGCCTTTTTCAAGATGCTTCCTGCTATTCTCAACATGTGGAATATTACAACTGCTTTGAAATATTGTCCTTATAAAAAGAAACTTCCAATCTCTTGTGCTAACAATGTATAGGCTGACTTACTTTCTAATCATATGGATGGATAACTGATGTCTACAAGCTTAGAGGTGGGATTCATATAGTTTGTAACTCAAATTCTCTTACCTCACAGCACTCTAGCAGCAAAGCAAGACAAACTAAAGCCCGCATTCAGCTGCCGCACTGGCAGACACCAACTTCAGCGAAGGCCTTAGGGGCTGTGTATGCTAAATAACGTCTGAACTTCAGGAGGAAGAGGTCATTTCAACTCGTTCCATGGCACTGGAGCTACACAGTCCATCCAGCTGCAGTACTTCACAGAAGATATTTTCCTAACACAGATGGGGCAGGCACTTCCAGAAGATTCACAACAAAAACTGTGGTTTGTATCAGTTTATCAGCTCCTCCATTTTTAAGACATACAGAGAGACTGGCAAACCTACATTAAGCACTACAGAGATTTCATTTTTCACTTGAGCTTGGAGGAATGGAGTATCTTTACAATACTGGTTCAACTCTAAAATGAATTCTGTTGGTATCACACTTGTGTGTTCTGTGAATATGTACCCATCTCTTGGGTTTTCCTACAGTAATAGTGTACATATGCACAAATAAAATCTTATTTTAATTACAAATGCTCTAATCCTCCTGGAAAAAAGCAAGTTTCAGTGTGGCATCCTTGATGGAAATGATCAAAATTTGTTTGTTGTTACCCAGGAAGGAAGGCAAAGCAAGACGGAGTGAGCTGCCAAGTTAACTTCACTGAAATTCACACTCACAAGAGAATTCTTTGCAAAATGATCTTACAAGTAAACTATGACTTGCTCTGGTAATTCATTCATATTTTCACATAACAAATAAATTTGGGCAAAACTATTGCAATGTGGTCATAGAGAATTTGGGAAGGTGAAGTGTGTGTTACCATTTCCCTACTTTTTTTCTCCTCCTACCGTTTGTGCTGGGGGGAGTTTAAGAAGGGGAGCAATAAGATTGCCGGGTTTTCTATTTCACTAAAAATTCTCTTTGCAGTTTTTTGCCGTTATTCCAATGGTAGCTGACAGCTTGCTAAGAATTTGACAAAGCAATATACACCCAATTTCTCATACACGCTGCCAGAGCGTCGCCGCAGTAGGACAACGTTGACCTCAACAGGTTTTTGTTCTTCTGAAACCTTGGGTTTTCTCTCGCCGAAAAAGAGCCACTGGGTGGAGCTGCAAGGCTGCGAGACAGGTACCCTCGCCTCGGAGCTCCAGCGTTCCCAACGCTTCTGCCGCAGCTGGTTTTCAAAGGAGTGGGAAGCCTTGCCCGGAGAGCGAGGCTGATGGATGGGGGTATCTGACCATCCGCGTTCGTCCTCGGGCTGCGGCCGCTGGAGTTTTGGCCTTCCCTCGGCTGGCTGCCTGCGGTCGCCGTCTTGTCTTCACGTAGACATGTAATCAGAGAGACTAAGGAAATCATTTTTCCACTCAGAACTCATCAGACAAGAATAAAAGTTTGCTTTCTATTTTTAAAAATAGAATTAAATATGGCACCTGACCTTTGACAAAACTTGCCTAAGCGTAAGAGCTGATGCTTTCAGTCCCCTGCAGAGCCCTTGGTATATTCCTTTGCAGGATTTGGAGCTGCTGAAGGTATCAGATGGGACACTTCTCAAGACACGGTACTATCCCAGAGATCAATGCTTTATGAGCTTGCCTGTTCTCAGAAAACCTTGCTGGGAACCTCATCATGCTTTTGTTCCTGTCCTGCTCATCATCACCTATGATTTTGATGCTTATCAGGATGCAGATGACATGCAGGATAAGGAGCAGAGATTTTTAAATGTAGTTAAGTGCAGCATTTTTCAAAAGGATCTGAATTAATTGTCTGCTTAGCTTTTTTTATACCTACCCACCTCCCAAGCTTTGACAAAAGCAAGTGAAGGATTCCCTTTCCCTGCTCGTGGTAGAAGTGGGGGAAAAAGTTAGACAGCAAAGCCTCTGTGCTGTTTTCCAAAAAGATGAGTAAGCTTCCTTTGGCTGCCCTGCGTTTTGGCTCCTCCAAGTTAATGCTGCTGCAGACTTCCTGTTAGATCCTTGATTTTATCAGATTATAACTTGTTTTCTCCTGGCAATGCTTTAATTCTTTCTACTGCACTGGGTTGTCATTGGGGTTCTTTTCAGGGTCTCAGCCCTATTATGTAACAGCAGCAGCAAAAAAAGAAAAAAACATTTCAGATCTGTTTCTGCTTCTGGAGAGGAGCCTTTGTGCACAATTACTCATCCAAGAGATTCAGCAGGTATAACTGCTTCCCCCAGGGGCTCCATTATATAATTGGATTTCAGCCATACAAATTAAATCCTATCTTACCCCTTAGTTAAGCCAGGCAGTAAGTATTTAATGCTAATATCCCTGACAACTATTGCAGGGAGAAGCAGAGATGAAGCACAGAGGAGACAGATGCATGCATTCTCTGCCGGAGAGGCAGGGAGCGTGAGCAAGGAGTGCATTGTCAGAAAGACACCTGCTATATTTTAAACATGGTTAAACCTCCCCAGCATGAGCCATGGTATCTGCTGGAGTTGTCTGAGCTGGAACGCGGTTCTCCCTTCCTTTTCCATCGTCCAACGTTCCGGTGTGTGCACTGAGCATTCGCCCCCCCAACACACACACACTTCAAAGAGCCACATGCCTAACCCTGTTTGAGTTTCTATGGAAGTCTCTGTTCTTGTGCAATGTCTGAAGGAAGCAAGTTTAGTAATATTAAAACTCAAGCCAAACACACAAACAAGCAAAGAATCCCCAAATTAAAAAGAAAATCTCAACTGAGTTACTCATTCATCTGCATTTTCTGTTGTGTTCAGTCTTCTCCCGGCATGTTTCTTTTAGACAAAGCCCTCTGGGCAGAGACCATCTCTTTTAGTGTCTGGTACATCAGTCACATATTTAGTACATAGTAATCAGGGAAAATAGATTCATGGTAGGAGTTAAACCAGTCAGTCTGGTACTGTAATTGGAACATAATCTCATATTGACAGTATTTAACACAGGATGCGCAGGGAACAGATGGCAGCTTGCCAGGCCTCAATCATTCTGCAAACATTGGAAAGAGATTTTCCAAGTCCAGCTCATGAACCTCATCTCCGATGTCAGAAGCTTTGCTTCCCCAAATGGGCCTAGATCCACTCTCTTATCCTGGTTAAAGCCCAACACACCCCTGTGCTCATGGCTTTGCAGACAACCTGGCTAGCAGTGTTTCTATTGCTATCTTACAAATGCTTAAAGAGTCATTTGAAAAAGCATCGAGGGCAAAAGTCTCCAACAGCCATTGGTACCAGCACTCCCAAACCTCTCGGAAGCACTCACGAGCCTTTCCGCTGCAGAGGGAGATCTTGCCTGTGACACAAGACACGAGCCCATGGGCACTTTCAGTGTCAGGGATACCCACCAGCGTATCCGTCTGCTGCTTCTTTCATCTCTGCAATCTTCAGCCACACAGCTAACACAACAGAGCATACTGGCGGTACGGAGTTGTTCCTTTCCCTAAGCCTAAAACGCTCAGCTAAACCAGGTGAAAGGAGAGGAAGCACATTTATGTCCAAGATGCATTTTATGGTATGGAGTGCAACAGTGTAACTGCAGACACAAGCTCAGCTTTCCAAGGGTATGCGAGAAGTACGCCATGCTTCTTATATCTGCCACAGGAAGTTTGAATTGATTTTTCTCTATTTCAGCAATTAATTCCCATTAATCAACTTCCTGTACAATGCTGCACTATAATTCACAAGTTTTATGTATTATATGAATAAAATTGCACATATATTTTTATGTGATTTTCATTTAATTGAATTCCAAGGAGATTTATCTGCTGGGTTATTAATAAATCTTAATATGGCCTATAACACTCAATTGATATTTAATTAACCTGCAATAACTGCCTTGTAAAATGTAAATTAAATGCTTTATTTTTCCAGGCATATAACCTTAAATCAAATTCTTCATTCTACCAGCAAAGCAAAAAAGAGCGGGCAAAAAACAAGATTGTAGGCAACCAAACCTTAGACCTGAAAATATTTGGTGTTTCAAGAGGTTCAAACTGCAAACTCGACCCAGGCTTTGTAACCAGTTCTCCCGAGGAAGTACTTTTCCACTGTCTCCCCACCTTCAAAGATCACAAGAATCTGGGTGGATTTAGATGAAACATCTAAATCTCAGGAGACTTGAAGAGAAGTGAGAGGCGCCCATTATTAATAATAAGGTTGCAAATTCCCATAGGTATTGTGGTATTTGGCATTTTTCTTAAAGTCTTGGCTCCTAAAGTCACATTATCAAATGAGGATGTCAATTTTCATTCAAAAATAAAAAAGGAAAGATGTTAAAGCCCTTTGATAGGGGAAGAAGTTTGCAAACCTGAATGTCAAAGGCATGAGAACTAAAATACATAAAATTTGATCCTTATCTTTAAAAGTATCAGAAGTTTTTGAGAGACTTGAGATGTTTTGAAAACTGGGAGGTGGCAACAAATGATCAAAACAGCCTTTACAAGAAAGGGTGAGAACAGCCCAAACTATGTTTAAAGATCAAACTGTTCTTCACCCCCCTCCTCTAGCAATTTACATAGATCTACATTAAATACTGCAAACTGCAACAACGGTTTCTGATTTCAAAACTAGGAGAGCTAGCTGCCTTTGCAAAGTGATGGGAAAACTTCAGGAGAGTATGTCTGTCTAAAATTGATAAGCCTATAAAGTTTTACTGCCACAGCATCTAAACTTAGTATATCTTTCTTTTTTTTAATGCATGGAGCGGCCAATCTGTCTTACAATATTTTATTAAATAGAGTATTTCCACCAAAGGACAGTAACCCTTACTGTCTGTAATCTGTCTGCATTAGATCACTTTAAAAGGTATTAAATGAAAATCAAATGTTAAATGTACCATGGATTTTAAAGGTGTCACAGCATGGAAGAATAAAAATGAAGAGAATGGATTCTGACTTGCAGTGAATGAACGGAAATAAATCCAGATCTTCCATAATGGAAAGCCTGTCCTCCCTAGCTGTTCATCCTCTCCAGTCACTCATCCGCCACCCCGCTTGCATAAACTACAGCCAGCGAAGCCCACTCAGCCTAACCAAGGGCAGTAATTCTGCCCAGGAGCTCACGAGGCTGAGGGATTTCTGAAGTGGCTCCAGCAGGCCACGGAGCAGGAGGGTACGTGCTCCCGCCACCCCGCAGTTGCTCAAGAGCTCGTGTGAATTGCATTGCTTAGAAAAGCGTTGCTGACTAGCCCAAATTTTGCCACTCTCACACTTCGCAAGCAGCTTCGCTGCTTCAGAAGAGGAGTACCTGGAGCGGGGAGTCAGCAGATGCAAGTGGCCTCATGCTCGCAGTAATTGACTGGAATTTTGCAGACCTGGGTTTAATCCCCAGATCCAGCATGGACTCACTGGGTAATTTACAGCAGGTTTCTTCCCCCCTCTCTCTCTCTCTCTGTGTTTTATGATTTTGGCAATTGATCAGAATTAGCCTCCTCTCCTCCTCTTACCTTTCATCTTTATAATGGAGGAGACTGTATCCTGCAAACGTGCTGCGTCGGATCTGCTGTCAGCCATTGCTTGGAGGGAGCTGAGCCCAGCATGAGCCCGCAGACCACAGCTGCTTCCCAGGACGGGTACGTTTTACTCTACTGGATAAACATTGACACGGTAGATTTTTCTTTCCCTCAAAGCGGGTTTCTAATTGAGCTGAATCTAGCACAGCTCTCATTAAGGACTGACCATGACTGACAGTTTGCATTTATTTGGGTAGCACTTTTTATCACGCAGTGTCAGCTGGGAGCTGCACCAGGAAGAGACAGGAGTCCAGTCTACCCACAGAGTGCTCCTAACAACGCTCCTGGGAATTAAATCACAACATAAGGAACAAAAGTAATAGCTCAAAAATTGGGGGGCTGCAAGTTCTCAGAAGCGCTTCGGACTTCAGACCTGACAGGCTCCCCACAGACGTTTTACCGCTGAGTTTAATAACAGCAGAAGTTAGCCAAGTGTAGGACTACTGAGGGCCCCTGCACGAGCAGCCTGTCTCTCAGGGATGTACGAGCAGACCCACCATCACCTAAACTACTTGTCTGTGCTCTGCCCACTAGACAACGATCCACACGACTATCCTATAATCACACCCATGTCTAGTCCTAGTCCTAAACCCCTTTATGACCATACCACCCTCCTCTTAAATCCCAGCTCCAATCTCCTTTCGTTTGAGAAACACAGCAGGCTAAGTATTCCTGACATAACCATGATGCTCGAAGTCCCCTTCTGTCCAGGGCTCTCACAGCAACAGCCTCAGTGGGAACAGAGGGAGTTCACCTGCTTGGCAGATACGGCTGATAGCAAACCTGTTTCACCGCAAGTAATCGAGAAGCAAAGTGTCTACAGTCCTGCTGCTGCTGCTACCACTGGGAGCAATCCCACTTATATGGAGATGGGTACTGACTATGGGGGATCCTTAACAGAAGACAGACACAGCACTTGCAAGCTCTGCGTTTCTCAAAATTCACATCTGGAAATGAGCAATTGAGCAAGAACCAGCCCCATGAGACACATCTAAATCAGCCCATCTTAATATTGGGCACACGTTCTTAACTCGCATGTTGCTGTGCATTCAAATGATTAATGGTTCAATATAAAAATCACATAGCATTGTACAGTGGTGGCACATCACCTAGATCAATACACATGCTTTGCCCCAGGAGAAGAACTGGGATTTTTAAACCAAAGAGAATTAGGTGCCTGATTTCTATTACATTTTAAAGGGATTTAGAAGCTCTGCTCTCTCTCAGAAACCTCACCAGACTACCTCAGAGGCGGTACACATGCTTGACATGACACCAGATAATGTTTTTGGGCTACAACACAAATGGGGATTACTGCCTCTGAAAAGGAGGACTTGCTGAAGTGTCTGTGGTTTAAGCAAGGATTTGAAAGGGGAGAGAAGTACAGAGGGAAGCTGTTCTAGACAGTAAGTCATAAAAGAGAAGGCTTAAAAACCGAGAGCCGGAGGAAATGAAGGGATCTGAAAAGGAAGGGAATTAGGATACATGAGAGGAGGAGGAGGAGAAACGTCAGCTAGCAGCAAGATTACATGGGGCAACATGTGAGCTCCTTCAGCCCTTCTTCATTGGGTGACTGGAGTGATGGGAAAGGAAAGATGCTCCACTGAGCTTCTGGGCCGGCTCCAGGATTAAAACGGACAACCACACAGTCATGGTGGGAATAGAGGGGAAGTTGGTGACATTACAACCCAGCTTTCTCAGATCACACAGCAGCTGATTGCAGTAACTTGTTACAGGCAACTCCAGCAGATATAGGGATCAAAACATGGCCAGTGGGCATCCTGGCAGAAACTGAGCACCATGGCACAGGTCGGGGGAGGAACGGTGTGGGAAGGAGCAGGAAGCTGAGAGATGGTGCAGCTGGTGGAGCACAGTGGTGTAATGATAAGTCACCAGGCTGAATTAAACAGGACTGGCTCTGTTCATGGCTTTTCCTGTGCTAGTTTGCACTGGTTATCACAGATAAGCCACATTAATGCAATTCTGTTATGATGTTGGGAAACCTCAATAATGGAAATTAACTACTCTGTATGGACGGATGAATGGAAGTTACACAACCCCTGCCCTATTTCTGAGAAGCACAGCAATGTTGAGTGGGTGCAGCCAAATTAAATAGCTGTTATCAAAATCAAGGAAAGGACCTCCATTCAAAAGGTAACCAGGAGAAAAGCAAGGACTTGGTAGTATTGCACAACCACAACAACTCTGGACTCACACCAACAACAGTAACTTCACTGCTAGAACAATGTACCAGCTTAGTGATTTGACATGCTGCCAAGGGGCTTACAGAATACCTCCAAACAGTTAATTCAAACCCACATTACTAGCTCTATTAATGGCCTGCCATTGCCTGTCTGCAGATCACCATTTTGTGCCAGTAAGCTCTTGACTTCCTTAGTTATCCGTAACTGACATTTCTAGCACGGGTGGGATTCTATAAGGTCCTGAAATTAGAAGGACCAATCTCTTTTCTACCCACTGAATCACCATAATATCAAGCCCACCATTCCCCCACCCTCTGGCCTCAGTTTCTTTTTCCATATAATGGGGACAAGGTCTTGTACATTCACTGTAGCCACAGAACATTTGTGTCTAACTCTTTTCAGACCTGGACAGGAGTTGGCCAACTCAAGCAGACCTGTTATGTTGATTTTCTTACTGCCTCGATTAAAATTTTAACATGATTCTTACACTCTTTCACACACACGACAAAATGATCAAAAGCTATTTACAGCTGGTTTTAAATGTGTGCTAGACTTTACTGAAACCTGGTATTTCTGCCCCATTTGCAGAGGATTTAGCAGGGAGGACAGGAGAAAGACTGCATTTCCCTTGTCTCGGTTCCCTTGTCTGTTACAGTGAAACCTAAAATACTCCCCACCATTTTGGATCAATGTCACATAACCTCATTTCCTCAGCTTAAGAAAAAGCCTTAGATTTTATATGTTGCACTAAAATATGTCAACACTGTTAGGTTAATAAACAGTGCTAAATCAAAACCAGGCCCCAGTCCGTAGATCATGTGAGCTATGTCAAACGCGGGGAGTGATACCATAGAAGAGATGTAATGGACAGCCTCCTTAGCCTGGTTTTTATGACTGTGAAAGAGAAAAACCTGGTGTTCAGTCACTTTTCATTCACCAGAGGCTGTCACACAATCTCTCGCAGCTTTTTGGGTTATGTTTATTTTTCCTGGGGTTCCCTAGAGCCCTACTTTCTGATCCCCTTGCAAAACCTCCTATGTGACTACCTAAAGGACTAACCCCTGAGTTACAGCCAAAACTCGAAGCTTTTATTGCACATTAGACCAGATCCTTACTTGATAAATCAGAATATCCCCCATCAATTTACACCCACAGAGGAAATAATTTTCACAATTCAGAGGAACAAAGATTTGATTTTCTTCTCTGTGTTGACTTTTCCTATGTGGTGACTCTGTTAAATCCAAGAAACTTCTCTCCCTCTCATTTGTCAGTAGGACACCCCAGCAGCTTGTAGGGCTGTAATTCAGCACCTCTGGCCACCCCAGCCTGGCAGCAACCACCCCGCCACAACCAGGAGACTGCACTGCAATCCCTATGGGATTCCTGGTGAAATTACAGGAATGAATCCTGCCAGGCAATCACCGCCTCAGAGGCTGTCCCTATTAGCAGTACTTCCTAAGCAGCATCCTTAATTTTGGGGGAAAACAATCAGGAACGTCTCTCAGAGGCTATCACACATGCTCATTCTATCAGACCTCCCACCCTTCTGATGACCAACACGAGTGGACACACAGTGAGACACCCTGAGCAGACATTCACTGTCCCTCATAGCTGAAACATGACTGACTACTATGTATTTTTAGAAATTAATAGTGAAAATCCTCCTCTCTCACTCACTGCTGGAAAGAAAATGTTTTTGGAAAGCTGTTCATGTCATTTGATAGTGTCCAGATTTTCCACTGAGAAAAGCAAAACCTGAAACCCACAGGATGGTTCAGTTTTTCCCTTGGCAAAACCCAGCAAAACGCTGCTCAGCATATATATACACCTCTTGCTGCCGCTTCTGAAATGTCATGGATTAACACAGTGATGCCAGCAGGCAGCCAGAGTAAGGCACTATCCAAGGCCACCTGAGTGTGGTTCGCAGGGGAATACCTGAGGCCATGGCAGAAAGCACATAGAAGTTTTCATCCAGCTATAAATATTTGCAATATTGCAGCAGGTCGACACCTCACTGGAGCCCCCATCTCTGGCAGGGAGAGGGGGACTGCCACACACTACAAGAAGTCCTCCCTGTCACTCACAACTGAAAAACAGCCACCTAAAAGTTAGTTTAAGTTCAAACTTTCAGCCTCTGCTGCAGTCAATGGCGAGAGAAGTTGGCGCCTATGGAGGGCTATTCATCCCATCCCAAGATAGCTATCTGAGACGGGTAGGGTGAATTGATGCTGGAGGTGCCACTATCTTTCGACAGGGACTATGAAAGGAGCCTAGATGATTATCTTGGACTAGACACCTAACTTTTAGGCAGAGTCAGTTAAGGTGAATCTTTGCTGAGCTGAAATCAGTGGTGGTTTCGCCTTTGCCTTCAGTGAGGCCAGGTTTTCACCACAGCAATCTGAGTAGATTGGAAAAGAAAAACAGAAAAGGGAAACACAGCTATAAGGGAATGAAATATTTATTTCCCCCTATTTACAGAGAGCAATTAAGATATAAAGAGACTAGAGGAATTCTTCACAGACGCGAAGTGGGCTTGTGTTGATCAAGAAAGGAAGCTTCGGAGTCTGCATGCACAACTTGAGCTATCAGCCACCCGGCTTTGCTCCCAGGAAAAGCATCATGCAAATTTTAGGAGGAAGGAATCGCGGCAGACATGCCATCTGGGAGGATGATGGACAACAAGCTGACTAGGAATAAACAGCAAAATATAATAAATTCCAAACCATGCCAACAGCAACTGTTGTGCTATGAATTAACAGTGCTATTAAATGTTTACGCACACACTTCTGTCAGCACCTGTCAGCATTTATGCAATACATACGTTGGCAAATCTGTATTACGTTATTTCTTGCAACTGATCTGCATTAATACTGCCCGTGCACATGTTCAAGCAAATTGCTACACTTCTTTTTGACCTATCCATGTGCAAAAGGTGCAGCAGTTCACAGTATTTTATGCCTATGCAGCAAATTATCGTTTCACGTGCTAGGCAGCAGAGCAAGGCTGGGGGATAGAGGGCAGCAAAGGAAAAAGAAAAAATGAGGAGCAGGGAAGAACAAGGGACCTGGAAAGCCCCCGGCTGGGGCAGGAGGATGCCCAAGGAGAGCGTGGTGGGCTTAGGGCAAAGCTGGGTTTACCCCAAACCGGGCCAGAGAAGGGGAGTCACACAATAAGCCTTCCTGAGCTGGGAGAAAGTGCTGGGGGGGAGCCCCAGAATACAGCCCTAAGCTGCAGCCCCAACAGAAAGGAAAAATCATTCAGCTGGAGCTCCTGCTAAAATCATGCTGCAGAGGACAGAGGTATGCTATAACCAGTAAGATGGGCTGCCATGCTCCCTGCACCCAGGTACTTAAATTAACTCTCCCCCTTTGATTCCTGCTTTTTGCTCTTTCCTCTCTTCCCCCAGCCCTGAGTGCAAAAGCTGGGGCGGAGGAGATAAAAATGTGTAATTAAAGGAGTTGCCACTTGCTAAAGCTGGAGACCGCTCGAGCAAAAGACAGGGTTTGTGGTGACAGAGCTAAATCTGGGACCCACCAACTGTTGCTAATGATGAGAGCCTGTGGTTACTGTGCCACCCAGGCAGGATCGGCGGAAAGACGAGCTTGTTATTGCAAAAGGAGCATCTGTGCCCCACCTCTCCTCTGCGCAAGCGGAGTTCTGAGGCTTGCAAACGCGGGATGGTTGCAGGGCTTTGGGACAACTGCACAGATGCAGGTAGAGCTGTGGGAACCGAAACAAGCTCCAGCAATGACAGCTAGCGCTTGATCTGACCACTGCACATCGACTTCCTAGATCCTTGGCCAGGCTTCATCTGAGCTTGGGTCTTAGGCCACGGGGACATGTGCTGCAGAGGAGGACGAGACATATATTGCCTTCCAGGGCTGCTGCAGGGCTTGGGAACTGTTCCTGCTGCCTCTCTCCCTGTGTTGGTGCATAGAGACTGTGAACTTTTGTCTTTTTACCCTCAATTTATTTGAAGTACCAAAAGAAGCAGCCAAAACAGTTATTTAAAAGAGCAGACCTTCAGGGTTTCTCCTCCTGGCCTGATCAACAGAAAGTTTTGTTGAAACTGAAGCCACAGAAGAATCCAAACCCTGGTGTGAGCTGCAGCAAGATGCAGGCTATAGGCAGTTAGCTGATGTTCTGACAGTTGTGTGCCATGTAACATCCCATCAAGCTCACCCTGAACTCCTGAGCTGCAAAGGTTATTTGTACTTAGCACAACTAGAAGGCCCATGGAAATCCAAAAATGTGTAAGGATATTGTATTGACATTTTTCTTTGTGAATTAAACAGGATTTAAAGAGAGCAGGGAGCAAGAGCACTTATCCAGGCCATGTTTACCCTCAGTCAATCACCTTCATTCACCAGCTATACTCCTATGTCTTAAACACATATGATTTTGAGTCAAACTAAAGAAGGGTTTTTGTACTTTACATTGGAATTAACATGACAAGCGATTAGCAGGTCATCAAGAATAAGTCTTCTCTTAATAATACTAATAAAGAGGGAGATTTTTTTTAATGCAGTTCCTAGGATTAATAATTGCCATTCTGATAGTGTCAGACTTTCCAGCATGAGCCGTTCCCTCCATAGCCACAGGTGCAGATGGATGAAGCAGCTCAGACAAGCTGAAGTTGATCACATTTTCCATGTAAAAGGGCACAGTAATTACAACTGATGAGGGTGCTGGAGCCAAAACTCTGGGTTTTGGTAGGGAAAAAAAGCAGATTCGTAATCAACAGGGGTAGCCACAGGAGAAGTTTTAAAATGCTAATTTAAAAACACTTAGCAGTAGCACGCTATGCTCCTACAATTACTGAGTACTAGGACATTAGAGGAGAGGTAGTATGTGTCCCTGGAAAGTGCTGCTATACAGGGCCACTCTTAGGCTTCACTGGGATTTCCAGTGCTCACACATCTGAACCTCATGGTTTTTCTGCTATTTAAGGAAGGCACAGGCTATTTTAGTGCATCTCCAAGATTAAGTGCAAGAGTGAAGAGGTTGCTGTTTAAGATTCAGTTTTGAGGACTGAAGTCAGCCTGTAGGGATTAACAGCTCTGTGTCCCCATCCTGGAGTGAGAACACCCTTGCAAAACAGAAACATTAAGTTTAATCATACGAGTGTTCATTTGTGTCTTTAAATAGCATTTACTCTGCTGAAAAGGATGCAAAGATCTTGTCTTGCTGAATAGTAAATCAACAGCACTTAAAAGCTGAATTTCCAAAAGAGTTCAAGCCCCACTGTGCAGGAGAGCTTTGTACCACAGATGGATTTTTGCCTAAATGAGTGCTAAGATCCTTGGAAATCTTTACTCCTGGTTGTGGGTTCTGCATACTTTGAAATATGCCCTTGGTCTCTTCTAACACACTGAACCCCGAGGAGAAATACCAGTAGGGTTAGAAACCACCACCAGATACATTTTGTGCTTGATTGCCTGTATTATCTTAACACCCTATTGCTCCAAAACCTCTGAAAACTACATATCTCATCTTTCTATTGTTATTACACCCAAAGGATACGTCTACACCGCAGCATTGAGATGCCCATGCCAGCTTTCAACAAGCTCGCTCTGGTACTGGAAGCAGGCTAGCTGCAGCAGCACCGAGCAAATTTCCTCTGCAGGCTAATTTACCCAGCTTCTGCCCCGCTGAAGGTGGCTGCGAAAGAAAGCAACGTGATCTTGGCTTGACTCTTCTGGCAACACGCAAATGCAACAGGGCAACCACTCCCGATTAGCTCGCTCCCACACCATCTGTTTTCCAAGGCTACATGGACTTTCTGGCACAGAGATGCCTGTTTGAGGATATGAGCTTGTGTATAACAGTTTACCATAACCAGCAAAGCCGAGCTGACACTCCCTCCCTCAGAGACAGCAACAGTCTAGCTTTTTTTTTTTATTTTGGTAACCCTTTGCCTATTTTGCATTGCTGGGTACCATGCTGGTATCACATTGCAGGGGGCAACTGCCGAGATTTCTGCATTCAAGTCAGGTTTGTTGGCACAGAGCGGATCATCTCGTGGGTACAAGATGTCACGGCCCAGCAGACATGGGAAGGAAAAGCTGATCCCTTTCGCAGCAGGTTGCAGGCCACTCTGCGACAGCTCCTCGTAGCCTTCAGGTGAGAGGCAGCGCTGAAGCCTCACCAGGCTGCAGGGCAAGGGGAGCGAGGAATCACAGATCCTCCAGTGCCGCCCGGGAAGGCGCAGCCCAAGGCAGGAGGGCTGCACGGCCCTTCTCCTCCTCCTCACACTCCTTCCTTGCTCTGGCAGCAACCGAGCAGCCCTAACACAATGCAGAACCCAGGCCAAAGCCCATAGCCACTCTGTCTGTCTAACTCCGTCTGGCAGTGGTGCAGTACATTATTACCTTCTGTAATTCCCCCAAGTTATTTAGGGCTGTCTCCTTATTATCTCGATATCTTGGCTCCCATAATAATTACAGACCCAGTTTTACAAGGGCAATTTTTTTTTTCTTGATTAGTTTCCAGGATTCTGTTGTTGCATCAAAGCTGTGCTAGTTTTTGTGTATTTCTGACAGATGTCTACTGGGGGAATTACAGAACAGGCATGCAAAGAGGAAACCATCTATGGTGAGATTAAGGAAACACAGAACAGTTCTGTGAGTTTAAAAAAAAAAAAGGCACTTCTCACGCACGTGAACACATGCACACACAGATGGTCAGATGGTCAGTAGACACACTGTGGCCCTTGAATTTCTGTTGTTTCTCCCTGCTTTTGCCCATCCGGAGCATGGCATGTTGCAGAAGTGCCGTTAAGAACTTCCTCTTATCTATGCAAACATAAGGAAGAATTACAAAGAATTTGCTATATCTAATTTCTTACTGTTTCTGCTGAAACTCCTTGCCTGTAGCCAAAGGTCTCAAAGCTCTTTATAAAGGAGCTGGTCATTAATAACACTTTTCACAGAAAGGAAACTTTGGTGAAAATTAGTGTGATGGCTAGCTAAAAGAAACTTGGGAACCAGCGGCTGAGCTAGGAAAAAAGCAGAGGTCTGCAGAGTCCTTCCACCTTCACCCCAAGCTCATGTGAGTATTTGCTCTCCTCCTAACGTAGTCCCTGCTGCTGCTGCCTGTGCCACAAAGTCCGCTGTGCACCTACGGCACCTTAGCTTGCTGCATGCCTTCAACTTGCCAGCAGGATTCGGCCAAGAATAAACAACAACAAAACATCCTGGTTATTTGTACTACAACACTAAATAATACAAAAAGCTGTGCCGAAAAAAAATACTAATTATCTATAACAGAGCGGTGCCTGCAGGCCTCAGGTGAGACTGGCACCCCATTGTGCTAGGTGTTACCCAAAGAAGATTATAAAAAGAAGGTCCCTGCCCTGAAGAGCTTACAGTCTAATTATGCAAGAGAAGAGCGGGTGGAAACAAGTTCAGAGAGATAGAGTAACTGATTCAGTATCTCCCAAAGCAGAGCTAGCTAACAGTTCCCTGGCCTCTGAACTAGTGCCTAAACCACACAGATTCCCTCAAAACGTGAGGGTCTCCGTACTGTCTGTTGGCTTCTGCCTTGAGGCTCCCAAGCCATTGACAGAATCAACAACTTCATGGCTCTGAACCTGCCTTGGCAAGTGCCTCCAGTCTCTACTGCTGACACAGAGAGGTCAGGTCGCGAGCAGGGGTGTCTGAAGCTCATCAGTGAAGACAGCCCCTGTGCCACCAGGAACCATACCTGCAACCACTACCGGCAGCAGTGAGTGACCCCTCTGCCTGTCTGTCTGCTTCAGTATAGGGTGCTGCCATGAAAGCGTGATTTCAGCCACTATCAAAGGCAAAGGATTGGACTTGTTGGACAAAGAGCGGAATGGCAAACCCTGTATGTTAAGGGCTGGCAATGAGTAGATCAAACCGTGCGTCAAATAAATCAGCCACTCAGTCCACTACCATACATGAAAATACAATTAGAGATTAGCCCATAGAGTGCATAACTGGCAATACGTCAGCTACAAATCATTTTAAAAGCATGTAGCTGATCTAGCCTCCTTAATTCCTTGAGTTGTTGATTCCAATTATCAGCAGCCAAGTAGCAAAAGGTTTTTTATCCCAGAAGATTACTTACTTTTGGATACAATAAAAGTCAATTTATTCAATGATTACTAGAACATGGGCAGTTAATAGGTTGTGTCTGTTCTTTCTCCAGATACTTCAGAGTGGATCCATTAACACATTTACGGACTAGACTTAAACAATAATAGTGCTTCTCCTTCTCTGGGGGTAACCAAACCAACCCACTTTTTGTACAGGGCTCTGGGATGTTTTTTACTATTACAGCTCCAGACGAATTTACATAATTGGTTATGAATAATTCGTAACTTGTCTAAGAGTCTCCATGTAGCTATCTGATTTACTACAGTCTCCCACTCCAGAACCAGCAGAAGATTTTAATACAGTTTTTAATTGCAAGATCATAATTTAAGCATATCAGTGCTGCCTAATGTAGATGGGACGCGAGATGAACTCCTCTCCCCAGCCTCCCCCCGTACCTGGTATCTGGCTATGGGAGGGCTCGCAAGGCCCTAGAAAGGCTGCTGAGATCACCTGCAGGGCAGGGAGCAAACACCAGTCTTCAATGCAGACCTCTCTTCCCCTCCTTTACACGCTTGCCTCCGAATGATTTGTTTTTTGCAGGGAGGAAGGCTAATGCTTAAACCCTGTGGTTTAAGCATTAGCCTTCTGCCAGGGATGTCTATGCTCAGTTGAAATCTCTGTGCACCTTTGTTCATCCCTTCAATCTGATCATAAGAGCAATAATACACACCTCACTTGGGTAAGGTTGCTAGAACATAGGTAAGCAGTACTCCAGGGGTGGCTGGATACTCTAGGACCGGATTTTTAGGGAAAACAAGTTACCTTCACCAGGGCTGGGGTGCTCAGGGGAAGTGACGTGCAATGCCAAAGACCTGGATTTTGAAAAAGCATTCTGTGCACTTAAAATGCTTGATAGCAAGTGTTGCTTCTAAGCACTCCCTTTTGCGAATTTGTCCCTCTGATGCAGGCAGGGGATAAATATTATAATCTGATTTTGCATAGGTACAAATCAGTCTTTTGTCTATATAAAAATCAGAGATCAATGCCAGTGACTGAGATGGTGGATAGGAGAGCCCCTGCACGAAGGGACCTATGGCCTCTGGGTGCATGCCTTGGCCTGAGTGCTAGTTCCCACAAGGATTTTACCGTGGTTCATGTACCCCTCCAGTCTGTGCCACTGTGGGTGCTCTGGTGGCCTCGGGGTGGGAGACCTTGACCTGGCTCTGAGCAGTCACCTTTGCCCAGGCATCTCATCTCACAGAACCTGCAGGAACTAGCTTTCTTCTCCTCCATCTAGTTTGGAAGAAATCAGGCATCAGATCCAAAGTCACAGAGCACCACAGACTGACTGCCCTGGCTCTGTTTCCTAAGAAGATGGCACTAAAAAAAGATTCCACATTTTCACTCAGTTGAAAGAAAGTATAAAGTGCAGGACCGCAACAAACTTTCTCTCATTTTTTCCCTATATGATGTTTTTGCTTTACCAAATGGAATTTAGGACTGGGTCACTGAATCAAATCGTTTGCTCCCACAGGAAACCTCTTCATGTAACCAATTTAATTATTCATGTTTCTGCCCCCCAGTTCAGCAAAACCACGGGAGCACTTCTGAATTTGTTTAACTTACAACTGCTAATTGTCAACTGACTCCAACAGGATTTTTATAAGACAAAGGACATGCTGATGTGCCTTACAAAACGCTGGTTTAATAAAAGATGCTATATCTCTTTCTACAAATTTCACTATGCAATGGGTAAATAATTGCTTAAACTCAGTATTTAGTCAAGAGAGCATAAGCTTCGTTGAGGCACGTCCCCAGTGAGACTTCAGCATATGCTTAAATGCTTCCTCTCAATTGGGAACTGAGCAACTAATTTGCCTTTGCCATGATATGTCCTTTACAGTATTTTTTTTCTCAGTTACACTTTCTTTTAAAAAAATTAATCCCATCAAACTACTAAAAGTGCCACCTCACTTCCTTCAAGTTTCTTCTGAGCATTTATAAAGAAGATGGTTTATTGTCCTGAAACCAAACCCATTACAGCCTGTCAAAACCTTTCTGTAAGGCGGCAGAGAGCTGAATAATACATTTCACATTAAATTACACAACTGTGTCATCAGGCTAACATTAAAGGTAAGTCATTAATAAAAAGAGAAAATAAAGTGGTCCTTAATTATACAAGACATTAAAAGCTGAGTGTTTTGCTTCTGCAGCACACTCACTTTGTGAGAATAAACGTTTTAAGACCAGTGTGAACTTTTCTCTGTGGAAATTACAGCTCAAAGATAATCCCCTACACCCACTAATACAGCTCACTGCTGAGATGTGTCCTTCTGCACCTTCTGACTTCTTGGTGCTAGTCCTACGGATGAAGCCAGTTTGCAAACCCTTGGATCACACACACAGACTTTGCTTTTGTTTTGTTATTTATAGGGGACATTTTCAAAAGACTCAGGTGAAAGCACTTAATAGCTAAACCTCATTGATTTTCTGTAAAAATAGGGCATCTTGGCACTTCTGACAAACATCCGAATACACTTTGGAAATTGAAGCCTAACAGGATAAAGCCAAAGGAGCAGAGAGGGAACCCAGGCAACAAAACCTCGGCATTCAGGGCCCAGCGCAGCCGTAACAAGGACAGTGGTGCAGAGAGAGGGGCACTTGCAAGCACCCGGCCACTTCTGCATCAGCAGAGGACGAGAGGCACACTGCCCTCCTGCTCCCAGGTAAATCCACACCAGGGAATCCCCGCAACACTACTTCAGTAGCTGAAATCACATGGGGACAGTGTGTCTTCTGCAAATCTCCGTATGTAAAACTTCCTTTATCTTGCAGCTAAAAGCAGAAACTCCCCGGAGCCTGAACTCCTCTAGGAAAACCGCAGATTTAAAGCTTTTGGGGACTGTCACCGGTTTTGCCTGCAAAATACCTTTTCTCAGCAGAAATGCAATCCTCTCTTTTCTTTATACTCCTTCCGGGCTCCTCCTTTACCCCCCAGCTTCCAGAAATGCAAAGCTACCATTTTGAGAATGAGAAACCTCCATCGCTCCTTGTTGACTGAGCTAGCCTTGCCTTGTGGCACAGGACTAAGAGCAGCACCTTTTTCATGGCTGGCTGGGAACCCCTGAGCTACACCTGCAAGCCTAAGCTAACGAAAGAGCGAGCTTTCCAGAAGCAGCCATAACACACTTCTGTCCATGGTTTGACGCAGAGCAAGCCATGCTCAGCATTTCTCTGATGTCCACAGTCATCACCGTTCAGTAGCTGTGGAGAGATAACTAGGAGCATGCTAAAGTAAAGGCTGAGGCAAAGAAGGGTTAAGGGTGCACAGGAATATCCGTGCCATGCCTGTAGTAACGATAACTCTTCTCTGCCCACAGAACCATGGTTAAGTAGAGTAACTTAGTGTTAGCCTGCTTTTGAGGACTTGAGTCAGGTAGGCTATGGATCCTTCCCCTGGGGGGATGGAGCACGAGTTCTCCAACAGAAACAGATTAGAAGAAAAATTTCTAAGGAAACATGAGAGGCTGTGAAAAGTGTTGGTTTGTGTGCAAGATTTTTTGCCTTATGTTTTCTGAAAAACTAAATGCCTAAAAACAAAAGTATTTCAGCCAAACCCCTGAGTTTTTCAGCATTTGAATTTCTGAACCATAAAAAAAGGAACCGTAGATCAAAAAAACCCCCCTGAAATGAACGTACTTTCAGTTTTAATTTGTCTGCTTTATTATCGTACTAATTCCAGCTTTTTTCTTTTTTTAAAGAAACAAACTATTCAGAATTGCAGTTATACCAGGATTCAGAAGAACTCTGTGTTGTGGATACAGCCTTTCGTCAAGTAAAGTAAAGTTTTCCACAAAGCTTCAGTGCCGGGGAGCCATCATCTAAGGCTTTGCCTCACATAGCCAAATTGGCCAGGAATCAGTGTGTAAGGAAAACATCAGGGATTTAACCATATGCACGCCCCAAATCACACATCTACAATCTAATCAACTGGTTTTCCTTCTGTAAATACCAATGGAATATTTGCTACTTATTAAAGGATACTAACAAAATTTACAAGTAAAAATGAGATTCTTCCCATGGAGCACAGTATCTGCCCCCACTTTGCACTCTCCATGCTTCAGCACCATGGTAGAACAAGGTGCACAGAGTATATTGAAATTAGTTTGCAAACTGGAAGGGTGTTTGGGTGATTTCCTTGTGCGAAGGCACCCTCTCTGTGGTGCCTGCTAAATCATCCTTGCCAAACATTATTTACCCCTGAAGCTAACAAAAATACTTTGAAGAGCAAGTCTCAGCATACCAAGTGTTAAATATTTCACATATGCAGGGGTAGCCTTCACATTAAAAGATGTCTACCTCAGGGTAATTAACACATTCAAACTGTCCTGGGGTTAAAAAAAAAAAAAAAGGTATAAAACCAAAATAAAACAGAAAAAAACCCAACAAACCTCAATACCAAGTAAAGACCAGACATCTGAAGTCAAACATGAACTACAGCCATCAGTGTTAACCCCAGGAGAAGACAAAGGGCCGGTTTGGGTGGATGCCCCTCATGGTAAAAGTCTAGGCTTCCCTTTATTATGTATAAGCTTTGCTGAACTGAGAAATAGTCACCCCTGGGTAAACCGAAATTAAAAAAAAAAAAATTAAGCAGGAACTCTCAAGGGTGCAGTCCCTGCCCCCCCAGCATGTACAAAACAGCAAGCAAGGCACACCCCAAGAGGGCCAGCCTGGGTCAGCAGGACCAGCCACCATGGGGTACAGCAGAGCAACGCACCTTCATCTACTCCTTTCCGAGTGGCACACCGTGCAAACGAGATTGTGCCAACCCATCTCACACACTCAGCTCTTTTGTCTGCCTGCCTGCCTGCCTCCCTCGGCAGCACGCTTCCTGCTCCTCGGGAGCAATCAGACAGGTGGAATGAGCATGTTTTTTAGGGAGTCCCCTACTAAAATACCAAGAGCGTGTTCTGGCTGCATTTCAGATCAGCTTCCTTTCCACCTCTCACCTCCAGCCCATGAAACACTAAGGAATGATTCACCTGCAGACACTGTTGTATTTCCATTATTATTAAACACTTATTCCTGTCTGTCCATGGAGTGGTACAAAAATTACTGCAAGTACATACACACCTCAAGACACCCACACACTTCTGCGAGAGATGTCTTTACTAGGAAAGCAGAGGGCTGAGGACTGTGGCAATTACTCAGAACAACAGGCTGTGAGAGCCTCGGGCTTTCAAGTGGAGTGACTTTGCATTAGCGCAGCATTTTCCACCATGGCTGAGAAGGAAATCAGCTGGGAAACCAAATAAATCAGTGAGGCCCCACCTGTACAGCCTGAACAGGGCACAACTGCCACCAGGTAGATGAGGATCTCCTGGAGTCTCCCGTGCTGCTGGGTCTGCAGAGCAGCTTTGGAGCCCACAGTGGTGCCGAGCGATGGGCAGAGCATCGCTGGAGCCTCGGTGACGAGCGGCTGATCAATGGAGCAGCACTATCGCCTGTATCGCTGCCAGGCAGCCACTGGAGCTGCACTCGGCAGTATTGCTGCAAGCTGCTCTATGGAGAGGCACTGGTATTTGTATTGCTGCCATTTCATCAGCGAAGTGGCACTGGAGTCTGTCTCCCTGACAGCTGATCAATGAGGAGGAATATAATAATCATAATGTGGTCTTTTACAGGACATGGGCCTTTAACCCAAGGACCTCAAAACCCCTTTCAGACATTCATTAAGCCACAAATTCCACATACATGGAGATGGTCGCAAATACCCACATCACCATGGTATTGCAAACTCATCTTTGTTCTTGTTGTATAGATGGGTGATCTGAGAAGCCACAGACAGGTTAAGTGTCCAGGTTTAATTCCCGGTGATATTAAGAGTAGATTGAAAATAGGTCTTCAATACAGAAAGGCTAAAACAGGATGGATTCTCTAAAAAGCTTTCCAGAAAACCTGGCTAGAAATATCCCAATGAAAGCTAAAACATGCTGGAAATAAAAACACACCTGACACCAGGCTTGCAGGTCATCCTTTCTCAACTCTGAGAAGTCAATGACAGACTTCAGCTTACGAAACAGAAATGTGGAATGCCTTGGTGAAAGCCAGCACCACCGATGCCTCAGCAGGGCCATGGTCTCACCTTCTCTCTGTTCCCTCACCACAAAAGTATCCTCCAACTTCAAAAGTGGAAGGAAATTCAGGTGTCTAAAGCCACTATACTCTCCTCTATCCTTGCACTCAAATCCCACATGGGGATTCAGGGTCAGCCTCAGCACACTGAGATGGAGCTTCACTCTCCAAATCTTTCATAGTGCTTTTTCCACCAAGTCTGTCAACATGCTCAGTTAAGGTACTATTTTCCTGAGCTTCCAATTCAGTATCTCCATGCCTAAGCAAGCTGCTCAGCTCACCAATTCTTGTTTCAAAGTTATAGAAGCCAAGCCTAGCTAACCTTTCTTTATAATTCATTCCCCAAATCCCTGAATAACTTGGGTTGCCCTACACTGCCCTTCCTGCATTCTCAAACGTGCAACACGCTTCCCATAATAAGGTAACTAAAACCGTACACAATAGCCTACGTGTTTTATTTCACGTTCCCCACTGATTAATGCTGAATGCTTCCATGCAGTATATCCACACGCTTTACACTTAATGCTTCAATATATATATATATAGCGCTTTTACTTTACAGCTGCCAATTTGTGCAGATGGCTATAATGTATTAGTCACTACCAACACTCCCCTCCTCTACCCAACAGTCATGTTCTCGGTCAGTGTTTCACATGGCATTTCCTTTCAAGGTATCTATGGGTATTTTTGGCCCAAGAGTTCCTGGTATATTAAATGCAATGAGCCACATCCTCAGCTGGTGTAAATCTGCACAGCCCTAATTTGGTCAGTGGAGCTGTGCCAACTCACGAGTGGAAAGAGTCCAATAAATTAGTTATCAGACCAATACATTTAGGTAGCTTATTTAAACTGCTTCTGCTTTATTTTTATTTATTTACAAATAACCCACAGCATGCGAGGACGGTGGCCCTGCACCACAAAGCCCACGAAGTATGGGGTGACTGAGCGGGGATAAGGACAGGCACACAGACAGAATCACAGAATGGTAGGGGTTAGAAGGGACCTCTGTGGGTCACCCAGTCCAATCCTCCCGCCGAAGCAGGGTCACCCAGAGCAGGCTGCACAGCACCGCGTCCAGGCGGGTCTTGAAGATCTCCAGAGAAGGAGACTCCACAACCTCCCTGGGCAGCCTGGGCCAGGGCTCCGTCACCCTCAGAGGGAAG
>Ga0065711_1032402_pt1 | contig 27422 bp, 17 predicted proteins | sample Hoacrofraction12_FD_59098 | JGI IMG/M metagenome (GOLD analysis project Ga0065711, IMG submission 59098) | Hoatzin crop microbial communities from Cojedes, Venezuela - Epithelial fraction 12 v2 (version 2) | ecosystem: Host-associated > Birds > Digestive system > Esophagus > Crop | place...
AAAAAAAAAAAAAAAAAGGAACCAATCCAAACCCCTTGCAGTGATTTTTATGGACTTTAGATCAGGAATAAAAAGAGGAAACGACAGAATAAGGTGGCTAAAGAAAGATACTGGCTTTCCAAACTCTGAAATAGCTCCCAGCTAAATGGTGAGATGATAACAAAGATGCTACACAGTAGCTTCAGTCCTGCGGAAAAGAGCTAGATCAATTTGCCCAAATCCAGGCATCTGGCAGAGGGGAGCTGCTCTGAAGTACCTCAGTGGGCTGCTGTGGGAGGATAATGAAGTTGCACCATGGATACCAGCCCCAGGTACCCTCTGAGGCTGTGTCCACGTGGAGCTGGTGGCCACCTCCTGTCCCTGGTGGAGCCAGAAGTCACAAGAGATGAACCCAGATAATTTCCTCTGATTATCTGTATATCAGACTAATGCTCAGTATTAGGTGATGTTAAAAGAAGAAGTTTCACTGCAGTAAGTGGCTGTGGTTCCCATAGGTAAAACACTGAATTCATATTCTGCAGAAATTTCTGCACTTGATTATTTCAAGTTGTTTACACAGTTAGATACAAAATCAAACACAAGACGTTGACTCTGTACTGAACTATTTACCTGAAGCCATTTGGTGATGATAGCTAATACTCATTACTCAAGGTAAAGCTCATTGCATTGTTTCATTTCTGTCATCATAATGAAATACTTCTCTGCTTCAGATCTGAAGTGTAGCATAAGCTTATCTTCTTCTGACAGGTTTTCCTCTGGATGTAGCTGCTTCTTTATGCCATACACCACTGAACTATATGTATTATTTTTCCTCTCTGTGTCTCTTTTTTTGCCTCGTTTTTTCTAGTTTAATTAATATGATCACCTGGCTTATCAGAAATGACCTGTACAATATACAGGAATCAACTTTTTCAGTTGGTAAGCTAATTTGATGTAGCAGCTTAAGGCATTGTTCAATGGCACACTGTTAAAATAGGGCTGACAATTTTCAGAGTATTAATCTGCTGGCATAATAGAGTAAATCAGAAAAGATTTGATAAGATAAAGCTTTGTTCTTTAGTCCTATTTCTAGATTTAGGATTTCAAAATGCTTTTGGCTTCTGGCTGCTTTCAGTGATGGCTGCTTTCAGTATTCGCTCTCCAGGCATCCTTATTCCAGTCTCTTAGGTGGGGAAGCCAAAGGAGTGGAGAGCGAAATTGTCTGAAGCCATTGAAGAAAATCTGTCAAAACTCAGCACAGAATTTTGTAATCTTAACAGTGAAAAGTCTCGCCTCACTTAAAGGCAACTATCTGGGGACTGGCAAGGGTGGGCAGAGACACAGGACAAGTGTGTAGATGTAGGTTGTAGGTAAGTGGGTGTTCAATGATGAAAAGCCTCAATTCTGTAGCAAGAGTGCTGTGAAGAGACATTTTGTGTATCTAAAGCTCGTAATGGTTCAAAAAAATCTTTAAACCATTTAATGAAAAAAGAAGCTCTATATTTAGAAAACCAGTTTTTTTATACAGTCGCAGCTTCCAGAGGTTTAAGTGCAGAATATGGGAAGGATTGGGGGGTGGGGGGGCACTAGAGAAGTCAGCCATGAACTCAAGTGGAAGATGCAGTCCCCACTTCGTGTCTGCCTAACACATTTCACAGTAGGAAGGCAGACATTTTGCCTGCACCATAATAGCTTTTGAAAAGGCAGATACCTTGGGCTGTCTTGCATTATTTTTATATTATAATTAGTCATTAACTGATGCCCTTTATAAAATAAAAATCAGGCACAGCAGCTGAGTTATTTGCCTTTGAAAAGCTGTTACTATGCACACGGCATGCCTTCCTTCTTTTCACTAATAATATCATAAAGATGTAAGGAAGGAAAATGCTACGCTGACATCATGTCATGTCCAGTACAAATGAAAGTGCCATAAACATTGCAAAAACATATGAATAGGAACAGCTTCATTGACAAATGCTTTCACTGGGCCATCATGAAGGGTGATATCGAATGCATGGTTAGTATGCACGGATAGAGGCTCAAGAAATATTTCTATAGAACTGTCAAGCTATTTATAAAATCTGTTTCTCTTTGCATGTCACCTATTTAGCTCCACATTTTTCCTGGTTTTGTTCCTCAAAGAGCAATTGAAAAAGAAGTAGAACTCATTAGTGGATATACTTCTGTAGCAACACCTGCTCCCCTAACAGCACCTGCCCCAAGAATGCCAGTGCCCACTTTGGCCCAGTAAATGTATATGAAACCACAGTGCATGTGAGAATCAATGTAAATTCTGTGAGAAATACTGGCATATACAATGTGTGGGAGAGGTACTAATTAGAAAACCACACCATATAATAACATATGAGCTCCCACAGAAGTCAGACCAAAATCCATTAAGTTCAGTAAGATGTCCCCAAAGGTAGCTGGAAGTGGGTGCTTAACAGAAGAGAAACTGAAAATTGGTGTAGTCATCCTACAGCACCCTTGCAGATCTCATCTGGAACATTTTGAAGCCTGGAAATGAATTCAGAATTTCAGCAGCAATTTGACCATATACTACAAGCCAAAAAGTTGACTGAGAAAGGCCAGGTTAATGTATGGGTAACTGAGCGCATACACGTATATATGTGTATGTGTATACTTGTGTGCAGGGGTATATTTCAATATACGAGAAGTATTCTAAAGAGAAAAGGAAAGTGAACATGAAGGAAAAGCAAGCATATATGTGCATGGGTAGTTCAAGATTTCACAACAGTGCAAGAAATAGTGATAGTATCACACCAGTAATTCTTTGGGATTGAGTATTATGGTGCTGGTGTCAGCAGCAGAGCACCAAGTTATCAGCAAGAATTTAGGTGTGGTGGTCAAGGGTTGGTAGCATCCTTGGAGATGATGGGAATCAGTGAAGTCAAGGAGAGTTTAAAGTGTTTTGGCCAGAATAAGAGGTTTGCAGTGGATTCAATGGATTTGGGGCCTACAATAAAGGAAAAGATGAGTGGGACATTGAGGACAAGGTCCTGTGAGAGGCTTTAGGAGTCATTCCTTCCCTAGAGACTTTTTCAGTTTTTCTCAGATTGACGGACACCTACCACCCTCCCAGCTGCCTTCTTCCATCCCAAGTGGCCACCACCCTCAGTCCCTGGCAGAGGTGACCTCCCTCCCCTCCTGGAGGCCTCACCTGTCTTGCTGCTCGTCACCTGCTGCTCAGTGCAGGGGAAGTGGCAGAGCCACCCTCTCTCCTGGGCTTGGAGGGGCACAAAGAAGTGGCTGAGGAACCACAGAGAGCAGGATATTGAGTCCCTACTTCAACATGTGTTGGCAAGATACCTGTGTCCTCCTTTCTTGTCTGATCCTCGGTGCATTATAACTTGCTCTTCTGAACTATTTCCTTTAGATACATGTGACGCAAAAATGAGTGTCAGTGATGGACAGAATGGCAGAGAAAACTGAAACAATTTATTAACAACAGTCCATCTGAATGCAGACAAAAAATTCTAGGAGTGTGTTATACATTTAATTTTAAAATAGCCTAGTCTATCTCTCTGGATGGTTTTTATATTGTTAAAAAAGATTAAAGAGTGATTGATGATCTCTGGATCCAAATCTGGGTTTCTAAACTATCCAACTGCATCTACAACCCTGTCATGAGAGCACCCAGTCATCAAATGCCACATCTTTTCAAGGCAGCTCACATATTTCTAAAGCTCTCATTAGTAATTAAATGACTTTATCACTATTATAACAAATGTCACTCATAATGTTAATGAAAGCATTAGGCTAGTGTTTCAACTAAGAGCTTAGCAGGGGATGTTAGCATATTTTGGATTCTCTTTTTTAAAATTTTTACCTTTTTTTTTAATTGGAATCCTAATTTGAATATAGAAAATGCAGGGTTTTAAAAGTTGCTTAGCATTTGAATATTTTTTTTTCTGTGCATTGGCCTTTTCAGATCTTTTCTTAACACATTTAGTACAAAAGTCAGTCATCAAGAGTAATAACTAAAAAGATGGATGAAGAGATGTAGAACATTACTATATGGTGTTGGTGGTAAGCTTGACAGCTGTCAGCTTTGCCTGTGTGCATTTATCTTGTAGTCTGTATTATTTATTCATCTGAAACACATTTGAAAATGAAGCAGATGAAAGGTAATGTAAGGTAAATTAAGCCTGTTTAAGGCAACTAGCATTCAGAACGGGATACAATACTTGCAGGAGCTGAGCACCTGGATGTTGGTGGCTACTTCCATACGTGAAGTATTTCACTTAAAAATAGGACTCAAATTATTCAAGAGTAGCTAGCATCTCTAGCCCCAAAGCATCTTTATTTTATTCTTCTGAGTGTCCACATAATAAAGATTTTAAACTTGGAGTCTTAAAATGATTGTAGGCAGGAGAAAAAAAGTTAAGCAAGCAAGCAAACAAGCAGCAATCTAAAGGGAAAGATGGATGCATCCAAGATACATTTATTACAGGATTCACCTTGTAATGAAACACCACACCCACATTAAGAGAACGGGAAATTGCAGTGCAGGGAAGGATGCTTAGACTAAACACACATGTCCTGGTACAAGCATAACTGAGGCTAGGTGGTGATTAAGAATTCTTGCAGAATGCTGAACTAGATCACAAAGTAAATCTAGTAGAGTTTCAAATTTTCTCGTCTCCATGTGTTTCAGTTGCATTTGATTTCATGTAACTTAGCTCAAGGCAGTGGAATTGTTTGGGGTATCCATATTTTTCAGCTGCTGTTGGGTGTTGAGCTGGTATATTGCCATTGCTGCTAGATGTTGCATGAAGGATGGTGGGTTTACCTCTATCTGCATAGCTTTATGCTGTAAAGTGTTCTTACCACTGTGAATTGCATTCTCCTTGCTCAGTTTTATCCCTGTGAAATGGTAGCATATGGCCTGGGAAATCTGGATAGAGTTGTATTAATAATAACAAGCAAGGACTCTGGCTTGAAAAATCATCATTAAGTGCCTCAAGCTGGATTTCTTTTTAAATGGCTAATTAACTAATCCAATTAAGGGCTCCTATACTTATTATGTTGTTGGTTTATTTACGTGGGCAGTAGGATTGCAGGCACTATACAGCATAGAAGTGATGTGAGTTTGATTTGTTCTCATCTTTCCTGTCCCCTCCTACCATGTTAGGACCCAGCTGCTCTTCACAGAGCAGTGTTGTCTTAGAAATACATCTGCAAGCTAGGAGCTAATCAGTAACTGCAGACTCTTGATGGCTGATTTAGTTATAGATTGGCTAAATCAATAACCATATAGAGTATTCATGAAACTCAAAACATAAGCCAGCTGTTTTATGTGAATATTTGGGTTTTTCGGTACAAAAAATCATGAAGTTGAAGCCTTTGCTGAGATTACTACAGGTAATAATGGCATTTTTTGAACACAGATTTCTATGTTTAGAGCTCTCTGTCAGGATATGGGTGCACCAGTGTGTCTTTTTTCCTTGGCATTTTACACTTAACACCTTTAGAGCTGGGGGACCCTGTTAGCAAGAAGTAGATTAGTTTTATAAGGGTTGTTTCTCCAGGTTATATAAAATATGTGAATATTAGAACAGTGAGAACAAATGACTCTGTAGTCAGAGGGATCTACAGAGACAAGAGAAAGATCTGGATTCCAGTTGCTACTGCATTTAATACTTAACCATATTATACAGTAGGAAAGATTGACACATTTCTTTCAACCTAGTTATTAGAGACTATATTACTACTATGTTGTCCCTCCCTCCCTCTCATCAATGGGCATGTTAAGAGAGCTATGCCGCTTTTGTTTTCGCTGGCTGCTCACAAGCAGCAGGCTTGGCTATCTTTGTATACTTGATTTACACATCCAAAAAGGCACTTCAGTAACTACGTTTAGCTGGCAAATGAAGTTTCTTGAAACTGGGGACTCACTGGACAAGGCAGGTTTGGAAAATCTGAGCAAGGGAATTATGTGCTGACATTCGTTTCATTCACATACACAAACCTTGTACTGACTGTATCCTCTTTGGAGCCCAGGAACTTACTGGACTTAATGAACTTTTGTTAAGTAAATATTTTTCAGCTCTTTTTCAGGATGGAATTATTTCTGCTTTTCAGTCTTTAAGATGGCAAAATTCTGCAGACAGTTCTATAAATGAAAAATATATTTTGTCATGAGCTTCATTTGTTTTGCTGCATCGCCTGCTCACATCTCTCACTCTCCTTTTGGAAATATGGACAGAAATTCAGGTACTCAAAGCATGCAACATGGTTACAGCCATTTCAGGATGCATAAGGATTCTTAGTATTGTTAATCACATTTCCATAACTTCCATGTTTTTTATGAAATTTGAGATGAGACATTCTTTTGAAATAGCTTCTAGTTCTATCTTTTCTTATATAGTAAACATCAGGAAAGATGTGTTTCTTGTTCAAGTGATGAATTACATTACTTCAATGCCTATAATTTAGTTTCTAAGTGGTGTGAAGATTTACTAACGTGCTCTTAAAGTAGCCATTTCATAGTGTGAAAAGGCTTTTCCTGTCAGTAACATTTCAGGTTACTATGTGACTGATGTTGTTTTAACTTGTGTTTGGTACTAGTCATGTGATTTTCTTTTTGGCTGCCATTACCACAAACAGCTTGAACCTTTTGAACTGCCTAAATTATGGGTTAATGGTAACTAAATTTAACAATACCTAATAGTAAAAAACCAAATAAATCTGTGACTTTAAATACCTGTGTTATACAGGTGTACTCAAAGAAATCCAACTTTATTTAGTTCAAATTTTTGTTCTATAATCTGAATAAATGTATCCAATAACTATGACCTGTTAAGTAATACCATTCTGTGGTACTACTTGAACTACTCTTGTTTTATCTGTATTTTAGGTGCACGAATACGAAAAAAAAATAAACACTAATTAAGTGGTCTGTGAGAAAAAACACAGCTTGAGGTGGTACTCAGAGTTTGTGTCTAGACATGATTTTCTTTCTAAAGTGTTTTGTTTGTAAAGCCTGACATGGCTGTTGTGTAGCTTGGTCTCACTAGTGGTGCTCAAGTGTCAAAAATGGAAGACAGTCTTTCCAAAAGATGAAATCTTAGCTTTCCTGACAATGTATTCATCTGGACAGAGAATATGGTCCCCTCCAAACTTGCAGTCATATTCAAATTTCATCTCACGCATTTTCTTTCGCTGGTGGAGTTGCTGGGTGGCACCCTGTGCTCGCTCGCTGGGCTGCTGGCAGGTATTCGCTCGGGGTTATTGGGAGGGATAAGTAAGTCTTCTTTTTCACAAGTGTTTGTGAGGTGCCAAGCAGCACAGCCTGCTGTCTGTCTGGATTATTTTTTGCTAGATTAAAGATTCCTTTAGTTTATAGCTGTCTCGTTTCTAATAAGTGCACAGAGTTGAGGCGACAGCAAGGAAAAAGACTTGCCAAGTGTGGGGTCTCAGATTTGGGGGCTTTTTGCTTTCAATGCAAAGTGACTTTTTTTTTTTTTAACGCTCATTCTATTTCTGTTTGATATAGACTAAAATGATGGCATTTTAGAGATTATTTTTCAGTACGTAAAGGAAAAGTATTAAGTGATGCTAAGAATGGAGTGACTTTTAGCATTAGAAATGGAAATGTACCATTACGAACCAAGCAGCTATGTTGCAAAGAGAGGAGTGTATATTTTTCATGCCACTTGATCAACTTCAGGCCAAATTAAATATACTCCTGTTTCTTTCTTGAAAAAAGTGATTTGTTTTCTTTGTTTTAGGAGTTATTTGAATTTGAGATGAGAACAATGTAAATGTATGCAATATTATATTGAAAGTAGATCAGTGCACACTGGGAAATGAGCAGATTCCCCTAATGCTCTGGGACAAATGAAAGCAATGCTATTAATCTCCTTACCTTTTGAAGTGTCACTCATCCATCATCAGGAATTTTAAGATGCAAGATAGATGTTGTCATTTCAGTAATTGTATTAGCTTAGTTATTCTTCTGTACATTAACCAAATTCATCATCTAGTTTGCTTAGAAGAATAGGCTAGGGACTAGACTTTGCAAGGTATACTAATAAGAAAAACAAGGAATGTTATTTTTTTGTTTACTAACTTCTTTACTGTATACTTCTTCACGCAATTTTTATTCTTGAGACTATGTCTTCATTGAGGTACATAAGAATGAATATTTGCTGATAAATATGAGAAATCTTCAAAATACTACCGATGCTGCCAAAGCTAGTTAAAGTTGCCAAGTGACAACAAGGAATTAATTTCCAGGTCCCAAGTTCTCCAATGAATGGAAGTAAACAGTTAAGGACATTACATATTTTTAAGCTGACCACGTGATGTTCATATGACTTCGCTGAAAAACACTTCCATTTATACTCTTCTGATATTTGTTTCTAAAAATTCCACGTTTTGCAGCCAGTCCCATCCTTTTGACACCAAGAGTGGTTTCCCATACTCCTGTGTCCATCCTTCCCCTTGTCCATAAGAGGAACAGGTGTCCAGATGAACAACTTGGTTTCTGATACAGCTTCAAAGCAGACTTTCAGTGGTTGTCTTCTGAAACACAGCCCTGTCAGGCACATTGAGGCAGGGAAGTAACGTGAACTTAAATTGAAAAGTGGACGTCAGGACAGGCCAGTCTCAAGAGTCTTCATTGTGAGAACTGACGGAGGTGCTCCCTGGCAGAGGTTTGGAGGACAAGGTCTTCTCCACTTAATCCATCCACGGAATCCAGCTAGACCCAAAACTGAAACTGCTTTGACACATTGAGCTTAACTTTCCAAGTCTTTTCCTCACTTTTCAGTTTCTTCATCTTTAAGATGGGGGATAACAGAAAACCCCTCACCTGTCTCACAAAGATTTGAGAAGATGTGTCAGATGTTATGCTTAGGGCAATTTGTGGATGAAAAGCACAACGAAATGCTAACTGCTATTAATTCAAGTCCACACAGGGATGAAACTGTAGTAAATAAAGGACAGATGTCCCAAACAACTGGTAGATACACTGTGTGGAAAGTTTAATACCCATTGAATGTTTCAGAAATCAGATCTCAGCAGTTCAAAAAGCTGAAGTATTTTTCCTATAATTTTCTTATTTTTTGTTATTTATAAAAGGGCTTCGGCTAAATGTTTATGTCCCAACTAATATATATCATGACTTTATGGATGTGCTAAATAAAATGACCCATTTAAAACTTTTGAAGGCTATGTGAAAATGCATCATATACTGAAAAATTGTATATATGTTGTATGCAACAAAAGCAAATATCCTTTTCTTCATTTGAAGTAGAATGGCAAAATAATAAATTGTGACTGGTGACATTTCCCTATGCTACCATCTATTTGTAACACACTTATTTAAAGGCTGCATTGGCCATATCCATTCATCTTTTCTCCTGGGTCAGTTATACTGTTTGCATTCAAATCAATCCCTTAATCAAGCCCGTTGATAATTGCAGCAATGCGAGGGAGATATTTATCATAGAAACGTAATGAAGGCACTGTGTTCCAGTGCAGCCGAGTCTAATATTGTACTGCCACAGTGGACCATTTATGCATATGCGTGTAGTTTATTTTTCTAATCAACAGTCTCAGACAGAGGCATGCTTGGATCTCGCTGATGGGGTTAGATGGGCAACATGGCAGCCTTAAAACCACCGCCTTCAGGGTTTACAATATTGCCTCTTGATATTGCTAACTACATGAAATTTCAATAAACTTTGTGTAGATGCCTCTCTCCTTCCTAAGAGAAGCAATCAGAACTAGACCTTGCATGTGCCTTACCACACAGCGTGGAAGTGAGCAGAGGATGGGCTCTCAGGTGCAATTCAGACCAGGGCAGGGCATTCACTGTAGCACTGTGGAGGCTTTCTGAAATTTAAATGATGCCCTTGCTAGTGGAAGTTTGCTACGCTAGGACAGGCAGTTATTGTATGATCAGTCTCCAAGAAATATGCTGGAACTGTTATCTATTATCACTGAAAAATCATCAATTGTATTTAGAAAACAATATTGCTGTCCAAAGGCTCTGTTGCCGCTGACTTCAGAAACTGTGGTAATTTCAAAAACCTGCTTCTCACTCCAAGGGATGCTTTGTGTAATTAATGAGAATACTGTTATATGCGTGATGATGTGAGGCTGTAAACAGGCATGGTTTGTGAAGAGAGATAATATCTCTATTAGATTCAAATACATAGCGGGAAAAGCCCAGTCATGTTGTTTGGATCAGGAATACACTTCCAGTCTGAAACAGAAACAGCAAGCTTTAATCTGAAGATAGTACTTAAATATTTTAATTCCTTTACATGAGAGATGAAACAAACTCAGGTTTGTCCTTTCTGGTAAAACTGTTGTAAAATCTTGATTTTTGTTTGTTTGTTTGTTTGTTTTAGTTTTAAAAAAGCATTTTTGGTAGCTATGTCTTGTTTAACCTGCTATGAAACTCTAACAAACAGATGCTTATAACTGTCCTTGACCACCAAAAATGTATTGCTTTGAAAAGTTCATGATCTGCAACTGTAATTTGGATTTAGTGAGCTGAATCAGGTGGAGCCATAAAGCCAACATGGCTTTGCCGTTTCTGACTCTTCCAGTTTTCTTTGCAAGGTGTGTTATGTGGGGCCAGCTGGCACAGAGGGCTTGGTCCAGGGGGTTCAAAACAGAGCCCATACATCTTTTGTGACAGCTCTTGCCCAATTTGCTGATTGCACAGTGCAGTGAAAGAAAAGGATGAGGAGGAAGGTTCCTTCTTCCCGGTCTCACCTAGTGAGAGCAGCAACTCTTGCCTCTAGACTGTACACACAGATGATGCTAAAATATCTTTCAGTTTGTGGTGTTCATCTTTTCCTCTTCTGCTGTAACAGGGCTAGTTAAACAGGACTTGCCTTAGTTGCACCCTCTACGGGTTACCAAAGTCTAAGTAACATTAGCCAGTAAATTTTGGTTCCTTATAAGGGAATTCAGCAATGTTCTTCAATATTTCAGCTAATGGCATTATGTGTCTAGATTCCTTAGTGTCCTTTCAAAGTTCCTCCCTGCAGCTTTAATACTGAACACTGTACACTGTTTTGTACATAAAGTATTGTCCCTAATTAAAAACTCTCATTGTGGATAACTACCGTTCTGGGGAAAAAAACCAAAACATTTTCATTGTAGAAAACCAAATAGCCTAATTCTACAAACAGAATACAGTTCCTCAAAAAATGTTGTCATGTGTAACATGAGAACACAACCTTAAATGAATGTGATGAAACTGAGCATACAGATATTAATTCAAAAGAAATGAACATTAAAAAAATTTATTTTTCATGATTCACTTTATTAGCATATACTACTTTGTGCAGCCAACCCTAAAATAAAACTGTATTGAAGTTTTTACACATCACTTAGTGAGGGTTCTTTGAACAGCCATTCAGATCAGCAATGTTCCCTAACTGCCTCAGTTCCAATTTCACTTTATATTTCAGTTCACCAGATTCACTCCCCTTTCCCCCTGCCATGAATTCTCTGAGGATCCTAAACAATCTACAAAAATTCCATTTTATTGCCCTGGTAATAGCGTTATTTGAGGCTTCAGATTGTTTAGGAGAATCCCAAGAATAATACTTAGCAAATGCTGAAACTTCAAAATAGTGTTTAGACGAAAGCCAGGGTCCTTGCTTTTTCTGTTCCAGAGTAAAGCTGAAATTCTGCTGAACTTTTACTTTCCTGACACTTACCTGGGTTTAGGTTTATGTGAGTAGCCCAAATCTAAACAGAATTCCAGGTTAGATAGAAGTGCAAGATCTATGTTGGGCCGGCTCAAATAAAGGAGGCGATTAAATACCTGTTCACATATATCTTGATGGCAAACACAAGAAAAACACTGATACTCTTGACAATCTTTTATGACAGTTATGGTATCAAGTAAAAAACATGGATATTTATGTGACAACTGTGCCTGAATTTTCTCATCAGCTGGGACAACTCAGCACTGTCTTAATGAGAGGTTTTTTTCCTATTTTTCATGTTATAAACCAAGTCATGAGCAATGTCTATATTACTAACACAGAACACAAGCAAGAGCTGTTGGTGGGACTTCAGTGTCTCAGCTGCAACCTAGTGTGACCGAATATCAGTATAGGATTTGAGTAAGTGGAATACAAGCTAGCTCTAATACCAAGCTGGGACTGCAAGCTGCCGTCAATTTAAAGCTAAACTTAAATTTTGCAAAACTGACAAAAAAATAAGAGTTAGTTAGTTAGTTGTCTGTAATAACTCTCTCTGTTGTATTAAACACACTTCACAGATCTGCCTGCAGGTTTCAAAAGCAACGTGGTTTCCTTGGTCCAAGTGAACATAAGCACAGTGCTCCTCTTGCTCAGAGCTGTTGCTTCCTCCTCCTCTTCCTCCTCATGCCCTTTCTAGGCACTGCCATGGTCCTAAACAGCATTAGCCATGTAGTATAGCTGGGAGTCCCTATGGAGATGTGAAATGCTCTAGGAATTAATAAGACATGACTCTTAACACAGCTCATTCATTCAAGGTTTGGTGTAACGTGAAGTTGGCCACTCATCTCCTGGGCTGCTTAAACCTCACTTCCATCTTGCTGCTAAAGCTTCCATGAAGTGGATCCTCTGTTACTGAAATTAATGCCAGTTTAGCTGAAAAGTAATGTGCATGTGTCTGTCGTGCTCAAAACTGGCATTTTTATGAATGCTGTGAGCTAAATTAATCTCAGTGTAACTCCCAACCTATTTGGCCATGAGTTCAATTACTCTATCAGAAATTGCAAGTATTGAAGTCACTGTGACATGTGCATTTGACAACTGCTTTGACCTCATGTGTCACTATTACTTTAAGGAGAATAAAAGTTCACTTTCAACTAGATAATCTTAGGTATCTTTGAAGTATCAGTGAACCGAAATCACAATTATTTGTTCCTCAGAATATCTGTTTTTAAGATTGCTGGGCAGAGAAAATATCTGGGAGTCATTAGTTCCTACTGATGGTCAGGATTTTGTATTGCCAATTTGTACCGTGTTTGTGGATATCACATATAAGGAATTGGGATTGTTGTTTTAATTCATTCTTGACCTTCTTTTGTAATGACAATTCAAGAATAATTTGTGAATAATTTGAGATAATTTTATTTCTGAATATTGGTTGCTTGCTGTTTAAGCAAAATAAATACCACACCACCAAATATTTCTTGGGTCAGGAAAGCAAATCATGCAGAAGACAGCAGCACATGGTTTGATTCACAGAAAAGCAGAAGGCGTACCACAGAACAGCAGGGGCTTGCTCTGTTAGACTCAAATGAGAGACCTCTTGCTGCCTGAAGTGAACGACAAGAAAATTCCACAGAAAAATTATGTGAATGTTAGAGTATTTTTAATAATAAATAAATATGCTCTGAATTTGATTTTTGAGCCCCGTGGCACAGAGCTGTGTAAGGAGAGCCTGCGTACTCTGGAGTGAGTGTTTTGTCCCAGCCTGCTTCTCCACACAACACCATCTCCCAGATTTCAGCTTTGTTTGGGCACAGCGATGTTTGTGGTGGTGCACGTGTGTGTAAGTTGCTGGCCCTCACACTCAGTAGGGTATAAAGTGCCTTTTGGAGACTGTAACTCTGAATTGTGGTTTGCTGCATTCATTTTAGGGGTAGCAGTCCGTCAAGGAGCCTAAAATGGTCTCAGTCACAGACCAATGGCTAAAGGTAAAACTGTGGTACTTAGTCCCACTGAACGGAGCCTAGCATCTTAAATAGGACTATTGGAGACAAAGAGGTTACCTGTGGAGAAAAGAGTAGTTTTTCATAACCTGGTACCAATTAATCGGAAACAGCCACCTGATGTGACTAGTTGTTGTTGTTAATCTGGTCTTCAGTTTATTTGGTTTTGTTATCAATGTTAGTATAGAATGTAAAGCATTATAAATGGTGGGAAAATGTTTATACCAGTTTTACTTTGTACCTCTGATCAAAGTAGCGTTAGCAAATCTGATAATAGTAGACCGCAAGAGCTTAATATTCTCCTATTATGCTAAACTCTGCTCACATTTTCATGGGCCATAAATCAAGCATTTTCTCTGCACCTTTCAGACAGCAAGGGACAAAGCTGAACAAAACCACATTGACTATAGGAATTTCAGGAAAGGTTATATGATGCCCCTAATAGGCTACCCATTTCACAATAATTTATTGTTTATAAGCAGTAGTCTATTGCTTTTTTTTTCTGCCCTGTGTCATGAGAATTAACAGCTTTGGCTTAGCCTATCTATCACGAACAGAATAAATGCATTTTCACAACACCATTATGAAAGTAGGTAAGTATGCAAGTAGGTTAAAGTTACTTAAGTTTAGGTAACTTTTTTTCAGGTATGTAAATATTGGCAGGATGACAATGAAGTGTGTTTTTCAATTCAGGAAAGTGCAGTAAACCAAATTCAAAAAGAATTATCCCTTTAAGGAACATCTCAGTGTACTATTGTCAGTTAGTTCATGATGCTTAATCCAGGATAAATTATGACTTTATACCTTAGTACTTATTTACTCATCAGTTACCCATTTCACACCTGGGATAAACTCTGCCTGCACTACAAGTAATCTATGCACTCATGCAAAGACATTGTAGGTCATTAAGCAACAATTTAAAAATCACATCATAATAAACTTCTTTAAAACTGGCATCAGCAAACCCTTTACTAGCCCAGCTGAATGGATTGCTTATAAACATCAGTCTATTGCTCTTTTTAACCTGTGCCATTGGAAGGATTATCTTTAGCTTGTTCCGTCTGTCATCAATAGAATGCAAAAAGTGATGAATGAGATGACCATTTGGACCATTTCCTCCATCTCCTCTCCCTCGTCTTTGGTTCTTAATCATATACTCACCTCCTGTCCCTGCGGAATGCTTGGGATCAGGAACCTGGCCTCACCTGTGCTCTTGCTTTTCTCTTTTGCTACAGCTGAAATGGGAGCTCCATGTCCAATTTGTTTCCCTCTCTATGGGCTGTGAGCTCGTGAGCAAAAGCAAGAACCTGAGGGTGCACAGGGTGGAGAGACTCGAGTTCCTGTCCTTTCAGAGGAAGGACAAGCAAACAAAATTAAGGATGACTTCTTCACATAACATGCAGTTAAGCTGGAAATTAATGTCACAAAAGAGTTGCAGATACCACAATTTTTTCATAAGAGTGAAAAAGAGATCAGACAAATACATGAAGGAAATATCACTTTCCTCATTTCCTACATTCAAAGTTCACATCTTTGCTTTATGAAATCTGTCAGCTGAACACGGCTAGAAACTGGGAGAGCACAGAACAAAAATAGGACTGTATGCTTGCTCTAAGTCCCTACACTTTGCTATTATCTATTATTGGAGACAGTATCCTGGACAGATTTTTGCTGTGATTTAGAATGGTAATACTTAAACTCACAGAAGCAAGAGTAGAGTCTTTTTTCCTGTCCAAGACCCTCTCAGATCTCCTAGAGCAAGCAATCCCAACAGACATAAACACAAGAAATGTAAAGGAGCTGGGATAAGTTTTGATGAAATAATGAGTAAATGTAAGAGATTTTGAGAAAACAAAAAGCCATGCGGTATCTTGAATTGATTTATTTGTATAAGAGGACATTCACTGCGGTTAGGGCAAGCCTGACACTGTGATGTGTGATTTCTCAGCTATATTGCTACAAGATGGACATAATAAAAATGTTTCTGTTCAGATTTATGATCTCTTTAACACCTGGAGGGTTATACAAGCAGGTTTTTACACAGGATGGACATCTGATTGTTTTGCTTTGACTTCCTGTGTCAGATCTCCGCCCACCTGTGAGGGACGTGATGGCTTGTGCTTCTTTCAGATACCCACGTGCAGTCATCTCTGGGTCAGTGCTAATGCAGAGCAGCCAGCTCACTCTGTTTCACGTATTGCCTAGCTGTTTTTCCACAGGGAAAAGCCGTTTTTGTTTACCTGACGTAGTAGTTCCTTTCCCTATGACTATTATTATTATGATGATGATACATTTCAGTAAATGTTAACTATCAGAAATAATTAATATCAAGCACAGTGGAAAGGGCCTGGGGGAAAATGAACTCTGAAATACTGTGCAGTGATTCTGTAACGTGATGGGTAAAGACCTCTCCTGGATAATGAACAGGAGAAAAGCAATTCATGCTGCATTATCCATGGGTTGTTCTTTCTTTTAGAAAAGTGGAAGATAAGGTTACCATGTCTTTGAGGTAACCGTTGAGTGGTTTTTGTGTTTCTTAATATAGCTGGTCAATCTTCCAGGAAAGCTCACTATTTAATGAGTCTTTTGTCTACAGAAAATATAACCTAACATATTCAAATAGAGTAACCCAATTTTTCCACATTTTCTGTACTAATCCAGTATTAGGAACATTTATAGGAAATGCTGACAAATACAGAGCAAAAAGTTAGGTAGTCTTGAAAGTAAAATTAGTTTATTTTAGATATGTTTCTATTCAATTCAGAGGACAGATGTCTGTTCCACAGCTGTAATTACTTGTGAAGAAATCTAGTGAGGCTATGGCCAGAGAAAATGTCTCCTTGCTGTGTAAGGTCCTGGTTTTGGTTTAGCAGTGACACCTCCCCAAAGAAGCCATTCAGCAAAAAATGAGGCCCTGCCTTTCACTCCACTTTGCAAGGGGCACCCAGTGAGGGTGGGTTTCATTCCTGTGAGGGAGGAACACACACGTTTATGGTGGTGATTTCGGCATCACCTTCTGAAGACATACCCCATCTACTCAAATCTCTCCCAAGCCCCCACTGTAGTCTGCAACTGGCATGTTCTCCTGCTTAAGAAGTAATTTGCCTGCTTAAAACCAAACCCAGCTTGTTATTCTTTCATTTTGCCTCTTTGCTGTGTCCACCAGGCAATAATGCGGAGGTGAACTGTGACGGCCATTTTGGTGTAAGAGCACGAGAAATTGCCATATACCAGGACCAAGGTAAAAATGGGCTTGGTGCAACCCCTTGCATGCCTCAACTGCTTGGGGGGATTGAAATAAGCGAGGCTGCTCCCAAGTGAGCAGTCGGACAACACAGAGAAAAACAGATAGAAGAAAGATATTCCTAGTCTACATAGGCTGTATTTTCCAGCTCAGCAAAGGAGATGATCACTTTTTCTGAACAGTACTTCAGTATTTAACACTGAGAGAGGCTAAGGCTATTAACAGCTCAGGGAACTGGAGCTGTTAATACTGGGAAAGCACTAATCCATCTGTTCAGGCAAACCGTTCTCCAAATAGAACTCTTTCGTTAGCTCTGTTTCATCTTGGATCGTGCATCCCCACGTTGCCCACACCTGCAATTCCTGACTGGTAGCTTCCAGCCATTTTCTCCTGCTTTCCCTTGCCTGCCCATAGTGTGGCAGAGATGCTCAAGGCACTGGCTGAGACACAGCGCTCGCAGCCTCAGGCCATCTCCACAGGCACAGAGGACAATTGATGTTGGCTGTAAGCTGCTGTAAGAAAACAGAATTGTCATCTTGCCCAAAGCCCAGTATGATATGTGACTGGGAACTTGGCAGTGGTCAGCAGGGCAATTTTATTATCATGTCTGCACTAAGTAAATGAGGTCCTGACAGTCTGTGCTATACAGCTCCCTGCACAACATAGCAGTGACTCATTTGCTTTGTATGAATAAGATGTAGGGACTCCTTAGCCCAGAAGAGATCACATAATTTATTTAGTGGAAGTCTCATGTGCCCCGTAAATGCACATATATCTGGACACAGGCACTGACACTGTGCTGGAGAGTTTTTTAATACATTCAGATGAAAACAGAGTTAAAGTTAAGAGGGCATACTGAGAACTGCTCTACCATACATAGCGTGGTCCATTTATTCTGCAGTTTTGGCTTGGTCTGGGGACTTACAGGAAACCCAGGAGTGCCATTGCAGCATATGGCCTAAAACCCAATAATTTTTATGCAGGTTGTGATTCTCTTTGCAGTAGCTCCGTAAAGCTCTCGCTCTGAGAAATACCAGCCAGGATAGCAAGGGACCAGAAACTGGGTTTATTCTCAGTCATATTAAACTTAGATCTGATTCTTTCAGCCACACAGCAGTGACACCCTTTATATGGAGGCCCTCTAATGTATATATGTGTATATAATGTATATATACTTAGGTCATCTTCTCCATCCTGATACCGCAGAGATACAGCCAGCACTGCAAGGTGCCTGATGAGAGAAGACAGGTTTCTGCTCACGGTGTATCCAGTTCTTAGAAATCCCTGTCAGTGCAGTAGCAAGGGATCATTTCCATAGCAAAAGGTAGTGTGACTGGTCTATAGGGGTGCTTGAAATCACAAAACCTTGGCATTATTATTTCCAGCAAATTAATTATCTTGAAAAGGACTGAAGCGTAAACGGTGGAACACAGTGCAGATGTGGTATCTTTTGCTGAGACTGGATTAACAAGAAAATTATGTATTTTTGCTTTTGAGAGTGTCGGTGTCTTCACCAGCCCAAGGGAAACCTGATGATCCTGAGGAACAGAGTCAGTTCACTGTTCCTTTCATCACACACGTGCAGCACTGATCGAGGTAGCTGGGACATCTACTTGCAGCAGTGGTGCCAAGAAGTTTCAGTGGAATCATCCCGCCAAACACATGGATGAGCCACTCTCAGAGAAACCTCATTTAAGTTTGGGAAAAATCAGTTAGCACTGTTAATCCATAGACAATTGTTTAGGGAAGCCTGATATTGTGATACTGTGAGTATGTGCTCTTACTTAGTCTGAATCTGTGCCTTGACAAATATTGGAATATTTGCAGTAGATGTGTTTCCATACAGAGTAAATGCTATAAACCCCCTTTTTTGCTAAAATATGGGACATGTAGGTTCGAATAAAGCCATTCATACTCTGAAATGGTATATTCTGTAAGTTTTTACTGCAATACTTACTTTTCCTGTCAATATTTCACTGGAAAAAAAAAGTCAGGCCCAAGGCAGAGTTTGGTTACTGTTGAATACTCTGATCAGCAACAGATTTGTGTTTCCTGTTAGCTTGGCTTCCTGGTTCACTGAGGTGGCTAAAACTGGTGTCTGAAAGCCACAGGGACCAGCTGCCTGCACTTTACCAGCTTCGCCAGCTGGAGCAGTAGCCTAGGCTTAATTTTATCAAACACGGAGATTTTGCGAGAGGCGAGGCAGTGAGACAGCAAGCAGGGAGGAAGCAGTAGAAGGCAGGAGGAACTGATGACCTTTGGGTGGGTAGTGCCACTGTTTCTGCATGCCGTTTGTTCTCTTTAGAGATCCAGGCACATGTAGTATTCCGGAAAGTGAGGAACAGTAATCAAACCTCCTGCTGATGTGAATGGGGTCAAGACTTTGCCTGCATGCCCTCAAGTGGAGGGCATGGTGTAGGTGATACTGGGGGCTCAGGGTACCCTATGTTCCCATGACCACACCATGGGACCTTCTTGGCCCCTAACAAACAAGGGCCTTACTTTCACAATGTCTCCAAAGGCCTGATGTCCCTATTAAGTGTGGGGGTGTTTCCCACTGTCCCTCCAGTGAGGTTTCCTGGTGGTCCCCACTGATTACAGCTCCTTGACCTCACAGTGTGGTGAAACCAGAGAGCGGGCTGGTACAATGGTGGAGCTGCAAGATGGTGGCACCACTCCAACCTTCTCTAAGAAACCCCGCTGGAGTCAACCCCCCACTCCCAGTCTCTAATTTATGTCCAGAAAAATCCCTAGACTGCTAAATTTCACTGGAGCAACAGTGACATCTTGTGGGTTAATTTTAAGTGTGCTCTGTAGGGAAATGTTCATTCCTATCTCCTCCGCCTTTGCTTGTGCGCAAACCTGCAGTCTGAATTCAAGCAGCATCCACAGCCATCTGCTCAGCACATCCCTAGACCTGACAGCAAAATAACTGATGGATGGTAGAACTGCTCATAAAGTCTTATGCCAAGAGCTTGCCTGGAAATTCAGTAAGCAGTATCATATTATTTGGAAATAGTATTTTAATTGGAAACTAATTGGTAAGTGGATTTTACGCATATTTCGTTGAGAAGATGCGTAGAAAGCTTAGTTCTACGTGGACAAAGGGAAATAGAAGTATTTGTTAACATGTGTGTTTTTGAAGATGTCCTAGATTTAATTTGCAAGAACATGATTAGATTAATGTTGCTTCAGGTCTCCATTTTCATTGTGGTAACACTCTATTTTATTTTGGTTTTCATCGCTGAGCATAACTTTTGCTACTGTGTTTGCCAATCTGTTTGCAAGGCGCTATTCAATTCAGATCTTTATTTTTTTATGCTGGCATATTGAATTTGTTGTTCCAGAGGATTTTTCATTCCAGCTGGGCTTCAGTTATTCTCTGATTCCCCCAGGGCTCCATTTTGAGTCCTACTGTGATTTGCATTTGTAGACTTTCGATGGGTAAACATTATAGCTTCTCAAACTCTGTACTGTCACATCCTTTCTGATGGCACTCAGCTCCTGCTGATCTTGTAAAAAAGTGTGATGCTTTGCATAATATTCTGCATGACATTCAATTATGGATATCTTCACATTTAAAAAACCCTGTAATCAAGAGAAGAGCAATCAGCTATTAATTAGCTGTCCAATGCACAGGACTCATGTTGATAGTAATGGTTCCCCTTGGTTCGGGTTTTATTAATCCATTGGAAAACATGCCATTAAAGATATTAAAAATTCATTTCAAAAGAATGCTGCCAGCTTGAAAAATGGAATTCACTCTTTTAATTTATTAATCTTTTACAAGAACAGTTTTAAATAACAAGGTCTAGATTTGTTTAAAATATTTCCAGTAAACTTGAAAATAACACCTTCGTATGTGTGTTAGCACGTATTTGTGCACACCAGCACTGGAAAGACTGCTTCAGAAATCTTTGAAATCTCTGTTATTGAGCATACTTACACAAACTTTAGGAATGGATGAAGTTTCTAAAGATGAACTTCCCAAGCTGATGGTTGAGGTCCTTTCCACCTATTTCTTCTCAATATGCACCTACCCTGACGTACACACACAATAACATGCCCACACATTTCTGCACATACATGTGAACTTCTCTAATGGATTTTTGAGAATAAATGTTCACAACACGTATCTTCTGATCACCTCTTCTTCCTCATCTCCTTGAATCATCGTTGTTTAAAATCCAGTTCCTCTCTTGCCAGAAATACATCATATTGGCCTGGATTAAGGACTGCCCTGGCACACTTACCCAAGGGAATCAAAACCTTGTACTGAGAGGCAGGCATTGCTTCCTCACAAGATTTCCATGGAGGCTGACCAATACACTACTTTTTTGCCCACGACGACAAAGAGAGAACTATGATTTTCATTATCACCACGCATCACCTTTCTTGTAAAAGCAGCAACATCTGCAAGGATTTTGTACTTGGAATCACAGCTTTAAAAGTGAATAAATAGGAATGAAAGCCCACGACCCAATAATCTACTAATCTTCTGAAGTGGTAATTCATCACAGTGCCATCTATTAGGAAATATTATAAATTGAATGCCTTCCCTGTACCTATAATGATGTCTACAGCAAAGTGATATTTTTTAATCTATTAAAAAGAAATTAAGGGAGATAATAATCCAGCAATCTATCAGTTTCAGAACTACATTCTGTTGGACATTAAACACTAATTAATAAAATAATACAGGTGAAATTTGTCAGTACTACAATATATTTTTTTAATGCAATCAATGTTTCCATTTTGTAAATTTCTAAGGATTGTGAGTTCTGTTCTTCTAGTGATATGTGCACATTAATGGGGATAGGAGATGCATGTCAGAGCAAAATATACTGCTATATTATCACTTAGAATTTATTCTACTTTCTTTGAAGGACAATTATTTTTACCATGATTCATTTTGCAGTACAATGCAACTACTGGGGTTTTTTTCCTAGGTTATTCTGGCCTGGTTAGTTTGTATTCACCTATTTTCGTACCTGCACTTTTCATGCTTACTAAATCAGATGCATAATTATATACATATGGTGTTTATTAGGTGTAGAAGTGCCCTTAATATGCTGGATGTTCTCCATGGGAAGGTGGTTACAGACTTATATGAGCTATACCCAGGAGTTACTGATTTCAACAAAAAATACATAAATACATTTATGCTCGTTAATACTCGTATGAGTTGTAAAGACAGAAGCAGTTCCTGAAAATTATTCTCTAAATGCTTTTAGATCTTGTACTTTCTTTGCTTGAATGGTTTAAGTAAGTATGTCGTTTACGAGAACTTTCTTCCAAGGGAGACGAAAGGCAGTTTCTTCAGAAATGCTGTCAGCATAGCAGTGGTCTTGCACGTAGCTCTGTCTGCACAGTAGGGGTCAAACTGGTCCTTTCTGTGGCATGAAGTTTTCTGTCTTCTTGACATTTCCTTCCTTTAAGCTGTGATCTAAGAAGTGTCTTTAATTAAATTCCAACAAAACTATGAGGAAGGATGTTGCCTGTTTCCTCACAGTTTATCTCAAAGGTCGGTCCAGCTGGCAAAATTTCCTTATGTTCGGGATGGTTAACAGCAGAGACTTGGAAATTTTAGTGATTTTTAATTACTTGGAAGTTGGAAAATTTGGATACAAATTTTCCTAAATTTAGGAGTTTCCAGTTGCACTGCTGTGATTCAAGCAAATTTCAAGTACGTTAATTTTCTTCAACAAATTTCACACTCTCACCTTCTCATGTTCTAAACGTTTGTCATACATGGTGCTAAGACACTTTTAACACATTTTACCCTGGCATTCACTTAAGTTTTGGAATTTTCTAGGTGCAGCTGAGAAAATAACAAACACCAGCATTGAAAATGCAGTGAATTAAAACAGCTCTTGATTTGAGAAAAAAAAAAAAATAGAGAGAGAGACTGACAGTTATGTCCTGAAGACCTTGTTAAGGCTTCTTAATAATTTGCCTGGTTTTTGAAAAAAGCAAAATGCTTGACAGCTAGTGAGGAATGACATTTAACAAAACAGTGATGGAAAGTGGTAGAGAACCTGAGAGTTTCTGAAACACAAATGGTGATTGCTTCTAACTACATGCTTGACGAAACCAGAGAAAGTCACTCTTTCCATGTCATTTTCTAAACTGTGACATTGATTTGAAATTTTAGACACAAAACTGAGTGACAGGATTTTCTTATTACAAACTTTAAGATGCTTTATTGCTTTTTGATTAAAGGCAATCCTAAACTGCTTTTGTTCCAAAATGCCAGCTCTACCGAGAGGGCAGTAGCAGCCAGATTTTCTTGAAGTTCAGCAACTTAGCTGAGAAGGTGATATGGCCTTGTGCACAATGCACAAAGATAGCTGAAAAAGAGGGAGAATAGCCACCCTTCCCCAATAAATTCTGTAGACACAAAATCTAGATAATTAGAAAATATTTTTCAGCAATAATGGCCGTAATCTTCTCTCAGAAGAAAATGCACATAGTTTTGCTGTGTTGGAAAGGAAATGACCGTGTCTGGCTGTAAGGTTTTTTTGGGCGTGAGAGCTGTAAGGTTTTTGGAGGGTGAGGTTGGGTTTTTTTTCTTTTTTAAATAAAGATGTGCCATTTAAATAATAGAAAGTATGAGGCATCACTGTGTACTTTTCCGTGTGTGCCAGCTGGTATCTGTTTCTGGGAGGGGAGTAGGAAATATGTTTCTTTAGTCTAGCATTGCATGCAGTGTTATAAACTGGGAGAAATACAGGCTCATTATAGCAATGAATGAAAGCAGACATTTACTGTACCTGTGAATGGTGGGTGTTCTCTCACTAACAGAAACAAGTGGCAATTTTTTCACAGTTGCCTCATCTTGTTTTTTGAAAGTGCTTTCTTGGGAAATTAAAAACGAAAAGCAGTCCAGATTGATGCATCTTTGGCATTTACAATAGAAAAGACACAGAGTGGGACAAATCCTGCACATCTTCCTTGGTGAATTATTCCTCTGCAGCTTGGCCTTGCATACAAAAATGACAAGATGGGTCCTGCTCCGTGAACATCCACTTGCACCATTTTCTTCTCCTAACAAGTCAGCAGGCATATGTGTTCATAGTTTAGGGCCCCAGAGCTGGCTTCTGTTAGAATAAGTGGCTGCATGTCCCTCTTTACTGAAAATTTATTCATTTTTCAGTTTGAATAGACAAAACCCAGTAATTCTTTCCTCATGGCCTGATGATCTTTAGCTTTTCAACGGTATTTGTTTTGTCCTCTTTTGCAGGTAAAAATTATTGAAAGGCAGGCATATAATTTACTGACAGAATTTCCTGTGTGATGAGTTCCTTCATATTTTCTGTAGGGGTTGAGTTTTGCTTACGGGAAAGGCAGAAGCACTTTAAAATGACCAAAAGGAAAGCTGAGGTCTCTTGAGTGTCACCTGAGATACTGTCTTTCCTCCTTTGGTGGTGGGACCACAGCAGTTAAGCGTGGTGCTGTTTGATGAGGATGGATAAAGATTGCTGCTTTGAAGGTCTGCAAGCAATCCTGCAGGTTTTGGTGGCACCGCTTGCAGGCTAGGGCAGAAATCAAAAAAAGGCTTTGAAGAGACGTGACAGTCAATGCTAGAGGAAATAGCTGTTGCTAGTTTATTCACATTTTCTGGAAGAGTTTTTGAATCCAGGTTATGCAGTCTAGGAAAGGAGGGGGAGAAATTGTGAATACAAGTGAAGAATCAAGGGGTTTATAAGGACAAAGACTGTGGAATATTTTAATTTTTTGTTTGTTTATTTTGCTAAAGAGGAAGAACTGATTCTGGGGAGAAAAAGTGAAACACTTTCCCAGAGGGTGCTTTATGGCCTGGTAGCTGAAGTACACAATAAAAACAGTAAGAAAAAAGGCTTATATTTGTCAAATACAGTGCTTTTGACACTACGTTCCTGATTTAAAGACACAAAAGAAACTAAAAGAGGTAGAGAAATAAGACCACTGATTCTAGTTCACGTGCAGCCTGATGCCATGCAGTCAGTGACCTACAGATGAAAGACACTGATGTGAGGTATGCAGAACCTTCATATGGAAATAACGAAGATCAGGCAATATTGCTGATGCTTGTAATCAACTCGTAGGAGTTGTCCAAAGACTTATTTTTTTTGTTCTTTGTAATTATTTTAGTTACTATATCTTCTACTAAGTATGGTTTAGTAATTGAATTCCCCCTACAACTCCATGCGGACATTTCACCAGGCAGTTTCTGAGTTTTCTGTAATGTTTCTTTTGCTCTCTTTTCCAGTGGTCACTTTTTATCATTTTCACTGCAATGCAGTATAATATAAATACAGATATAAAGATAATAGTGTACCAGTGGCACAAAACATTTCAAAAGAAATTGAGATGAACTTTATATACTTACAACTATGACTGCATGATACACTCCCTGGTTATTTTATTGTTGTGATTTCTTATTATAGAGGAAGTGCCAGTTAGCTGTGATGGCTTCCTATAACAACAATGAATTTGATGAGAGACCTTGCAAAGTGTACAGATAATCCAAGAGTCGCTCCTCATAGACAAATTTGTGTTAACAAGACTTCCCAGATTTTAAAAATCTATTGAAGCTGAAGTATTATGGTAAAGTTAGCATTACATAAGAGCCGTAATAGGAGCTAAAATCTTATCAAGTAAAATATCTATAGTTATATTCACATCTGATACATTTCCCTTCATAAACTTCACATATAATATAAATTTAGATCAATATCTTTCAACTTCCTTATCTGCAGATAAGGCAGACAGAAAATGGTTATCATGGTTTTTTTTGGCAAGGATGCAATCCTCCTTACCAATTTTTCTCCGCCTAATTCTCATTGTTCATTCTTTATTTAAGAATCAATAATAAAGTGTATAATTTGTGCTAATCTTCAGACCTTTTTGATGCATTCAAGTTTAGAAGACATCATGCCTGCAAAAATGAACTTGAATACATGAATACAGTTCTAAAAACCTATTTTCCTCCATGAACATCCTCTCTTCCCTATGTCTTCATATTAAACATCTAATTCCAAAGTGAATATATTTTAGAATACTGAAGCAAGGGGTGTTGGGAAAAGGATATTTGTGAGGCCAAAGATTTCTTGGGCAATATTTTTCTGTAAGACGACATAAAATCAAAATACTTGGTCACACCTAATCTGCCATTCTGGGTGAAGTTGTGATGCTTTTGACATATTTAAGATGTATCTCTTTCTATAATTCGAAGAGATTTATTGATTTATTTATTATGATGTTATGATTACTGAAGAACTGTCTGGGATTTTCATGTTTGACCCTAACTGCAGCAATATTGAATATATAATACTGAAGGCGAAAGGCTCTGGAGCAGGGGCTCGTGCCGAGGGACCCTTTCTGCAGTGGCAAAACCGCAGCGGCGAGGCGGCAAAAGCACCGAGAGAGACCCCAGCCCCACCCCCGTCCCGAGTGGGAAAGGGGGAGTTGCCGACGAGCGGCAGCTCTGACTAAGCGGAGGCGGAGTCGAGTGCGACAGCAGCCAAACCCCCTCACGTATAAGAGGAGCCCCCAGGGAGCGCGAGCGAACCGAGCTGGCAAACAGAGCCGGCAAACAAACAGAGGTGGCACAGCAGCCCGGGAGCGGAGCAGCAGCAGTTTGCGCGGCAGTTCGCGAGGGCAGGGCAAGCGGGGAAGGCGTGCGGGCAGGGTGCAGCACCCCATCCTGGCTACTCAAGTAGTGGGCATCGCCCATCCAGGAGATATTCTAACTATGGTTACCACCTGTGGGAAAGCTGTTGCTAGAAGGAGCGTGGGGACCCAGACAGAGGCCCCGCGAAAGGACACAAGTGTCCAGGTCTCTGGCTGCAGGGAGTGCCTGAGCCTAGCGCTCGTACCGGAGGACAGCAGAGACAACAGCTGTGTTCGGTGTGAGCAGGTGAATGAGCTGCTCAGCCTGGTGGCAGAGCTGAAAGAGGAAGTGGAGAGGTTGAGGAGCATCCAGGAGTGTGAGAGCGAGATCGACCGGTGGAGCCGCACCCTGCCCTCCCTGATGCCGAGGCAGCAGGAGGCGGCTCCACGAAAAGCAGAGAACCCCCTACCCTCTTGCCACCGAGCAGAAAGAGGGACCTAAGAGATGGGGGGGAATGGAAGCGGGTCCCTGCTCCGGGTCGCAAGCGAATCCCCTCCCGGCCTCCCTCACCTGCCCAGTTGCCCTTAAGCAAAAGATATGGGGCTCTGGAATGTGAGGGCCAGGCAAATGAGGAAGTGGGTGAAGGTGAAGTTCCATCCAGGGGGTTGCCCAGGACGAGTCAGACAGCCCCAGTATTACAACTGCCTCAGCTAAGAAAAAAAAGAGGGTAATTGTCATAGGTGATTCCCTTCGGAGAGGAACACAGGGCTGGATAGACGACTGGACCCATCCCACAGGGAAGTCTGCTGCCTCCCTGGGGCCCGGGTTAGGGATGTTGCTAAGAAACTCCCTGGTCTGGTGCGGCCCCTGATTATTACCCCCTCTTGGTAATGCAGGTT
>Ga0065711_1006365_pt1 | contig 27420 bp, 20 predicted proteins | sample Hoacrofraction12_FD_59098 | JGI IMG/M metagenome (GOLD analysis project Ga0065711, IMG submission 59098) | Hoatzin crop microbial communities from Cojedes, Venezuela - Epithelial fraction 12 v2 (version 2) | ecosystem: Host-associated > Birds > Digestive system > Esophagus > Crop | place...
GGCAGGGGGTGGGAGAAGAAATAAGGTAGGGAAAGAGAAAGAGGAAGTGGGAAAAGAACAAAGCCAGCTTTCTTATTGCAGGGTTGCCAGCAGTTTGGTAGAGCCGGTGGAGACAGCACTGTTACTTGGAGCCTTTTCTAGAGCTCGTTGCAGTGAATTTGTTCTCCCAGAGCAAGATGGCAAAGGCATGAGCTGTCACAGTGACCAGAAGATCCTGTGGCCTCAGCACCTGCAGTGGTAAAACATGTTTTATCTATGCTCTGCTTTTCTCCTAACATCATACAAAGGTTCGTCGAGGATGGAGACAAAAGGCAGCCTAACCTGTCATCACATAAAGTCATCCAGCAGATGAAGAAAAACTAGGAATAAAACAGATGTTTCCTGTCTTTCAGGTGAATTCTCTGCCCATTGGGATACACTGTAAACTCTGCCAATCCAGGATATCCCCATTACCATTCCTGCAGCTCTGGAAAAGGCAAATGATCCATGGCCAAGAGACCTCAGGCCTTCTTGCTTTACCTTCTATTTGTCACTTCTCATTCAGATGATGAAATAACGTGATGAGGCAAGTTGGAATTTACCAAGATTCACTCACTATCCAGGTTTTCACATCACAGGCAAAGGTAGAGATTGCCTGCAAACTGTGAAGAGCATGCTGAGAGCCTAGTTCAATCCCTATGTTCCTAATTTTAATTCTGAAATAAAAAGATCTGAACTGTCTCTGCCTGTCTTCCAGCTTCTGTGAAAGCCTTTTTTCTCCAGCAGGCTTCTGCCTGACCTATCCACACACTCAGGTGTCTTTTCTTCCTCTCCCTTCCAGTATGATAGACCTTGACTAGTAACCTTCAGCTTGATCATTATAGTTCTTAGTTATATTTACTAATAATAAACACAGAGATATTTGTGATAGACTAGAAAACCACCCAAACAGGTTCCAAATATACATAAATATACTACAAGTGAAGATGTTTCCACTACCAGCAGGAGAAATCACTGGTGCGGACATGGTGCATCAGAAGGGCTGACTGGATAACCCATTAAGCTCCACAGAACTCAGCAGACTACACCTACACTAATGAATGCCGAAAGAGATAGAAAGTGGGACAGATAGCTCAGTTTATTACATCTGCATTCAACTGTAGTGTCCTTCTGGCCTCAGTTCAGTGTAATTGTGTTTCTCAGCATGTCTTGTGCTCCATTTATCTTCAAGCATTTGGTCTGTAAGATCTTGAAGAGATGGATCAGACCCTGCATGTTTATCATGCCTGATCTACCTGTTGGCTGACACCTGCCACCTGCAAAGCCCGTGCCATGGAAAGGGCTCAGCTTTATGGATGGTCTCTTAGGAACTGTCGTTGCCTATTATCTTGGAAGGGAGAGGCAGGGCATTCAGGGAGTGTGAAGAGGGCACAGGAACGGTAAGGTCCATTCTTCAGTTCAATCACAGCATTCAGTTTACGCTATAATAATTAAAAAGGAAAATAAAGAGGCAGTAACATGGCACTGAATCCTCATTAGCTTGCTGGAGAGGGGACTGCAGCTGCTCCTTTGCTACACACACTGCCTCATCCAAACCAAGAGCTTAGCACTTCTGGCTGAGGGAGAAGGCGAGGGATGTATTAGGTAGTGCTGACTTGATCTTGAGCAGTATAAACAGTATATGTACTGATTAATACATCACAAGCATTAAGCACACTTCTCCCCTTTACCTCCTCTTTTTGCGCACTTTGCAGGTGAGCAAAGAAGATGCATGATCCAGTTTCAATCAGAGCATTTGTGTTCTAGGGAGACATTTATTTTTGTTGTTTAATCCTCAGACAGGGAGAAATAATAATCCCAGAAATTGGGATGGAGGCAGATGTCAGAGGGAGCAGAGATAGCCAGAAAGCATGCTGAATGAGGCTCTGGGTAGTAAGCAGCATGGGTGTTGCTACACAGCAAGAGTATTCCAGATGCAAACAGAATCACAAAAGGACTCAGACAAAAAAAAAAATAAAACAAAACTCCAAATAATCCCAAAGCAAAACACTAAACAACTGGATTTCCCAAGGGAAGGGGAACTTCTCCCAGAAGGTCCCTCAGCAGACATTTTTCTCCAAGTCAGTGCTATTCTCAGAAAGCCATGAGGTATTCAGGTACCACAGTGCTGCTGAGCTACAGAAGTCAGAATAGACAGTAGAAGAGACATAGTATATTGCACTGCAAACAGAACAACATTATCAATCAGAGTTGTGTTTGCAGTGAAAGACCTTTACCCGACTCATGACTCATAGTCTTCACTGACACTCAGGAGACCCACACATTGTTCCTGGCTTTATTGCAGAGCCTTGGAAAAGTTGCTTTACCTTCTTGCTCTTTTCTAGGTTCTGCCTGCGAAAAGCCTTGGTGTCTTTGAGTATCAACTCTCTGTTATCATACGGTGGACAAGTTTCTTGAAATACACAGCTGCATGCATGAGAGGGACATTCTGTAATTATTGTGGTAGGGAGAAAAAAAGAATTAACCCTTTGAAAGTGCTTGGTATCTTGCTATTGATTGAAGGTTTTGGTGTAGTTTTTGAAAAACAAATCAAAGAATGTATTCCATCTTTCTTTTCGGCTGGATTTTGTTTTATTACACCTCTTCATTTCAATTTTGTCTGTTTTGATAAGACAGTTGAGCTTTCTTTACTTCCCAACATAAGCATCAGGACATTTCTGACTACTGTAGCAGATTTTCATGAGCTGGAATTCCAGCAACACTGCTATAAGCTCTAGTTGAACCTTACTGGCAGTAAAACTCAAAATTTGTGGAAAACATAACAGGCAAATGATGAGAACTTGTTTAAAAACTTGAATAAGTATTCACCAGGGAAAACAAAAAGGCTGTGCTGCTTTCATAGAGCTAATATTAATTTACTGATTTCTTGATTAAAAAGAAAATGAAAGAATGATTCCCAGCAGGTCTCTCTTCTCTTGCTAAGTTAATAGCAGGGATGCCATTACATTCAAAATGATGCATTTGATGCTAAAACCTAGAAATATTCATTTCTTCAACTCATCACCCGATGAGGATCTGTGATGTTCCGCTTGGCTAGGACCATCTTCCAGCATTCGTTAGATTGAAAGAGAAGGGCAGAAGTAGCAACTTGTCATTATGTGCTTTAACAACTGGCTGTTAACTGGAGACCAGGAGTCTGACACCATGAAATGAACCAGGAAGGGCAACACAACAGCAATCCAGTGTTGCTACTGGTCAGCCACCGTGCCCTACAGAGTGGGAGCAGAGTGTAAAGGTGGCTTGGGAAAGACAGGGCATTGTGGGATCTCTAACTTCACGGGATGAAGAAAGCCATCATGAGCAGAAGATAGATGCATGATCAAAGCACAGGAAAGGTCACTTGATGAAATGTGTTCTTTAAAAGAAACTCTGTTCAGGCAAAGACAGAGGCTTTGGGAGGTGTTCCTGGCCATATGGAGACCAGCACTGATTCCTGTTACTTTCAGTGGTATCTCTCCAAGTCATCTGTTTGGTCTGGCAGAGGGCTTTTTGCCTCTCTCTGGTGCTTCCCAACTCATATTGACATCGATGTTAATAACAATCAAAGATCCTCAAAGACTTGGGTCCTTCACAAAGATCTGATGTTATTTATTGCTTGTACTGCCCTTTTGCCCTTGCCATTTCTCCTTCTTGGATGAAGCAAGTTATTGGAAATTAAGTCAAAAATTCCTTCCACAGGGACCCCAATACCTTCTGGGAAGGCTCATGAGGTTGAAGGGTAAAGATCCAGCTGCAAAAAATCCTGTCCAGAATGCCTTCAGACACCTGTAGGATGTGCTGCCTGGCCTTCAGCTAATGGTTTCAAAAGGTCAAAGGTCTCCACTGAGTCCTGGATATATCTGCCAGTCTCTGCTACCATTGGGCATGTAAATTTCCACACCTATGTTCAGATATCCGGTTTTGTCTCAATATGTCAGTGGCTTTCTATCCGTTACGTAAGGGGGACTTTTACTTTCAAGAGGAAATTTTAATCCCTAAGCCAAGAAACTTGAAGACAAAGGCTCTGATGATGTACAGTTGAAGTGTGCAAGAGTTTTGCACAAGTGCTCAGCCCGCCTAGATTATCACCAGTCAGCAAAGCCTCGGCTGTTCCATATTGGAGAATGATGCTTTCTGGGCTGTCAAAATGACATGAAGCTGATAGATTGTATACCACGGCTGAGTGCTGCCCACACACTCTATAAGTACCTAAGAGAAAAATGGGCTTCGCAACTGAGTTAGAGTACAGATCCTCACAGTACAAGATAGCAACCAACATGTGTAGCTCTGAATCAGCTGCCTTTGGAGAGCTGAATGCATTTGAAAAGGCCACTGCTACCAGCTGCGCTTCTCTAGAGATGAATTTTGCATTTAGCACACAATTAACTTTCTTTTGCACAAATGAAAGGGACGTTGGATTCCCTGGGGACAAACATCCCTGTGAGCTTGGCCACTGGGCAGGAGATGTTCCTCATCATAGATTCTGGGTCAGGTTGGGGCAAGGAGAGGGAGTTTCATTTCAAATATTAACTAGGATAAGCATTTTTTGTTGGATTCCAGAAACTCCTCAGGGAAAAAGTCCTAGTTACAGGGAATGTGCAAGCAGTGAAATTCCACCCATTCAACGCTGATTGTCTGTGTTACTTGCGTTGCTGATGTGCCTCCAAAATCAATGCAACATTAAGCAGTCAAAAGCCAGTATAAGGCTCAGTCTGTTTAGTTGGATGCATAATGCACTTGGACATATGGTCAGGTCTTCTCTCTTCACAATAACTAGAATCAACTACAGGTTTGGCTTACAGAAAAATGTGACTTGAGCCATTTGTGTGCAAATTGGCTGTAGGGGCACTGTTTGGATATAAGCTCTGTGTACCCCTCAGTGCCTATACTTCCCAGTCTGGAGAACACGTTTGGTAGGTTGAGACAAATAGTGTGATGCAACACAAAGGCAAGGATCAGGAATATAGCACTACATAATGTTAAGCACATAATGGTATAGACAGAGACTACAAGGCTGGGCAACTTATGAAACACAGCATCGTGAACTGCAAAACTGGTACCATCCCTGCTATGACTGAAGCAGAAATCACCCCAGAAGACAAAAAGCAACAGGAACAGAACTGCAACATATCCTGTTGTTGTGGTTCCAAGGTGGTTGCCTGCTCTTGGATTGGGAAGTTACCTGAGGAAGGAACATCTTTTGTACTCCCCATCCTAAAAGAGAGTGAAGAAGCCTGATCTGAGGGTACTGTTCAGGGCTTGCCATAGTAAGAAGCAGCAGACAGAACTGTACAGGAAAACTGCTAATTGTGTGCTGCACTGAGGCTGAGGATACCCTGGAACTCCAGAGTAAACCTGTGCCTTTGATATGCATGAAAAACCCACAAACATAACCCTGAAGGAACCAAAGAAGAAGATATTCTGCTTTTTCGAAAGGGCCCTTTAAAAGACAAAGCTTTTGAGTCTTCTGTGCACAGAGCCACCATAATTGAGAAAAAGAGGGATTGTTGAATCAAGCCTGGTGAGAGTCAGAAGAACATACACCACTGAGCTGGAAGACCTGCTCTGCCATGCCCTAGAACACCAGCCGGAATTCGAGCTCACATCCAAACCTGTTGGGCTGGGCCATTGCTTTCATGGACAAAAGAGCCGAGGAGCAGCGCTGTGGAACACTTGCACTTTGCGAGGGGAGCACCAAGAGCAGGAACTGAGAGGGAGGCAGCTTGCTCGACTTCATGCAGAATTCAAAGATAAGTTCCAGCTTGAAGGAACATGCGAAATTTGCAGTTCACTGCAAATGGTTTTTGCTGATTGTGTCACATTCGCCTTCTTAAGGAGGAAGCAGGGAACTCTGCCTTATTTGCATGAGTTTCACATCCCTCTCCTTGGCTGAGAACACACTGTGCTATTCGATGGACAGCTCCTTTCTGATTCACTGCTCTAATTATGTTTTACAGCCAGAATATGGTACTTATGTCAAAGCTGATGGGTAAAATTCTACTGAGAAGCAACAAAGTTTTGTAGCATTCTCCTGTTGTTCATTTCCATGGCTTCCCTTCATTTTTTTCCCCTCAAGGCTCATTTTCCAGGCACTACTCATTCTGGAGAGAGATGCTCTCACCTGCTTGATACTTTCTTTTGACTAACAGCCATATTCTTTTTTTATTTGTTTATTTATTGTACATTTGCAGGCATATGGTGATAGAAAGAGAAAATAAGTAGAACGGGCTTATGATTTGTCTAAAGTAGCTGATAAAGAGCTGGAGTATCTGTCTGCAAGTAGACCTCCACAGTGGCAATAATCATTTTGCACAGGAGAATAGGGCCATACATGTTTAGAGATATGTATACATATTTCCAAGACTCAGGCCCTCGTGCTGTGTGGAACTGCCTCTGTTATGCTCTGTTATCCCCACATGCAGAGCCTTTCCTGGACCACATGTCAAGGGAGAATATTCATCAGTCGGTTTCCCCTCTCATCCCAGACAAAAGCAACTAGCAAGAGCTGGGCAGTTATTTCTTAGTCCCAAACACCAGTGGAGGGACTATCCCAAATTTAGGGGATCTACTCACTCCATTTTCACTTGTTTACTTCTCTTGAGAGGCTCAGAGAAGCCATCCCTCAATTGCAAATCTGGCCTAATCATTTCTCATACAAACAACTCGCAGCACTATGCAGCCCTTCCTGAGGGAGAAGGGCTGGTGTGATTCACCCCCACCTCATGGAAGAAAGGAAGAGGTCGTTTCAGAGAAGACACAGTCGTAGACAACATAGAACTGCAGAGCACCAATGGTGCTGGACTTCACGCCATTTTCCTTGTCTCCCATTATTTTCTTCAGCTTAGATGATGTTGGATCTGTTCCTGCGGCTCGATTATTCCCTGGCTATTTCATGCTGTAAACTACAACAGGACTCCATGCCATTACTTACAGTCAGACAGATCTAGTGTTTCTGTGTGTGTTTGGCAGGTACAGAGAGGAGAGGGAGGGGAGAACATTCAGTGCTGCAACAGCAGCAGGATCACAGCTTGGGTAACAGGGAAAAAAACAAAAACATGATCTCTCATTTAACTGTGCTAAATGACAAATTGCTTACAGGCAATGCTGCCCACAGGGGAAAACAACATGAAAGTGATTGCTTCTCATTTCCTAGAGACTGCTGACCAAAGGAGGAAGGGGAAGAAGGTGCATTTGAAATGCTGGTCAGGCGCTTTACAGTGCTCTACCGCAGCTATTTTCTCCATTTTCTCAGGAACATTTGGTATAGCATTATTCTTAGACCTTGGCAACATTCAAATGAAAAGAAAAAAGCTCAGGTGACTGTTTCAAAGACAATTTTCTTTCATTGCTTAACTCCAAATTCTGCTTCAGCAGAGCTTGAGGTACAGATGGTTTTCTTTTCTTTTTCTTCTTCTTCTTTTTTTTTTTTTCCCTAAACCTAAACCTGCCAAACTTTCAGTTCAGAGATCTGTCTTTTCACACTGCACCTGCTGATGGTCCAAGCACCTACACAGTGCTGGAACAGTACTTTTGCACCAGTCCTTCACTGCCAAAAAATCCATTCTGCTGTTGCTAAGGAAACCTTGTACCCAAATCTTGGCAAGAGAAAACAAATGCTTAATTTAAAAAACCCCACCTTTTCATTCCTTTGTTGTATTTGTTTGCTGTACCATACAGTGACTATTCATAAAACATAAGCCTCATTTTCTTAGAATTATAGATTAATTCAGGTTGGGAGGGACCTCTGGAAGTCACCTAGTACAACTGCCTGCAGAGCTAACTTCAAAGCAAGATCAGGCTGCTGAAGGTCTTTTGTAGTCAAATCTCAGAAGCCCCAAGGAGTGAGAGCCACACCTCTGTGGGCCCTTGTTTCAGTACTTCAAAACACTCACATCAATTTTTTTTTCTTTATATACAATCAGAAATTCATTTGCTGCAACTTGTATCCACTGGTTCTTGCCCATTTGTTGTGCACCTCTGAGAACAGTTTGGCTCTCTCTTTTCTACTATCTCTCTTTCAAAGGTCCATTCACTCATTATCTGGGCACTGTGGAGAAGCAAGAATTTCCCAGTCTCAAGCGTGTGTGTCTGCTCCGCTCTCCCCTCCCGATGTATCTCATCTTGTTCACATTTTCTGCCCAGTTTTTCCCTGTATCTTTGCCTGAGATGACCCATCCCACACACCTTAGTATGACCAGGCTGAACAAGCCCATCACGTAGAAGATGAGAAGGAAAGATACATGAGGCAGATCAGAACAAAACATCAACATGGGGGGTTCAGGTAAGGGACATAGTTCTCATGGCTCCCCTGAAAGCACCTGAATGCTCAGTTGGGACTGACTGGCTGCTGACTATTTTCCAAGCATGAAGAAAAGCTGCATTTTCCCCATTTTACTGTCTCAGCTTTGTTCCTCTTCACATGCACATATTTTGTCAAAAACAACACATGTAAGTCCAATAATGAGTTCGAATTCAGCAACAATTTAACCTTTTCCTCCCCACTATGAAGAAACACTTGATAGAATTAACATACATTAATTAATACATTCTTAGTGTCAGAAAAGGTCTTTGAAAACTTTTGATTATATTTTGATGCTTGATCTTTGCGTTTCAGTTTCAGGATGCTTCATGTTGTGCTTTTATTCTTTTCCTCTTACTCATCCAGATCAATACATTTCTAAATTCTGGCATGAATCCTCAGGAGTATTTGCCATAGCTCTAAGCAGGCCAAAATCTCCATATTTGACAACTCAAAAACACATTGAACTTTCTGGGATTGTACAATGACAGAGTCACGTCAACAGCTTTGACTCTATTTTCCAGCCAAATTGCAGATAATCATTAAATAGTCTTATGGAGCGATTTCTCCAGAGACTATCAGGACAGTTTTGTACTTAGAGATCATTTTGTTCCCTGAATAAACTGAGGTTACCAAGAGGTGACATTTCAACAATGGCAACTGTTCTGATTTCTTCAGTAATACATTTTGATAGAGTCTGGTCTGGGATGTACTAGCAGGTTCCCCAGATACATGAAGCATAGAGAGCTAGTAACAGCAGTTGATACTGAGGTGGGCTAAACCTGACCTCATGGCCCAAATTCTGGAAAGAGCTCTACAGCCTTAGTCTTACACTGTTTCATCATACTATTCTATTTCTTTTTATATGTAATTGAGTATCAACAGGAGGAGGAAAAAAATGCCAAAGGGAACAGTCTGTTGCTCTCTCTGTCAAAATTGTTTTAAAATGCTTCATTAAACAAGATAAATTGTTTTCTCACTGCTATTCAAACCAGTAAATAATGCATTTTTGAAGAATACTTTATTAATTAAAAATGTTTATGTCTTTACTAAACAGAGTGCAACAACTCTAATATCAAAGATGTTGTTATTTCTCTGATGTTGTAATTTGCCTGTTAAATTATCACTAAATAAACCCAAAACATTAAATATTTACCCCTGGAGTAAAACTTAGCCTATAGAACCATACAGAGACCAGCTGTCCATGCCTGACATCCAGGCTATTGACTCCCTTGAAGCAACAAGGCTGATACCTTGTTTTTGTACCTTGTGACTTGAAGAAAAAACACCAGCATGAGAAAAGCAAAAATACCACAAGAATCAGGGAGATGGACTTATCTAGCAGGCATTCTGGGTTCTGCATGTGCATGAGAAGGATCCTAGTGCAAGTTAAGAATAAACTGCAAAAAGAGTTTTTGAGTGCATGTGTGTGAAATTAGAAAACTAGTATTGATTATCACTCTTTGCACCAGGTTGGATTTGAGGGATGGTTGAGATATTTCTACAGAAGCAGGACTGTGAGAGCAGCTGGAAGACTAGANNGCAGTCTCACCTGAAAGAACTTCAGTTTTAACCTCCTGTACACACTCCTAATATTTGTTATGCCAAGCCACATGGCAGTGCTTTGACAAGATGGGGTAAGACGATGTGTGTGGCATTGATGGAAGTTACTTTGGGGGTGGAACCAACAGTTATGGCTTTTCTTCTTAATGAATTGTTCTTCAGAAAAAGTATTTGTCACCTTTCCACTGGCAAATGGAAATTGCTCAGCTGCCTTACACAAAACACGATCCTTTCTCCCCCATGTAACATTTACACTAAAGGCTGCAGAAGTTCTTACATCAAAAAATAGGGGAGTACTACTCTGTCAGAGAAGCAAGAAATACATCATTCTTAATGTAATTCCTTGTTCCACGGCCCAGCCCTGCAAAAATGAAACAAACTCCTTCTGACTCCTGAAGGAAATGGCCATCTCTTTCCTTCATAGATGTTTAGCATTGCTGACTCAACTGTTGAGAAATAAATGATCTTTTATTAAGGGAATTTCTGCTTTATGTGTGTATGATTACTGTTCTTCATACAATGTTCCAGTAAGGGCTTTCGTCTGTCCTCCCTGGTTGATAAATTCCTTCCTTCTCCTAGCAGGACCCAACAAGCCTCTTTAATGAAAGATCTGATGTTCTATTTCTCTAAAGGTCTAAAGGTTATGATATTTCATGACTGCCATCATTTGCGCACAGCACAGTTGTAAGGTAGGATTCAAAGTAACTTTAAGCTGATGGGCTGAGGTACCAGGCCCTTTTTTTCTGCCAGCACCACACCAGGCAATGCTCCACAGCCAGGCTGCAATCTGTCATGCATTTTGTGACAAGCTAGTTTCAATGGCTGAATAGAACGACGGGACTTTCTGTTTCACATCTACATGGTCTCTGATATTCCCTTGGTATTTTTATGAAAGGAAAAGAAGATAGAGGGATTCAGTTTGGTACATGTGCAGGAGCCAGTTTGATGTTTGCCTTGGAGATGTTTGGAGTTGATGTTTCAGCTGTTCATAAATGCCCTGCAGCAGTAGGTGATGACTCATGGCCTGATTTGAAGTCTGATCTCAAAACAGCTCAGAGACACCGGCCTACTCCTGCTCTGCCAGTGTCTTAAAGGTGCTACTGAGCCCAGTATTCCTTGCAAACAGTGATCTAGGAAAGTTACATGAAAAGTGGGAGGTCATTGCTGCTCCTGTGAGGAGCTGGGAGCTTCTCCTAGACCACGCTACCTCTGAGCTGCTTGGAGTCTTGGATCACAACCCTCCCTCTTCAAGGGATGGTCTGACATTCAGCCATCTCAAAGCACAGGACAGAAAATGGATTCGCCCTTCTATATTACTGCTGGGACTGACTAGAATCCTTTTTATAGGTGGTCATTAAGTAAAGCAAGAGAGAGATTAAGTAATGAGGTAACAAATACATTCCTAAGTATGACAAAAATGCAGTCTTAAAATTTCACAGTCTGACATTTTATGCCTGTCTCCGAAAAGAACAAAGGGACATAACCAACATAATTTGAATTTTGGAGCTCCCACTTGACTATTCCCACTGAAGTAAGCGTCTGAGGTGATCAGGGGAGGCAGTGCCATTAAATGGAACAAGGCAACATAGCTACTCTGAAGTTGTAGGACTTTGGTTGCTCTGCGCTTATTTCTTGAATGCTTTTTTTGTGAAAAGCTTTTTCGTAAGGCACAGTTTCATTTCCAAAACGTTAACAAAGCTCAGGCCCCAGGAGCAGGCAAGAAAATTAGAAATGTTCACACATTCAAAAGCATACAGAAATAATCCTTTTCCATTTTCAGGACAGAAATGAAGGGAGTTGCAGCAGTGTACATCACCCTGCTGAGGGTACCCGGGGTTTTGCAGATGGGAAAAGGGGCAAAATCAGCCCAAGTCACATGTGGGCAATGAGTACCTCATTATCAATGTGTTATTATCTGATGATCATTGAGTTCAGATTCTTAACAGCAAACAGTAAAACTTGCCGATCAACAGGATCCCTGGGATGAGAAAGCTACTCTTCACTCATCTTCTTTCTGAGTTTTGGGCCTATTCTGGTCCTGTTCTCAGTCTCTATGGCACAGCACAAATTCTTTTCAACTACACCATGTTATTCCAGCGCGGGCTAGCCAGAAGGTCTCTGTAAACGTTTATGAGTACATGTGACAGAGCACAGACACCTCCCAGCTGGAGCCCCTCGGTACCATCAGTCTGAAGAGGTATGGAGGGCGGTGGGAGGGACAGCAGACAGGAGGCTGTTTTGCTTTCCTGGCTGGGCAGTTATCGAAAAAGGTCCAGAGAAATCAGTGATAGCTTTGATCAAAGGATCAGGAGGACAATGAGCCTAATTAACTCAGCATGAACATCTCACATATCTTCAAGGTCGTGTTCCAGGTGTCTTGTAGGCTTCTGCTTTATGATGCCCCACCGGGACCAGTATGCCTGACTTGGAAAAAGCTGCAGAATGATACGAATGCATCAGTGCAAGGGTCTGAGAGAAGTGACTTTCTGAGGCAGGCAATGAAGCATTTAGAAGGGGAAGGAGCTGGGAGAAAAGGAATTAGGGAAGGTAAAGCAGCAAGGGATCACAGGGACCTGCTGGGCCTGTGGTTGAGAGGGAAGAGGAAGCAGAGGTGACTGATTAAAATAATGCTGGCTCTTGAATGTGTCTCACATTTGGATGAGACAGTGTCTGTAGTCAGCATTCAAAGCAATAGTTGCCCAGGCTGGTTTCCTTCACCAAAGCAAAAACAGCTTTCCCCCGGATATAAAGGCAAAAACCCTGACCTGATTTTGAGGGGAAGTACTTTGAATTTTTCTTATTTACCAAGTAAATAAAGAAGCTTAAAGGCAGGCAAGAGTCTAGCCAGTTCCCTGAACACCCCAACTGCCGAACCTCATTTAAGACAATCCCACCTTTTGTGCACCTCCCTTTCAAAAAAGATGAAGAAGTGAACTGGAATGGTTCTATGAGTAAAACAACCTTGACTTTCGGAGGAGGAGAACTCGCTCTGAGGACACATTTCAGTCTTTGTTCCAGTTATTTATTCCTTTTGTCTTTCAACATCCAGCAATGAAAGAAATTAAAAGGATTAAAAAGCACGCACACAAGAAATGATGGCTTAATACATCAAAGTAGGTGTGACAACGAGTGGAATAGGAGACAGGGAAAGTGACAACTTCAAATTAAGAGTCTGAAAGCCTACATGTCGAGTGGTTGCAACACAACACATGGACCCCAGTAAAACACCACTGCAGTTCAAAACACAGCCTGGGATAAAAGCAGAGCAAAATGCACTTATCAATGTTATGGATGTCATAGTGACCTGTGACACTTCAGATTAGAGATCACCAAAACACAGCCCCTTCTGTAATTAATGCCAGCATAAAGCTACTTGCCCAGTAATGCATTAGGTTGGGCTGTGCCACTAGACACGCAGGAAGGTTTAGGTGTGTCTGGCTGTCTGCCCACCCCCCTCACCTCTCAGGTATTGTCAAATACTCTTTTCCTAAAACAAATGGGTTTTCTTAACAATGTATTTCTTCCTTTCCCAGCTGCGGTTAATGACAGAGACCCTAACCCGCAATGACAGGAGTGTCTCAGTACAAGGTTCCCAGACAGATTTAGCCTAATTAAAACGTCCACTGAAGTAACATTCAAAAGCTACATGCAGCCTTATAAATATCCCACGCAGCTGTAAACTGAGTATTTTCTCACACTTGGAGGAAAGGTTCCGGGCTTGCCACTTGTTCCAAAATGACCTACAGAAACACCCAAAGGGCTGTAAATGAGAATAAATTAATGTGGGGTTATTATGACCTCCACTGCTGCGTATGGAGGGGGGGAATATATTCAGGGCACTGCCAATCCTGTTTTCAACTCCATCGTGCTCAGAGCCTGGCAAAAATCAAATTTGTTGGATGCAGCTAACAATCTAGTTGAATTTGGACAGTTATGGAGTTGCCTCCAGCACAATCACCACGTCCCTGCGATCTGAAATGATCACCTGTAGCTGAATATCAGCACCCACCAGCAGGAAGCTGACTTTTTCCCCACTCCCACCTCCCTTTGACTGAAACGTTGCAACCGATCGTGCAGGCACTCCTCAATTCTTCCAGTGCAGAGTCAGTCTGCCCGGCTCAGGTCCCTTCCCTTGGGATACACTGACGCTGTATCCCACTGCCATGATGTTGCTGCAGTTGGCACTCCGAGGGGAATGTGATTCCCCTTCTGCAAAAATAACTGAGATTGCAGAATGCATTGTTCATTTCAAATGAGAACAAAGCAAAGAGAAAGTACACACTTGCTGCCTCAGAGCAATGCGCATGCTCATATGCTTTGCCAGATCACATCCTCAGTGTAGACGAGATCAATAAAGTTCATTGTTATGAACCACAATATAGAATTTCAGTGCCCTGATTTAAGCAGCTCCTGGTCACCTGGGATGAAACGGCTGCTAATGCTGTTACAGTGGAGCATCTTGTGGTTACTCAACAACATCAACACACTGCAAAGCAGCGTGCAAGTCAGAGCATTTGGCCACTTGCAGAGAGTGGTTGGTTTTCTGCCAGTACATCTGGCAATACTGCTCCCAGTGACTATCACCAGTGCTTAGTACAGCAAGGCACCATCGATACTGGCCAGCTTTGCTATACTACAAATATAGGAGTGATATGCTTTCCAGCCACGTAATATATCTATGCAAAATGAATATTGTATTTGTTCCCAGAGACAGGAAAATGTTGTCTTCCCTCCAACTGCTATCTTGCAACGCCAGACTGATGGGGGTAAGAAGCAGCAGGGGAGGGCTCAGGATGCTCTGGCTGAATGACATCCTATTCGGTCTGTCATAATGGCCAATAGCAGACAGCCAGGTTTTCAATTAATTCCCTGTGTGTGATGGAGTCAGATAGCTCTTCTATTTGCAGTGCTTCAAATGGCCAAAGAAACAGCAACACTCGTCCCCTTGAAGTACCACAACTTCTCAACAGACTCAAAGAAAGAGGTTTGCAAGTTCAAATAACCCCTAAGCCAAAATTGGATCTTGATTACAAAGCTATTAGAAGGTTAAAAAAATGTGCAAGTTTAACAGAGGGTATAGTTGAAGGTACATCTCTAGCTTTCTAAGGAGAGACAACAAGGGAATTCACTTCTTGTTGGTGAGTGGGTCTCAAATGCAATTTGCTGGTCTGCAGATGAGAGCTGTCTCTGTTAGTAATGCAAATAATGTGCAGGGCTGTACATGGCTAAACAGGAGGCATTTGAAGATCTTGTCAACAGCTGTCTCCAAGGAAAGTTTGGGTATAATAGGAGGTAGAGTTTAGATAAGCATAGGTGGGAGTTAAGCTGGTGATGGAAAGCGGAGGTCTTTCTCCTGGCTAGGTTCTTCCAAAGAAGAGTTAAATAAGGAGTATGTCTGGTGTCTTTGGTGCCCAGTGTGGCACTGAACAATGTCCTTAGAACATCTTTTAATGGTAGAAATCCTTTCTACCACCATCAGCAGTGCAGTTGAGCTTGGAAACAGATAAAACTCCTTTTCCAGTGGATCAGAGTCCTATATCTCTGTTGGCTTTTAGAAGCCTGGTTCTTGCTCACGACTGCCCCTCTCTCAGACCTGAATTCTTCCCCGAAGATTCTTCCCATGTAAATCTCACTCCTTTGCCTTCTCTGCTCAAAGGGACATAATTTATTCTGTTCAGAATGGCTGAAATTGGTCAGTTAATTCAGAGACTGTTAGAGGAAGACTGAGGGATGGACAGACAAAAGGTGAGGAAGCGTACGATTATGGATTCTTAGCTTCTTGGGAAGCCAGGTTAAAAACAGTGATAGATTGAGAAAGCACCAAACTATGAGAGGCCCTTAATTATGCCCTGAAGAGGTCTGTCTGCAGCATCACTGAAGCGAAGTTGGGTGGGGAAATCCTTCTGAAAAATTGCTCAGAAAAGAAGTTCATCAGGGGAAAGCCAGTGCTTGCTATTATCTATCTATTCCCTGGTCTCAGGAAGAACGTGGTTGCATTTTGGCTTAACTGTAAAGAAAGAGGGTGAGACACTCCCTGTCTCTGATCACTTATGATGTTTTACCAGGAAGAATCACTGTCTCCCCCTACAGGGTGATCCATATATGAGGCTAATGAGTTGGCTCATGATTAAACAGCCACCTCTCCAGCTCCAGAGAGACACCTCGGAGAGCAAAGTGTGCAGAGTTCAGTTCCCGAGGGAGAGCACCACAGGAGAACAAGGCTAGGACACCCTGGAGTAACATTGGATGCAGTCACACAGAGTGACTGAAGGAATCCTGTGCTGATAAAAATTGTGTTACTTCACTGCAAAACTCTGACTTGTTTCTTCCCTCTTGCTAAAAGTCAAGGGAAGGAATATTTTTTTCCTTCCCTCTGGCAACACTCATTTGGATGCAAGTGGAAATTTCCTTCAGTGCTGTTCCTGGCTCTTCTCATCGACAGACAGCAGAGTGCTTATTAGAGCAGATGCACAGAACATGGGAAAAAGCCTGATCACATCCCCAGTGTTACAGAAAATTCAAGTAAATGCCTGTCCACCCTGCAGTGAAACATTTGCCAGTCTTCTCAGGCTGCTCAAGAACAACTTGAGATCAAACAGTGCTATGAGTAACACTGCAATGTGTCCTGCTCGTCTCCATTAATCTGTTGAATGGCAGATTTAAACACTGCCTTTCCCACCACAAACTCTGCCTTAATCCCTTGGATTAAATGCTGTTCAAGGAAACAGATCCCCCCATCCTTCAGTAGGACCTGGGAGCAGACCAGGCAGACTAGCCCAGGAATTGCAGTCTCGAGCTCAGAGCAGATCAGCACGGCAGAATCTGGTTCTTATCTTGCTCTGCAGACAATGCAAGCTGACCTCCACCTCCCAAGTGCCTAACAAAAAGAAGTTACCCCATTTTCAGACCAACTCATCAGATGCAGAGGGTGACCCCACGATTTAGCAGTCCTTCATGCCATCAGATCACCACACACTTGAGAAAAATCCAGACAAGAAGAAAAGCAGAAAAAGGCGTCGAGGCGGTCAGGAGAGGCTGCAGTCTCACCTCCAGTCTGTGTGGCTGGGCAGCGGGATTTGTGATGCTCTGTTGCTGCTGTGCACGAGCAATGTGAAACTTTCTGCTACCACAAAAGGAAAAGGATAAGAAAAGAGAACCTTACGAGAGGCCTGTTGCTATTACAGAAAAAAACAGATACCAGATCAAAAAGGTCTGCTTAAAGACAGTACATATGCCAGCTCCAGGGGATTTCAAATATTTATGGTTTGCTACATTTTTAATCTTTGAGTTCCAGGGATGCTGCACACAGAATATGATGTGAGCATATCTCATGTCTGACATGACTGTGGCTTGTAAACCGCTGCAGCAGTGTGAAGGGGAAAGCAGGCTCACACAAGGGTTTCTGAGGCTCACCCCGCTGCAGGCCTGGCCAGTTTTTTCCCTGTACCCTAGAAGCAAAATCTGAAATGTCTCCCTTCCTGTTGACGCTGGCCCTGTTTTTGCCCCCAGCTATTCCATCCCAGGCAACACGCACAGCACCTTCAAAGGCATTCTTGCTGCAGGCAGAAAGGTGCAAAGCAGATAGATGCGAGATGATCGAGATGATCGCCTTAGGCCCACTGCCACCACTGCAAGACATGCGATCCCACCTCTGTCACAGGCAACAAAAGAAAGTCCCCAATCTACTGCACGGCCTAAATATATCTTGCCTTCCAGATTATTAATAACCTGAAGCAGATTAATATTTAAGATCACACTGGGGAGTAATTTGCAAGGTACAATGAAAGTTTTTATACTCCTGGTACAGAAACATGAACTGAAGTGCCTTAGCAGGGGTTTGGTGTCTGTGCAGAACACCTTAGGCATACACAACGCGTCTAACACAGGTACTGGAATTCATTATTATTTCAGCTCATGTTATCTTCGATTAGAAGAGATTTCAAGTATGTGCTTATATGCCTCTTCTCTTTCCATGTTGCTTGAATAAAATAGTCTTAACACCCAAAGCTGAGGTAGTATTTCAAGGAACTCCGTGGCAGCTGTGCCCTCGCTGATGTTTGTCTCATAACTTGGGGTGGAGCTGCATAAATTATTCAGGTTCTCATATTTTAACTGTCAGAGAAATTTAGGATCCTTAACCCATTTTGCCAACTATCATGTGAGCTAAGGGACTCTGGGAGAGAGAAAGTACTTTCTGGAGGGTAGAAATGTTCATACTCGCAAAGAAAATATAAGATGTGATGTTCTCGAGTATAAAAATCATGCCCTGCTCCACTTTTCTTAGAAAGGCTTTACTTTCACTCACTCCGAGGAGGATATAAAAGCCTGTCATGTCAGCACTGCTATGGAGGTCACCATTTAAGTTGTCCCTCAGTGATTACACACAGGTCTCAGGTGCTGATGAACCAATGTGCCAGCAGGATTTCCATGAAAGCCCTGGTACCATACTGCAGTCTTCCCTGTGGTAGCACACCGAGCAGCGTGAGCATCAGCCATGGCCCCTGTGCCATCCCATGCATATCGCTGAAGCGTATAAACCAGTGGATTACAGCAGGAGAGGAGCACATCAAAAGACTGGTCTGTCACCTTTCCAAAAATGATGGGTCTGATCCATTTTGAGTGAGCTGAGTTATCCCACAAAGGGATTTCACATGCAGTATTTTTCTGTAGGGCACAGAGAAATTGATAATTTTCCCCAGTTTTTGCCTGTCTGTGGTAATCTGGCAACACTAGACGGTGCAAGGACAGCTCATCTGAGCAGCAGTTAAAGGATTACAACTGGATTGTGTCTGACTGTGCTTTCTTTCTCTGTACAATGACCAGGTCATAATTAGGACAGGAATGATGGCATTCAGCGATGTGGAAAGGCATTAAGCTGTTGAGCTTCTGGCACTGTGACCAGGCACATGCTGCCAGGTTTCAAAGTTCAGCAGCTTTTAGTACTGGCAAAACCATTGCTTCCCGCTGTGGCATGGCAGTGGAGGTACATTGCATTTCTGCAGAGCCAGGCTGTACCGTGAAAAGCCGAGGAGCAGGCACGGCAAGAACCGCAGCACAGCCCAAGCAGCACAGCCGTGGTGCTCAGCCCCTGGACTCCTATGCAGAGCAACACATATGCCCCAAACCCAGTCCTTACCCAAGGAAAACTTGAAGCAAGATGCTTCACTTTTAAACATACAGATCTATCGTGGTTTCACTGGAATTCAAGCGTATCTCACAATTCAGGAAGAGCTGCTGGAAACAGTATTCCAAAATGGCCTCTTCCTCATCAATCTATTTGTAAGAACTCAGAAGTGTTGCCTTACTGCTGTTTTTCTCCCTTTTTAGTTTTTAATCCACCTGACATTTTGGAAAAGAAAATGTCATTGACTAGCTTTTTCAGCGTTGTCACTGTTCTGCAGTGTTAATTATTTATAATCACATAAAAATGAGGCTAAGCATTGCAAGTTCATTTGCCAAAGCCCTGTCTCTACTCACATGCGTGCTTTTTTATCTGCTCTTCATAGCAATATGTATGTTGGAGAGATTTACCACCAATTTTTCCCTTCTTGTGGGTACTCAGTAAAGTAGAGCATTAGGCAGGCTTGGCCCCTCTAACATTTGAATTAGGAAATTGTCACCAGCACAGGAACTCCCTGGATTACTCGTACAATGCCGTCTAACCCTCCCAGCAGAAGTATGAATGCTTCAAATTTACAATTTTTAAACAATTTCTAAGAATGCAGTGCAATGTGTTCGGTCCACATAGATTAAAATAAAAGCTTAGCAACTTCAACATGACAATTTGTCAAGAAATAAATGGCAGTACACAAGACCCTGTAACTTACTGGCTATTCAGTGCCCTAAGGGAAATAGCTTTCCAGTCATTTTTATAGGTATGTGTGGGCAAGTGTAGATTTCTGTGAAGACATGCACACACAGCGAGTGAATAAAGGAGTGGAAAAATATGTTTGGCCATATGTGTCACAGAAAGGGTATCCTAAATATTTTAAAAGTAACCTTCTATTGAGAAGACATTGATATTTTTCTTTTCTAATTCTGCAGCATGGCTTTGTATTTTGAACATGCGACAAGCTCATGGTATGACTTCAAAACAGAAGCTTTACTTCATCTGTGCATTTCTTGAAAAAAAAAAAGTAACTGCTTTCTGATTTCAGATCATCAATTATTTTGAAAATACACTAAACATTTTATGGAGTGTTAAAACATTTTCCTTTTATGTCTAGTTTGTTTCAAGAAGTAGTAAAAGGTGGTATCAAAGGATAGGAAATGCACCTTTTTCTGTTGAGGAGACTGCCCTGAGATTTCAGGCATAATTTTACCATCCTGAAAGACAGACTATGAAAGATCATTCATCTGTCTTCCTATCTATCCACAGCAATACGGGTATCATCTGCTTCTATGATAAAAGTCCCCTGGGAGGCTACGCTGTGCTTATCAGATGTGGCAGCAGGTGAAATATCAGACGAGCAAGATAATAAATAATAAATGAGCCTACATTTTTTTTTAATCTGATGTTGGAAAATGTTAACTGTTAATCTGAATAATGGAGACTCTGTGTCCTAAAATCCCCTACCCGTGAACTTCAAGCAACCTCCCTCTTGATAGCTTCAGCCTTGACTTTTCCCTGAAGTCAAGCTTCTGAAGGCATCAGCATTTCCCAAGGTCTTTCTCAGCGGAAAGCACAGCTCCATACTAAGTAGGTTCATTTGCTTGGGGCTGATAATCAGTATTCCTTAATTGCATTTACCATCTCAGGACTCAGATCCTGTGCCTTGAGAGACATCAGGAAACATTACTGGGTCTTCTGTGAGTTTTTCCCAGTACAGCACCTTCTGTACCAGCTTCTCAGTCCCTTCAGCCTGCTGAAGTAGCTGGAGCCTCATTCTTCTAAATCAGCATTTTCCCCATCTTTGCTTTAGCTGGAAGATTAACAACTGAAAGCAAGGTGCTATGAGCTTTTAAAGATTCATTCCTAGAAGTTCCTGGAGGGAAAAGACTTTAGAGCTACAGGTACAAGAAGATAAATGGAAATGCTAGTTCAAACCAGGCTGTGGTTGATTATATCTGAAGGTTGCTACAGCATGATCTCTGCTGTGATTCAAGCAACGCTAGTGAGCACAACCCAGCACGACCTCAGACAGGTACTCAAAACAAAAACCTTAAGCAGCAGCAATGCTCTTAGCCCCTGGACTGGGGACCTCTGCTGAGAAACCAAAGACTGAAAGTTAACATTAATCTTTCTCCTCCTTATCCTCTCAGGGCAGGGACCAAAGCAGCAAGATAAAATAGCAGCCCATGTATAATTTCCATGTGGTGGGGAGGCACATGTCATATGTATGTCCTTCCCAGCATCTCAGTTTTTCCTTGACATAACCCACACCTTTTTGATAGTAAGGGGTTAGAAGTCAAGCTCTATCACCACACTATGCAGTGCAGAAGCAGCAATACCAGGCACAGGAACCTAAACCCAAGCATCAGACACTGCAGAACCCAATTTTGGCAATTCCTTAAACGACCATGTGAATGATGTTTATGTCACAGGTAGCTTTTACTATGTGTAGCTTCAAAATAAAGCAGGTGTTTTATTTACAACTGACATGGGGAAATATAGTCTGATGTAATTGTTAAAGATTTGTTTGTATTCCAGGCAGCAAACTACCATTTACAGGATGAAATTGTTTGCTGTTTAAACACTGCCAGTCAAGGACATTAATTGCTGTGGATTAAATTAAGCTAGATGGCACAGCAATAAGATTTGAAGTCTGGGAGAGGGGTGGGGAAGAAGCAGGATGGGAGGAATAATTTTCTCTCATAAATAATGGGATCTGAAAAGGAATCTTTATAGGGACAGATTAATCTGCATAGAGTCAAGTTCAAATCTAGTTCACGTCCTACGGGTACTCCAAGTAGCCCTGGGGAAGGCAAAAACTGCCTACGCCCCAAAGCAAGACTTCAAGCTTCGATCAGGTATTTACTCCAAATATCTGGTCAGCCTCAAGTGCCCTGTCATAACCTGGCTGCCTTTCAAGGTGAGACAAGCCACACCATGTGACAGGGAGAGGAGATGCTGTCTTGCCACATTTAAATGACACTGTAGTAACAGCCAGTTGCAGCAGGAAGGAAAAGGGGTAAGGGCTTATGACAGCCTTTTGTTTTGGTTCCTTGAAAACCTTTTACACACGTACACGTGCAGACAAAGACATACAAAGCAATATATTTCTTTTACTTGGTGCGAGGAGAGGTAATTTTGGTTCTATGTCTTGCACTTGTATTCACCCTGGGTGTCTTGCTTATTAGCTTCCTTTCTCAGCTCATGGGAAGACATGCTATTTATTCCTTTACAAACGTAAGCCCATTGTAAATAAATAAATAGCAGCTCTGGGCAGTTTTTTTTGAAGGCATCTTTGAAAACACTAATCAAAATGTAATGACAGGCTGGCAGTCAGTTTCGCTATCCAGACTGTTGATAACCAGCTAAGCTTTCCAGTCACAAAATTAGCATCACACCCACAAACAAAACTATGCTCCTGTCATTCACCCCATCCCAACTTTCTGGGAAAAAGCAAAAAAAAAAAAACTTCCAACAAAACCCAACCCCAAAACCAAGAGCTTTGCAGCATGTTTTGAAGGTCAAGAAGTTATGGCACAGTTTAGTTCAAGCATGGAATGAATTTTTAGCATGAGACCAGCAGAGAATACCTGCCATTTCTGCAGTCTCCACCAGCCCCATCTCCTCTGGCAGTGTTTTTATTAAACATTACTGTCAGTAATCAGTGCTTGATCTGTTGTAAACACCTGTATTAGGTACATCAAAGCAGCCATGACCTTTCCAGGATGACTCATTTGGTTCACTGCATGTGAACAGGGAATTCTTCTTCCAACCAGGAAGGAGGAGGGCTGTGCCCATGTGAAGGACAACAGTCTGTCTTTCATCCTCTGCAGAAGGGAGAGGACCTATTACTATTTGTTTGTAATAACTGTAGGAGACACAACCTGCCAGAGTAAGGCACCGGGACTCCAACAGCCAGGACACTCATGGGCCTCCTGCCCATCACTTCTATCGGCAAGCTCAGAGGGAGCAGTTTAAATACAAGCACAGATAGAAACTGACCCTCAGTATTAAATTAATTTCTCACAGCCTCAAGTATTTTGCTTTAAAAAATACCTTGCAACTTCCTGAATTAATTGCACATCTAGTCAAATGAAGACCCTAATTAGCAAACCAGGACTGGATTCCTCAGTCTGTGGAGTCAGTTTTACCCTGGGGTAATGCTGTTGACTGCAGGTGATCTGGCATGCACAAGTGAAGGCCTGGGGTTTTAATCATTGTTTTCAAAGATGTAGTGCAGGAAGTAGTGGTAACACCAGCAATACTTGCATCCTCCCGCCCTTAGGGCCACACCAGAGCTCCCAGCTAAAAATTTGTCACTACCAGCTGTTCAACGTCAGAAGAATTGAGTAATTTTCTGACAATACTATACCTAAATCAGTATTTAAATTGTATGTTAAATAAATGCTGCAATTATTAGGAGCAGACTTCTTGAAGTTGAACCACCAGGTAGCTGATAGCTATCCTATTACAAACTCCAGAAGCCTCAGTAGAGATGTACTTAATAATTGTTTGGCATTAATTTGTCATGCAGTAATTATCCGATTAAATCTAAATTAAACCCTCCATCTAAAGTGTGAACATAACAATTATGAGAGAGGGGGGAAAATGGGGATGATTTCTGCATCATTTCGGAGTAAGATTTCTAGATTTTGTGACTAGCAGCAACAGCAGCAAAAAGGATTTAAGAAACTGCATTGAAAAGAGAAATCGTTCTGAAACTGAAATACTCATGCCACAAACAAAAATCCATCTTCCTAAGTTACATATGGTGCACAGCTTAGGATAACTTCTTGTTACACTGTAAACTTCAATGCATTTATTTCTTTACCATAAGGAAGTTCTGTATTGCACTTCCTTTCTAAGGAGCAAAAAGGAATTAAGAAAATAAATTTAGAAAAATCGGTGAAGGCTGGGATTGCTCTCGTCTATCTAGCCAAATAACAGCTCAAAAACCAGGCTGATTTTTTTTTCTGCAAGCTCCTCCTGTTGTCAACAGCCAGAGTTCAGGCTCTCCAGAGAGAGATTCATCCCACCCACCTCAGAGCTCAGATCTGACAGCTAAAATGAGAGAATGAATCCCATCCAAAAGCCAGACAGGAAGCCTGGAAAGAGAAAGACTTAAATCTAGTTCTCATGTCCTAAACTGAGATTTGAGGCACAGGGCTGTTCTTCCACATAGGATAATAGAGCTTGAAGTGCTTAAAAAGCCATTAAGTAGCACTGCTGAGCTGAGGACAGTCTGTGGGTGTATGAGAGAGTTTTCTGGCCTTTTTCTGACCAATTTAATTTTGGGATCAAGAAGAATGGCTTTTTTAAAGCACGGCAAGATCTGTTTCCACTTGGAATTGCTCAGTGAATTTCCACAAGTGCTGCGGAGTAGTAAGGTACATGACAGTCACAGGAGTTTTTCTTCGTCAGTCCAAACCATTCTTTTCACATCATTTAGGTGTCTCTAAAAATGCAATCTCCTTCAATAGAAGAAGATCCTCTTTAGATAAAGCCCTGTTTAGCACTTTCTTTTCTTTATGGCATGGGGTGTATCTTTTTTATTTTTGGTTATGTTTTCATTAAAGACAGCCATTCTTTATTCCTCCAGAAATCCAAAATACCAGCTGTTGCATTGATTTTACAAAGTATGATATTCTCCCTCCCTTCCTAGACTGCCTAAGTTGAGCGTGTCTCTCTCTGTGCCATTCTCCTAGGAGATAATCACCTTTTCACCTTTCTCTTCCTTTACTAACATTCTCTACTCTGCCAGCTACATTTTCCCACAGATATGGTATTACTCATCTCTGTAACAAAACTCTGATGATTTCTCAAATTATACTTAGCTCTCCAGTCTGACACTTGTGTGTCTGTTCTTCAGCTATATCAGTTTGTCTAATAAATGTCTTATCTAGATCCTTAGACTATTACAGCTACAAACTACACAGCCTTTTTGAACCAAAATGTTTTCCTCTAAATCACCCTAAAATGTGACAGGAAGGTTCATTGTGGATTAAACTATTCACTGACTCTGTTTTGCTCCCATGAGCCTGTTTCCAACCACACAAGTCAGCTTGGGTTTAAAAGGTTGGTTTAAAAACTGCAGAAAGTAGATATCTAAGGGAGTAGGAGTACATTAAAAAAGGAAGAGCAAGAGACTTTGATAGCAGGAACAAGAACAGTAAGTAACCAGATCTCTGAAAAGTTTATTTGTAAAATTTAAACACAGATGAAACTGGAAAGGAAACTCGTATATTCAGAGATGTCTGCCAATAGCAGACTGAGAAAGCCAGCATAAACAAGGTCTGTTCAGGTAATCATAAGCAAATCATAAGCAAAGCAGATGAAATCAGAGTTTCTGTTTACCATGAGTGGCACTCACACCCATGCATGGTATATTTAGCAAAGTTTGCTTTTAAGCGAACTTAGCACTGGTGAAAGTGTGAGACGGACAGCCCAGGTGGCTCATTTCAACCCACGGGGAGGGTTGGTCAGGCCACAGCAGCACCCATTCTTCCCTGCAGCCAGCCTTGGAGAGGCAGAACCTCCTGCAGACATCTCCACACTCACCCTGTGGATCACACAGTGCCTTGCAAGCCATGGACAAGCTACAACCAGGTCATTAGAATGCCTCCTATAACATTGCGAGGAGAAAGGGAAACCCTGGAATCTACAAAGAATGTTGCAGAGACAGGGCATTTGTGCCCAGTCACTATCAGGAAAGGATTGTTCTGTGCTCCAGAACGTTTCTTCACACAGGACTGCAAGGCAGCATTACCTCATTCCCATGGCAAGAGGTCTTGGATCCATCATAACTATCCATAAAACATTTCCTCATTTGGCCACAGACAGGGAAAAGCTACATATGGAGCTGCAAAGGAGACCACAATTTTTTCTCCAAGGCATTTTTAGAAACAAAGCAAAAGATGGTCATAGGAGGGTCGATGATGCAGTTCTCTGAAATATCTGTCATGGAGATCATTACTGTTCAAGGATTGGAGATTCATTACCATTGCTGCCTTTATGGAGCTAGTGCCATTAATCCCCTTACTTGAGCAAAACCACAGGGTGTGTTGCTAATGGCTTCCAGGTTGCTTTTTGGATGGTGTGAAACCTATTTGATAATTAGTTCTCTAAATTAGTGCTGTTTCCATTGTAATCACTCCCCTCTCCAAATGATTTCATGTCACTGTATTTTTTTGTGATTTTTTTTTGTCTCATTTCCCATTATCACCACTGGAATCACAGTGATAACATTTATTTAATCTTTTTCCACAGCTCTCCTGCACATTTACTCTCACCATCTGCACACACTTGGCATTGATCATATGAGACTTCCTAGCTCCATTACTCTGTGTGGACCTATGAATATATAGAATATTTAAAGATGACTTTTTAAAATTTCTTACAGGCTGGCTGTGTCCCGGCTGGAGTCCTCTGGGGAGACCCAAGGAAGAACAACTGTTTTATCCTTTCTAACAACACTAACACTGCTGCCTACCCCTGTTCTTTCACGGGGCCCTAGAGATCTTTTATAGCATCCTACACTGGCACTACTGTGCTGTTAAACCCTCATGAATGCAACAATGAATTAATAACACCACTATATACCATAAACAATTGCTAACAGAGGTAGCAACAGCTCTCTGGCAACATCACCATCTTCTGATGCTCAGTCAGTGGATAAAACAAAATTGTTTGTTTCATCTTGCTCAGGCTGCTTGGAAGATATTTACAGGCTGATTTCCTTCCCTGCCTTTTTTTTTTTTCCTTTTTTATTTTTTTTTGTGGTAGGAGGCAAACTAGGGCTCAAAGCCAAATCCAAAATATCCTGGGGCTTTTCACTGCCTTATAAACAGTTAGTTATAGTCATTGATACATTGTTGGCATGTAATAAACCTTTAATGGCCAGATTGCTTGTAAAAATACATATCTATTATTAATGTATGTAACAGTTGTGCCTGAAGGCCCTCTCTGAGATGAGTTCCCCTTCATTTTAAGACTTTGGCATGTTCACGTTAAACAGACACTCAGTAACTCCAATAAACTTCTCAGCCTAAATACAGAAACTAGAGAAATTCAAGGATCTGACAGGTCACAGTGGAACTGCGTGGCAGGCATGGGAATAAGTGCACACCTTCTATGGTGATTAAATGTTCTACTTACAGTTCACCCACTGCTTCTATCAGCAGGAGACTGAAAGGGACAATAAGCTGGGAATGTAATGCCCAGCCATAGATGACAAAATTCTGGCTAGGACCTGCTAGAAAGCCAAAATGCTAATGCAAGAAAATAACTTTTCCTACTCTCTGCTGATGATGTTCTTCCCTTCCAGTGTTTCATCTCCAGAAAAACAAACTCATGAACTTCATCTTTAATCTGCAACAATACATGTTTTTTTTCCAACATGCCTGGTCTATGCACCATGTATCATAGGAGC
>Ga0065711_1010279_pt1 | contig 27419 bp, 46 predicted proteins | sample Hoacrofraction12_FD_59098 | JGI IMG/M metagenome (GOLD analysis project Ga0065711, IMG submission 59098) | Hoatzin crop microbial communities from Cojedes, Venezuela - Epithelial fraction 12 v2 (version 2) | ecosystem: Host-associated > Birds > Digestive system > Esophagus > Crop | place...
TGCCGGGGGGTGGCACTGACCCCCGGCTCGAGCTGGGGGGGGGGCTCATCCCCTCCGAGCCGCTGCCTCGGGATGGGTAGAAATGCAGCTTCAGATTGACCTTGACAATAACATTGGGAGAGGAGAAAGCCTTCGGCTGCGTGGAGCGTTTCCTTCCTGGCCCCCGAAGTGCTGGGGGTTTATTTTCCCTTCCCTTTTTTTAAATAGATTTTTTTAACGCTGCGCCCTGAATGTGGATGGCTGGTTTTGAGGCAGAAAAATGGGGCTTGGGGTCTTGGTTTCGTGCAATGCTCAGCGTTGGGTGTGGGGGGATAAGGACTCCCTTCCGTGGGCTGGATGCGCCCAAAGGTGCGCGTTTTGGGCCGGCGTCTTGGCCGGGCGCGGATTCGCATCGCTCCGGGGACGTGAGGTTTAGACCCGCTGAGAAATCCTGGTCCTGGCTCTTCGTAAAGAACCCAGAAGGTGAAATCCTTCTGCCTTGTGTCAGAGGCACCTGAGGTTTGAATCCAGCAGGAGCTGATGCAACTATTTCTGGTAGGAAAAAACCCGAAATGCCGCGGCAGCGGAGCTATTCTCGGCAGGGCGGAGAGTTTCTTGCGAATATCTCTCGAGAGGTGTCGGGACTAGGTCAAGGAACCTGGATGGTGCTTCGCCTGCGGCTCAGCTGCTTGGAAGGGAAACCAAATGTGGGTCTGAGCTGTGCCCCAGGGTACAGAATCACAGAATTTTATGGGTTGGAAGGGACCTCTGTGGGTCACCCAGCCCAACCCCCTGCCCAAGCAGGGTCACCCAGAGCAGGCTGCACAGCACCGCGTCCAGGCGGGGCTGGAACATCTCCAGAGAAGCTCTGCTGAAGTCGATCGGAGCAAAAGGATTTGATTTAGATCTGGAGTGACTCCCCTGCTACTCCAGGCTTGCACAGAGCAGGGAACCTGGAGTTACACCAGAGCCGAGCCGGAGTCGCGAGGACCAAGTTGACCCTAGCTCAGATGCTGCCCTACGCACGCCCAGGCCACACCGTTGCCCTGGGAGGAGAGGCTCCGGTTCTACCCCATCTGGGGTTGCCTTTGGACTTGTTTGTTTACAAACGTAGCAGCAGATTAATGAATTACGATAGGGAAAAGCAGAGCTTGCGGAGGGATTTGGATGCCGCCCGTTTGCTGCCTTTTAGGATAAACCTGGACCGGTTTTGGGTTCAGTCGCTAACCTCCAGCCGGAGCGGGCGGCTGGAGAGGGATCACCGAGAAGATCATCTGGTGAATCAGACGGAGCCCTGAAGGAATCTTGCCATGGTTGGCTTTGATGCAGTGTCACGCTCTTGCAGCTGATGTGTGTTTTCACGATGCGAAGGGAGAGATGAAAGGAGACCAAATTCGGTGAATCAGTGGGCTCACACGCTTCGTGACGATCCCGAGTGCCAAGGCTTCCCTTCCTCCGGGGCTGTTGTGTCTGTCTCATGACCCAGCAGCAAAACTGCCCTTTCCAAAGGTTTCTTGGCACCTACTAAAGAAAAGAGTCCTCGCAGTGTCACAGCTTGCTGTGGGGTGTATTAAAAACCCCAGCTGGGGGTGGTGGGAAGCGCACCCACCTCTGGGGTGGCCGTGGCTGGGGCAGCCCCACCTCTGCTTGCCTTTGTCGGAGCTGGAGGTTATTTATAACATCTGGGCGCTTTTGCTGGCGAAAGCCACTTGGGTAGGTGTAAGACAGAAGCGGAGGCAGCTCTGATTCATCGACGAATGTGAACTGCTCCTGTGTCGTGATGCTAAAACGGGCTTGAACGTTCGCAGGGGAAGGACGCGGTGCTGAGCACCTCCGGGTGCGTGCCGCCGAGCTGCTCTGAACCCCACGCTGGGAGCGTGGCTTCCAGTAAAGCTGCTTGCGGGTGCCCTTGTCCTCGGGCACCCCCGTGCTCTCCCGTCTGCTCACGCCGACCCTGCCCAGAGTTTGTGCATCTCCACGCGCGGGGGTAAGGGAGGGAGCACGCCGGGATGCGGCTCGGCTGGTGGGACTGAGTCACTGGGTGTCATCTCCGCGGGGTGGCGAGAGCCTGGCGCTAATTAGAGGGGATCATTTAATGAAGGGGAGAGAGGGAGCAGCCCTAATGAGCCCAGATGGCAAAAACCTTCCCCGTGGAGCAAGGGAGGAGCAAGCCCCAGCACAGAGTAGATTTAAGATGGAGATACCTTGGTCCAGCCTTGGCTCGTGGAAGAGACGATTGCGTGATGGAGGCTGCGGGAAGGTCCTCGGAGCAGGGCTGGGGGAATTGGAGCTGCAAAGCTTCTGCATTGGGCAAAAATGTCTTCTTGGGGCTTTAAAGCGGTGTTTGGGTGGTGCTGGGAGGGTCCTGCCCTTGGTTTCTTGGGGCTTGCGAAGGTGGGATGCTTCCCAAAGGACCCGCTATGTGAGGGCGATCCCTGGAGCTGTTTTTCTCATGGTTTGGTCTCAAAGCCAGGATGTGCGTCCAGGGCTCCTTCGCTTTGCTGCTTGGCTTTGCAGAGCACAGAGGGATGACGGGAGGGGTGCTTGTTTCTGCCCTCCGCCTCTCCTCCCTGGGCTCTCCGGTTCCCGGGTGACCTTGGATCCATCCCTTCCCCTCCCTGCTTCAATCCCCCCATCTGCACCAAACAGCCTGGTCCTGGGTGCAAGGCTTCCCTGGCCCCATGTGTGTTGGGGAGCTGCAAATTAATGCTCAGACCTTCCAGCCCAAACCTGCGAGTGGCCTTCCACGTCTCCTGAGATCCCTCTGTGCTTCTGGTCCCTTCGCTCTTCCCTCCCTTCCCTGATCTGTGACCTTGATGGAGTGAGCCGGACCTTCTCGGGCCCGGTGAGCTGGATGCTTCTCCAGGATCATCTTTCCCCTCTGCTTTAGGAGCTGCCAGGGATTTGCCTGGAAGAGGAAGGCAGCGGGCTCGCAGCTGAAGGAGGAGAGGGTAGGGAGGGACCACCAGAGAATCCCCATGGTTTGAATGTTAATTTTGAATTTGCCAGATCCCAGCCTGTGTTTTTTCCTGCCTCAGTTTCCCCTTTATGGACCCAAACAGTATGTAAGTGTAGCATTTGGACACAAGAGAGGAGAAATCTCCTGCCATGCTCGTCCTTCAGACCCAGATCACGTTTGCTGCTGGTGACTGCTCTGCTCAGAGGCTGCTGTAAATCCCCATCTCCTCCCCGCCTGTCTCTGCGCTCCCAGGCCCAGCTGAAAGCTTTGCTGACACGTTTCCAGCCTCCTTTATTGCTCCCCAGCTGCCTTCCCAAGAAAGCAAGGACGGGCCGAGACAGGACACACAGCTCGGAGCATCCCTCCTCCGCTGAACCACGCGTGATGCTGCTGGCAGGGCTGGGGGACGCAGTGCCCTCGGCTCCCGGAGGTCTGCACTCACCCCAAATAGCAGCTTTTCCCTCATGGACATTTCTGTCTCCAGCTGGGATTGATGGGAGCCTCCAGGTATGGATTAAACCCCCCTGGGTGGGGCAAAGCAGGAGCTTCTCTGTCTCTGCCCCTTCCCTGGGTGGGGTGAATCCAGCTTGTACCACGGCAAACCATTGCCCTGGGCCTTCGACCCGCTGCAGCGGCGGCTCCTGGGCTGTCAGGGCAAAGGGATGCGGTGGTCGAGGCCACCCCTGTGTCACCTGGGCGGGGGGGGACACGGATGGGGTTTGTGACTTGGTGCAGGCAAGGACCACTCTGGTGGGTCAGGTGTGGCAGTGGGGCTCGGGATGGCGGTTGCTTTGCACGGGGGCTCAGGTCCATCACGAGGTTAGAGATGAAGGCACCCAGCAGTAAGCATGAAAGGGAGTCCCATTTAAGGGGATACCCAGGAGACACCAAGCAGCGGGAGACACAGGAGGTCAGTTATCCCCAGGGACAACCCAGTGATGCTTTCCCCAATGTCTCCCCTCGTAACTCCCTGCGGGATGTTGGTGGTGGCTCTCAAGTCATCTCGAGAGACCCCTGCACCAACCCCAGTGCAAACTGGTCTTTTCCCTGATCCTGCCATGGGAAAAGCCGTGATCCCTCTCCAGGTCCCTGCGGGGGTGGCATCAGCACTGGTTTTACCTGGGAAAAGGTGGTTGGTGCCCAGGCACCCCTGGTCTGGCAGCGCAAGTGAGGTTGTTGCAAGCCATGGGCTCTGGAAGACCCTCATCTGTCTTCTAAAGAGAAGGAAAAAATGCACATTTAAGAAAACTAAGGTCATGAGGGCTAAGTAAACAAGCTGAATCTCCATCTGTCAGTGACAAGGGTTTTCTGTCTCTCTCCGTCCTGGAAAGCTCCTGGTTGTCAGCTGATCTGCCTCGTCGTTCTTGCAGGGTGCTTATTATTTTTGGCAGATGAATTTTATATTAAATTCCCTTTTCAATCAAAGGAATGAGTGGAAATGTCTTTTGCGGATGGATTTGGACTGTGCTTTCCAGTTTGAGGGGTGCAGGCCTTGGGGCTGATGCAAAATGGTGAGGAAATTAATAGAAAGAGCCCCGTTGACCCCACTGTTCCCCGGATCGGGTCCCCATGCCCTATGGGTTGGTGGATTTGTGCTGGTTCTGGCTGGGCTCCTTTCGGCAGGGATGTGGATGGCAAAGGCTGGGTGCACTCACGGCATCGCTGTTGGGAACGGTCCTCTCTCCTTCAGGCCTGGATCTCCTCTGGGCAACACCACCATCACCAGGCTGAGCCGTTTGGGAGATGGCAAGACCTTCCTAAGCAAGCCATGGGGACAGAGTGACAGAGCCATGCCGGGATCAGGATTTGGACCTCTACCATAGTCTTCCCCTGCTCTAGTTCAATTTGGCCACGTCTCCCATAGGGAGGAAGACTTGTACCTCTGTTCCTTCACTCTCGTCTCATCCCCTGGTGTTGTCTCACCCTAATGCCTAGAAAGCCCTTGCCCCAGCCCCAGGAGAGCAGCCAAAGAGCAAAAGATCCCCTTTTGATGCCCGGATCCTTTGGGAATGTTGCTGTCATGAGCATCCCCCAAGGAGCTGAGAGCTTCTGGGGCTTTGGAGGTGCTTGAAGAGACCTGCTCCTCAAGGACCCCTGTGTCCTGCTGCCTCTTAACTCCTAAGGATAACACTGCGGGGGGGACCGAAACTGAGGAGAGGGAGAGGTGGAGATCCAGAGACAGATGCTGTGGGGTCTGTGCTGACCCCGTTGTGCTGGTCTGGCTCATCACCACCTTCCCTGGCACTGGGCATCTCCCAGGCTTCGCTCCAAGCGGTTGAGCTGTCCCAGGAGAGCAGTTTGGGTGCCCTCGCCATGGGGCACCGAGCTCTGGGGGCTCGGCCAGCAGATCCTAGGTCTTCTGGGCTCTACCTCCAGCATAAAGAGAGACTTTAGCCCCCGAGGCTGAGTCTCCTGAAGGTCTGAGTCACCCTAACTCCGAGGGAGCTGAAGTGGCTGCTGAGCAGACAGGGAGCAGCAAACAACCTGCGGGTGATTCAGCCAGGTCCGCACTAATCTGCACAGAGCCTGATCCAAAATCGATGGAAATCCCAGTGGTTTCCTGGCTGCTGGACAAGGCCCTTCCCTGCGCTCCGTGCTTGTCCCCATCCTGGCTGAGGATGCTCCAAGCCTCGGGCAGCCACGTGCCGGTAATTGCCACGATCGAGCCACGAGTGGTTTACGTGAATGAGCCCTCGTTAGGAAATTAAACGTTGCTGGGCCAGGCTTGAAAGAATAATTCAAACGGCTTCTCTGGAGGAGCCGGATGCAGGAAAGATGTGGAGCCGACACGGTTGCCTGGCAACGGATGCAGCCGACCGCCGAAAATAGCTTTTCTAATAGGAACGGGGCCTGGCAAAGGGGGAACTTTCTTCAGAGGTGAAAAAACACCAAGGTGAGGGCGAGGGAGGGTGAGGTTTCCTGCTGCCGATGCTTTGCTTCCCTCCCGTGCCAGGCTGAGACCTTGGTGTGCTGCTTGGGGATGGGCTTTGCTGCTTGGGGATGGGCTTTGCTGGTTGGGGATGGGCTTTGCTGGTTGGGGATGGGCTTTGCTGCTTGGGCTGAACCCGCTGCTGTGAAGAGGTTTGAGGTTGTGAGCTGAATTGGGTCAGAAAGATGGATGTTTGTCCAAAGGAAAGAAGAGCTGAGGATGGCTCTGGAAAAATCACGGGAGAGTTTTCCTTTGGCTTGCCGGAGGTGACAGCGGGAGGTCCATCCTGCATCATCCCTCCTGGTAGAGACCGGGTGCCCACGCTGAGGGCTGGCTGCCCAAGGACGGCGCTGATGGGTTATTTGTGCAATGTCACCTGTGAGATGCCACCTGGGTCTTGTACGAGCTTTGAACTGAAGGAGAAAGCCCCCAGGGTGAAGGGGAGATGATGCTGTAGCCAGGCCAGGCTGCGAGAGGTCCCAGGCATGGCACCATCACCCTTCCAGGGACTGGTGACCAGCCTGGTGTCCCCTGAGAAGCAGGCATGGAGGGGAGAGAAAAGAAGCCAGCATGGCCCTTTGGGAGAATCATTTTCCAAGATGTGAGGTTTCTTGTGGGTTTTCTGTGTCTTGGTGAAGCTCTGTGGTCCCAGCTGGGGCACGAGCTGCCAGTCAAACCCCAGTTCTCCCAGTATGGAGAGGAGGGACATGGTGCTTTCCTGAGCTGGGTAGCTCCAGCCCAACGGAGCGGGTTTCCCTGATGCTCCAAAGCTTTTTGAGTTGGGGACGAGCGTTGCAGGGCTGAGCCGGCTCACGGGCACCCCCTGAAACGCCTCCACGCAGCATCGCTCCGGCAGCCGGAGGAGTCCCCGGTGCAAACAGGCAGCCCCCCATTTGCGGATGCGACCCGCCACGCGTATCTGCTCGTCACCATGCCGGCCGTGAGCCCACGCTCCCACCCGCGCTTCCTCTGTGGGTCCAAAAATTACCCTGCCTGCGCCCATCCCGGCCCCGCACCCACGGGATCCGATGCCATCAGCTGTGGGAATGAGGTGGTGGGGGCAAACTGGTGTGACTGTGCGGATGCTGTGGGACTGGTACGGCTCTCCAAGGCTGGCCCACGATGAAGGTTGGGAAGGCGGAGGGGCTGGGACAATTGATGGCTTTGCCTCAGCTGCCGCCAGCCGTTACCTGTTGTAAAGCTGCCTGAGAAGATTTAACTGCAGGCTCCCAGGCTTTGAAGTCGCTCCTGATAATGTCCAGGGATGGAGAGATAGCTCGGGTGTTTGTCACTGTCCCCGGAGCGCTTTGGAGCTGTCGTGGGGCTGAGCCCGGGCTCAGCCGGGAGGGGAGGGAGCAGGAGAAGGCAGAGCCCTGGCTGGCGCTGGGTGCGGTGTCAGCCCTTGTTGGGGACCAGCTGCTGGCCTGGGGTTGTTTGAGGGGAAAAGAGGTGTCACGGTGATGTGACCGGCTCCATCGCTTGTCACCGGCCCCAGTAGCCCAGGGAAGTTCCCTCCTGTGGGTCGCGGGAGGTTCTGCTCCATGAGTGGTGAACCAGGGGGTTCCTCCATCATACATGAAGAAGGGGGTCGTCAGCATCGCCCAGCCCAGAGGGAGGTCCCCAAGGCATGGGGTGATGGAGACCCTTCTCCATCTGGTGCTGCCGCTCCCACCCGCACCGGGACACCCTTGGGGTGATGCAAAACCAGCTCATCCTCTGTTGACCCCTTCCCTGCCCAGGTCCTGCTGATGAAGAGGAGGTGAGGCCGAGCTGTAGCTCACACGGGTGCTGTTCCCTGCGGGACACTCATCTTCTCCCCTCACCCCACCCCACCCCCCGGGGCTGCACGGAGCCATCCCAATGCCGAAGAACAGCAAGGTGACACAGCGGGAGCACAGCAGCGAGCATGTCACCGAGTCGGTGGCCGACTTGCTGGCCCACGAAGAGCCCGTGGACTACAAACGCAGCGTCCTCAACGTGACAGGGGAGGCCTGGGACAAGGGGAAGGATGGAGAGGAGGAGCTGGACGCGGAGAACCGGCCGGCGTGGAACAGCAAGCTGCAGTACATCCTGGCGCAGATCGGCTACTCCGTGGGGCTGGGCAACGTCTGGCGCTTCCCCTACCTCTGCCAGAAGAATGGAGGAGGTGAGAGATGGGGCAGGGATGGGCTCAGCCCTGGGGGACGGGGGTACGGCCCCATCCTGCCTCGCTGCACGTCAGGGTGTGGATCCTGGGGCAGGGCAGGGGTTATTTGGGCTCTGAAGGAGGAAAGGGAGAGCCAGGAGGTGCTCACCGCTGCGTGTGCATCNATGCAGGAACCTCCAGGATGGCCGCTTCCTAAAGGCNGTCCATCCNCCCGCTNCAAAGTCAAGGTGAATCCCAAGGCTGGGAGCCAGGATTTCTCGCTGCNGCCCCCAGTTCCTCTTGGGGCAATTTGGAAACTAGGGAAAAAACAAAAGGAGAGTCCTTCCGCTTCACGAGGTCCTGAAGCCGCCTCATGTAGGCTCCAGCCCCTTCCTAAATCCTCCTCTCAACCAGCCCGTCCTCCCACTCCATGACCCCTCCTTGGGCTTCCAGGAGCAGCCCGGAGGGCCAGGTCTCTTCCAGCCGTGCTGAGACCCGACACCCTTCGTGACGCTGATGGGAGGGCAGGTTGCTCATCATTAATCCCAACCTTTGCAGCGATGGGAAGCAGCCCCTGCTGAGCGGCACTAAATGGAGCCAGGATCAGCCCAGCTTTCCCCTCTCCCCCTTGCACTCGCCTTGCTCCCAGCCCTGCGCCATCCGGCATGCCCCCAGCCCCGAAGCTGGCAAGCCTGCAGCCGCTCTCAATAATTAAAACATCTCTGGTGTCATCTTCACGATGACTCATTCTCCCAAACGAAGACCTGTGCAGTCAGCACTTCCCACCCCGGGGCTGCTCGCCCCGCCATCGCCTTCCCCTCCCGGCTGGGACGGGGCACGCTGCGGCCAGCTCCTGCATCCCAGCATCTCCGCAGCCGCTGGCACGCTTGGCTCCCGGCGTCCTGCTGTGGGTCCGGGCGAGGCTCGGTTTGGGCGCAGCACGGCTCTGCACGGTGCGTCGGCCGCGTTGCAGAGCCGACGGGGATGTCTCGGCGCGGTCCTGGGTCGCAGCGAGCGTCCGCAGGCTGGAACGGCTGCGTTAGCTGCAGGGCACGTGCCGGCGCGTGTGCGTCGGATGCAGCGGGGAGCGTCGCTCGCGTGGCTCGGAGGAGGTCGGAGGCAGAGCCCGGGGTGAATTCAGGGCTGGGAGGGATCGCCACGGCCCTGCTGGCTTCGCTACACAGCTCTCCGCCTCTGACTTCCGAGCAGGTTTTCCTGATTAAATCCAGTTGGGAACCAGCTCAGACCCAGAGGCTGGAGACGCAGAGTTCTGCTTCTCCGTGTTCACTTAACCCAGCTGTGCCTCAGTTTCCCCGCTGGCACGGTGGTCAGTAACTAGCTGTAATTAGTGCAATGCATCAAATGTTCTGAGTTTATTCTGAGGTCTCTGCTGTCCTGCACATCTGTGGGGCTTTAGCTTCAGCTGTCGCAGGTGCTGGGTAGCAGGAGGAGCAGTTTGTGTTCCCCGGCTGGGATTCATCCTCACATATTCCCCAGCAAATCCAGGGCGGAATTTGCTGTCTGGATGTGGGGAGAGTTAAGCAAGTGTTTTTAGATGAAAGGCCAGGTGGGATGCGATGTGGGGCTGGGGAACTGAACCTGCAGCAGCCCTGAGACCGCTGCAGCGCCCGAGATGGGTGCGCTGGGTTTGAGCCCGGCGGCTCGGCCCCATCCTGCGGTGGGGTGCAGGGGAGCTGAGCCAGGTAAGGACTGGACAAGCCGCTGATTTTAGGAGCAGCTTGCTGTTGTGTGACATCTTCCTGCAGCAGGTATTGAGAAAGGCTTGACAAGCTGCCTCAGCCATTGCCTCTATTTTAGAGACGGGGAAACTGAGGCACGGAGCTGGGAACTGGCTTGAGCTGCAGATTGCTGAGCTTTCCTGCACTTTTTCTTTTGTGGCATCATCTCCTCTGTCCCATGGGGCAGACCGTGATTTTCTGCCTTTTCCTCCCACCACCTTTAACCTCTTGCCCCTGGCTGGGATTCCCACCGGGCTGTGAGGCTGGTGCCGGACAGACGGATGCGGGAGCTGGGAACTGATGGGCAGACGGCTTCTGGGTGTGCTGAGCAGCCCCGGGATGTGGTCGCGGCTGCTGCTTTCTCGCTGGCTCCCCAAGCGGGTTTCTGCGGGGGAGAACGGCTGCGTGCTGGGAGCAAGATGAGCTGGAGCCAAATTTCCAGGACTCAGTGTGCTGGGAGCTGGCATGGGCTGGCAGCACTGCCCACCACGCTGCCAAGCCGGGGCTGCCGAGCACGGCCATGCACGGGCAGGGGCTGGTGCCTAGTTCTGGAGATCACAGGAAGAAAATCTCCAATACTGGAGAAATTTGCAGCTGGATCTGTCCGTCTGCCTCATCTCTGACCATCCAGAGTTTGAGATGGGAATGCCCAGGAGGGTGTTGCAGGGATGGGATGCTCGTGGTCCTTCCTGAATTACACCAGGTTCCAGCTCTGCCCTCCTCTCTGCTTCTCCTTTCATCCTCCTAATCACCCTGAGCTGCTGAATCTTAATTTATCTCCCCACCTAAGTTTTTAACGCCTCAATCCCCAGCCTGCTGCCAGGGTGCTCGGCTCGGGACGCTGTTGCGGGCTGAACCGCTTTGCAGCACCGCTGCTCGGAGCAGCATCGGCTGCCACAGGTCCTGCTCGGGTCCAGGGACCGGTGGCTGTCACCGAGGTGTGAATCCAGCTGGGAATTCACCTGATGCAACCGGGCTCCGGCGTGTGCCTTCGGATCGCCTGCCGCCCCGCGGGAGCGAGCCACGCGCTCCCGAGCCCGTTCCTCAGCCCCTGGCAGGAGGCTGGATGAATTCATCGGCCGGGCGCTGCAGCGTGAGTCATCGCATCCTTTACGGTCATTTGATTATGCTTCAGGAGCTGCTCATTTCTCTCTGGCCTCCTCAATTAGGCAGAGATCAACTGTGTTTCTAATTTGAGTTATTTCTATCCCTACCAGAGGACCTCGCTCCGTGCCGGGTGGCACGGTGATTGCCGCTGCTGGGGATGTGGGTGTTTGGGGGGGGGTGTGTCGGTGCGGGGGGTCGGTTGTGCTCGCACACGCGTGTGCAGGCAGGACCTGGGTGAGCAGGAGGGCTCCGTGGGTCTGAGACAGCTGGGGACATATGTGTGTCCCCGTGGGCTGGCTTGCAGCAGTGTAGGGCGAGGTGCCTGCACGGATGCAGCGTGTTGGGTGCGTTGGGATCAGTCCCACAGGTACCCACGCTGGCGGGGGATGTTGCGCCCTTCCCTTCCACGTGCGTGTGTTTGCTCCTCTCCATGACTCTGCTCTCTGCTGCCGATCTGCATTCCCAGATCCATTGCAAATGAACCCATGGACGAAGCAGAGCCTGTCCCAGCTCTGCCCTGCCTGTCCATCCCTGTCCGTCCGTCCTTGGCTGCATGAGAGCAGGCAGAGACAGGGCCGTGGTGAGCGTTCTCTCCCCTCTCAGGTGCCTACCTGGTCCCGTACCTGGTCCTGCTCATCATCATCGGGCTCCCCCTCTTCTTCCTGGAGCTGGCGGTGGGGCAGCGGATCCGTCGGGGCAGCATCGGCGTCTGGAATTACATCTGTCCTCGCCTGGGGGGCATCGGCTACGCCAGCTGCCTCGTGAGTGCACCCATGGGTCCCCTCATGCCCCCACCTCGGGGGGCACAGGACGCCTTTGCAAGCTGCAAAGCTGGGGGTGGCCTGGAAGCAAACCTCAAGGGGCCCCGCACGGAGGTTTGAGAGGTCAAGGGGAGTTTTTCCAGCTCCACCCGTGGCTCTAGGGCTGGGTGGGAATGGGCCCGTCCCCTGATCGCAGCACCCCTGCTCCCCCCGGGTCCCTGCCCAGCGGGAGGTCTGCTGGGTCACTGCTCTGTGATTTAACACCGTGTCCTTTCTCCTCACCCCAGGTCTGTTTTTTTGTCGGTCTCTATTACAACGTCATCATCGGCTGGAGCATCTTTTACTTCTTTAAGTCCTTCCAGTACCCTCTTCCCTGGAGCGAGTGCCCCATCGTGAAGAACGGCTCGGTGGCCGGTAAGGGATGGCCACTGGTGCAGGGGGAGGCTCAGCTGGGAGGGAGCAGTTCCTGGGGAAGGGGGGCTGTGGGACACTGGGACCCCCAGCATCTGTAGCTATCACAGGGCAGTGGAGCTTGAGGCATCTCCTGGGGCACTGGGTCCTCTCCCGTCCGGCTGCCTTGGTCATATGGAGATGTTTCCCTTGGGTTGGATGAGTCTCTCCCATGTTCTCTTCTCGGGGTCCATCCCCACCGATGGGATTTGATGCCAGTTTGGGGATCCAGAGCTTGGGTCTCCAGGCTGCCTCAGTGCTCGTGGCCAGGATCTGACCCCGGACCATGAAGGTGACCCAGCTCACCTGGCTGCTCCGTCAGTGCCCGACTGATATGCCGATGGAGCTAATGGTGTTTAATAACCTGTGAACATCTCCTTGAGACACTCTGGGACGTTTCGTAGCAAATGCAAATATCTCTCCCTCTATGTGACATCTTATTTTTACCTGACAATGGCTTTATGTCCTATTTCTTCTTTTTTCTGCTAAAAATGGGCCACATTAATTCCTGTCCCTGAGTTTCCAGAGGTGCCTGCCTTCCCTGGCTGGCTCTGGCAGGTCTTTGACATTAATTGGTGTTCATCCCCTTAGAGATGGTGGGTAACTTTCCCCCAGCCCCCTCATGCTCTCCTGCCTCTGCTCGGTTGCAGTTGTGGAGACTGAATGCGAGAGGAGCTCAGCCACCACCTACTTCTGGTACCGGGAGACCCTGGACATCTCCAACTCCATCTCGGAGAGTGGGGGGCTCAACTGGAAGATGACCGTGTGTCTGCTGGTGGCCTGGAGCCTTGTTGGCTTGGCCATGATCAAAGGCATCCAGTCCTCGGGGAAGGTGGGTATCGGTGGCCACCAGAGCCTGGGTCTGTCCTTGGGGCAGAGCCTGGACCACACTCTCCTGCCCTGATCTGGGGTGGCTGGAGGATGATGTTTCCCCTGGATGCTCACGCCGAGTCCATAGTTGGGGCCATCTCTGAAGGGATCCAGAATAAGATCAAAAGAGGGTGTAGGGAAGAGGTTTAGTCCAACTGACACCTGCAGCCGTGGCCCAGGGCTGAGCCATGTTGGGCTAGCCAAATCGCCTGCCCAGCCGTCAACTGCCCAAGTCCCTGATGCCCATCATCTCCAGGGATGCTCGTGGGGTGTCAGGGGGAGAGCTGAGCCCTCCTTCACAGGGCGAGCACTGGGACTCTGTGCAGGAGAAGCAGGACAGGGAGGAGCAGAAAGCTCTGGGAGAGAGATGCTGTTAGCTTGTAGAGGTCGTTGACATTTCAAGCAAGGCTGTGTAAGCAGTGGGGTTGGAAGCAGAAGGGTATGGTCTCCCAGGACGCTTGAACATCCCTGTCTCCAGATGTGCTCTGCAAAACATCTGGTGCATTAGCAGGTAGGTAGCAGAGAGCAATGAGACCCCTGCCCCATGGCCCTGAGCGCAGAGCGGTGGGAGTGAGCTGCAGGAGCAGGGTCATGGCAGCAGGTCTTGCCTGTCCGGGGTGAAGCCCCATCCACATCTGCTGGTCGGGGCTGCCTGCAGCGCTGGGCAGACGCTGGGGACTGGGATGGGGGCTGCAGAGCTGTCCTTCCCTCGGGCTTCCCGAGCACCAGCAGTTTGTGTTTTGGGGATTTCCTGAGACAACATCAGCATCTTCACCTTCAGCAGATTCTCCTCTCCTAAGTGTGTCCAAGCACTTTGCAAATCCACCTGAGCTTCAGCACTTCTAACGTCCTGCACCAAGAAGTCCCACAGCTTAACCCTGCACTGCCTGAGGAGCAGACGTCGTTCTGGGGAGGGCACGCCACCTTTCTCACCCCTGTCGTGCTGTCCTGGGCTTGGATGGGGAGGTGGCTGAGCTCAGCGCGTGGTAAATGAGGTTGTGCCCGTGTCGCATCCCTCTTGCCCTTAGGTGATGTACTTCAGCTCGCTCTTCCCCTACGTGGTGCTGGTTTGCTTCTTGGTGCGGGGACTTCTGCTGCGCGGGGCGGTGGATGGGATCATGCACATGTTCACGCCCAAGGTGAGAGCCTCCAAGCCCGGCAGACTCGGAGCAAGTTCTCCTCCTGGCTGGTCACACACTGTTTTCCCTTACGCTCCGCACCCCGAGAACCAGAGTACCAACCCCAAACTAGCTCGGAGATGCTGATATGTCATCAGGGTACGGCCAGGACAGCCAAGAGCCTCGCAATCTCACCAGCTTCTTTGAGCCTTAGCATCGCTCCCGTTGCCTTTAGGTGCCCAGGCACCAGAGTGGGGATGTGGGGGTGCCCGAGGCAACGTATTTAAAGACTTCATGAGAATGCTCTGGCTGGCAGTGAAACCTCCGCTGGTGGTATGCATCCGTTAATTAACCAGCTACTTAATTAATTAAGCAGAGATGTAGATGAATCATCTCAGCCTGCAAGGCTGTTAGAAGATATTAATTATAATCTCCTGATGAATGATGCTCGGAGGCCTCCAGCCTGCGGCTCTGGCTCGCAGGAGAGCAGGGGATGTGGTTGGGGGGACGGGAGGTTAGACAAACCTGCCAGCCGAGACGTTGGATTTCAAGTGCTCCAGGCGCTCCGGAGGCAGGAGATGGCTGGGGGAGGATGGAGCTCCATGGCCGGGCAGCACATGGCTCCGTTGGGTGAGGGGATGGGGACGCCATCTCCCCAGGGAAGCTGGGTGGTCCACTGGGAAGCTGTAGGGCTTTGGAGTGGGAGATCAGGCACCCAGCTTGGGCTCTGGGGTAGATAGAGCACTCGGAGCCATGGCCAAGCCAAACCTTCCCCTGCGCTTCTCCATGCCTTGGTTTTCCCCTCTGTGGGAAAGAGAAGAAGGACCTACGAGCGCTGGGTGATGCATTACCTGACTGTGGTAGATCAAAGCGTGCCCATGGCTGCTCCAAAACCAGCCCAGGCTGCGGCCACAGCAGCCTTTTAATTTAGCTCTGGCTCCAGTGGGATGACTTGTGGGGCCACCAAGCCACCTAACTTCTTCTGTCTCCCCTCCAAGCTGGACAAGATGCTAGACCCTCAGGTGTGGCGGGAGGCAGCTACACAGGTTTTCTTCGCCTTGGGCCTGGGCTTTGGAGGAGTCATCGCCTTCTCTAGCTACAACAAGCAGGACAACAACTGCCACTTTGATGCCACGCTCGTCTCCTTCATTAACTTCTTCACGTCCGTCCTGGCTACCCTGGTTGTGTTTGCTGTGCTGGGCTTCAAGGCCAACATCATGAATGAGAAATGTGTGGTGGAGTAAGAACTGCTTTTTCTCTCTGGGGGGTGGGCAGGTCTTTGCTACTGCTGATTGTGGTGGATCTAGAGGCAAGAGAATAAGTGCCCTGGAGCTGGATGATACTGCGTTTTGGTGGATCCAAGTTCCTGATGGTCAAGACCAGGATCTCCAGAGATGTCCCATTGTAGCTGAGGCAGTTGGGTATTCAGCTCCTCCAACCTAAAATCCAGCTCTAAGATGGTCTCTTAGCCTGCAAATTGAGGGTAATTCCAACACGTCCGGTCACATCTCCTGGGTTTCCCCCAGTTTCAATTCATCATAGGGTCCACTTGTCTGCAAGGTTAAGGGAGCTGCTGTGTTGTACCCCTGAAGCAGCTGGAGGAAGGTGAATTGGTGCACCTAGTGTGATCTTTAGAGAGTGAGCTGAATCCAAAAAAATCCAGACCATGCAGTGTGGAGTCCCAGAGCAGGAGAGAAGCCACAGCAGCAAGTGGCTGAGAAGGAGGCACAGAGAGCTTATTCCCTGGTGGTTCCCCGTCTGTGTCCTCTGTCATGTGGCCTACTGCAATGTTTACTTACACCTCGGGAAGTTGCAAAGAGGTCCTCTGACTGGACCCAGGTAACGTGACCCAGGGAGGTTCATCCTGGCTGTTGCAAAGGGCTTCCATGGTCAGGCCTCATCCTCCACCCTTGGAGGAAGGGGTCATCTCTGAGTGACCAGGCTCTGCTCTCCCTTAGGAATGCTGAGAAGATCTTGGGCTACCTGAACACCAATGTGCTGAGCCACGACCTCATCCCACCCCACGTGAACTTCTCCCATCTCACTGCCAAGGACTACAATGAGATGTACAGGGTGATCATGACAGTGAAAGAGGGACACTTCAAAGAACTGGGCTTGGATGCCTGCCTGTTGGAGGATGAACTCAACAAGGTACCTGGTGGCACCCCTAGTAGGACCAGGAGGTCACCTACCCTATTGCGTCTCCCTGGTAGGAGCTGCTCTACTTGTGTCACTCCTGGCACACGGATCTGGAAAAACTATGTTTTAGAGACCTTGCAGCAAGGGTGAGGATTCCCTGTCCCTGTGGTCTTCCCCAGCACACAGTGGTCCTTCCTGGGGTGGGGAAAAAGTCTGCCCGTAGCAAGTCTAGCAGGGTCATCACCGCTTCCAGGCTGGGGTACCAGACTGGATTTTTTTTTTCCTCCAAGACTGGTTCAGGGTGACAGGAGAGACCTGAGGTATGCACGGGCTTGTAGGTTGTATCTCTGATGTGTTTCTCCTCATCTTTTGGTCCTGTCTCTCCCTGAACAGTCGGTGCAAGGAACTGGCCTTGCCTTCATTGCCTTCACAGAAGCCATGACCCACTTCCCAGCCTCACCGTTTTGGTCTGTCATGTTCTTCCTGATGCTGATAAACCTGGGGCTGGGGAGCATGATTGGGACCATGTCAGGCATCACTACACCCATCATTGACACCTTCAAGGTGCGGAAGGAAGTGTTCACAGGTGAGGTCTTTTCTCCTGCATCCTGCTGGGGAAGGGGTGGAGGGTCCCCGTGGCCCTGGAGAGTCACTCCAGAAGAGTGTGGACGTGGTGGATGTGTACTGGGTCCTGCTAATGCAGGGAGCAGGCTGCGTGACGGAGGTCTTCGTTCCCCTTGGGGTACTCTGCTAACCATGCCTGTTTGCTCCCCACAGTTGGTTCCTGCATCTTCGCCTTTCTGGTGGGACTGATCTTTGTGCAGCGCTCTGGGAACTACTTTGTCACCATGTTTGATGATTATTCAGCCACGCTGCCGCTCACAGTCGTGGTCATCCTGGAGAACATCGCTGTGGCCTGGATTTATGGCACCAAGAAGTAAGGTGTTTGTACAACACAAAGAATAACTGCTGCAACTCCTGGCTAAAAAAGCCCCCTCCTTCCAGCTCTTTCCCATACGACTTTTTCCCCAAGAGGCCAGCTCTGGTGGAGCAAAGGCCCCAGGGCCAGCTACCTTATAGAGGCAGGAACTCAGTTCACCTTGATCCTCTTCTCTGCCCTAGGTGTAACCAGCCCTAGGAGCTGGTCCTTCTAGTGGGTATCTAGTGTTGGTTATGGTGCTCTGGCGCTTGTGATTACCCTTTTGTCTGAGGTTTCCAGGTCCTTCTGGAAGGAGACCTTAATCCCCCCAGTGTCTGTTCTTCTTGTTCCTGAGTTGGCCAGAGCAAGGGAGGTTCTGGCTAATGCTCAAATGGCCTTTTCCATAGGAGGTTCCCAACCAGGCCCACAGGCTTCAGGGACACATAGATGCTTGTCTGGGTCAGCTGGGCTCTGCTTCAAGCCCTGCCTTGAGTGTAGTTCACAATGGGGGCTCCTGGGAGGGAGTTTTGTACTTGGGGGTGGGGAACGGCAGGGTTCAATCTCTTCTTCTTGGCAGGTTCATGCAGGAGCTGACGGAAATGCTGGGTTTCCGGCCCTATCAGTTCTACTACTACACCTGGAAGTACGTCTCTCCCATCTGCATGGCCGTGCTCATGACTGCCAGCATCATCCAGCTGGGAGTCAGCCCCCCAGGCTACAGTGCGTGGATCAGAGAGGAGGTGAGCACAGCTCCCGTCCCCGCAGCCGCCTCCACCCCGGGTCCAGGCTGAGCAGAGGGCAGCTGAGAGCTGCAGACCACCCTGCTCTTCCCAGCTCCGCTTGTTTCTCCTCCCCTCTCCTGCTGGGAGATGTCCTGCGTGTGGCCGCTCGTTCTCTGCAGGCAGTCAGGTCTGTCCGTGCTGCCCAGAAGTCTCCATCCACCTCTGACCATGGGCTGAAGTTTGAGCCTGGATGTTGGTTTGCTTCCACAGCTACATGCTGTGTGCAGGACCATGTCCTCTTCCTTGATTTGAACCCACCTTCTGATAGCTTCAGGTGGTGCTCCTGAGGATGAAGTCTGGCAGGAGGCAGCAGGAATTGCCTAGCACTCAGGAGACGTTATACCTGGTGTGCATCACCCTCGCTGTAACAGCCCCTTGACACTGATATCTGTCTCTTCCAGGCTGCAGAAAAGTTCCTTTTCTACCCAAGCTGGGCCATGGCTATCCTCATCTCTCTGATCATACTCGCATCCCTCCCTCTGCCTCTGGTTTTCATCCTCCGGCAGTTCCACCTCGTGTCGGATGGCTCCAACACCCTCTCTGTCACCTACAAGAAGGGCCGGATGATGAAGGACATCTCCAATTTGGAAGACAACGATGAGACCCGCTTCATCCTGAGCAAAGTGCCCAGCGAGACCCCGTCCCCCATGCCCACGCACCGTTCCTACCTGGGTCCCGGGAGCAACTCCCCCATGGAAATGAGCAATGCCCCCAACGGACGATACGGGAGTGGGTACCTACTGGCCAGCACCCCTGAATCCGAACTGTGATGGTTGCCTGACGACCACCCCCACCGGGAGAGGAGGTCACTGGGGAGTGGATCCTGGCTGTCCAGGCAACAGGGAAAATTAATTAATAAGGAAGATGAAGAAGAAACCCCTCTTAAAATCGTAACCAAAAGCAGCCATTTCTGAGATGACACTGGGAAGAAGGGATTGCGCGAGGGGCAGGACTCCTCCGACAACCCTCGGCTGAAAGGCAGGATCCCCCGGGCTTGCCTTCGGGGAAGGGAGGAGGAACAGGAGACGCTGCGATATCTGTCCGAGAGTTGTTCTCATGCAGCTCCAATCCGAATCTCTCTTTTCGAAGCAGCTGATGGTTGGAAAAAGGACCTGGCGTCAGGTGGAAAGCCAGCCACGCTTCCTCCTGTGACCCAACGCTCTCCCCTCCCAGTCTGTTGTCCTTTAGCTGGGAGGAGTCATGGCCTTATTCCAACGAGCACAATTAACCATCGATGTTCATAGCACAAAAGGGTGCTGTTGTTGTCACCGTTGTTGTTGTTGTATCTCCTGTAGGTTTTTATAGCTGTGGACACACCCAGATAACCCCCAAATGTTGACCAGGGTTGGCAGGGAGCAGCGTGGGGCTGGCTGAGGTATCGCAATATGTGAGAGTGCGGATGGTGGAGCCTTGGTATCTGTTGTGTTACCACCAGCACGGGGACAGCGTCCGTGGGTTGTTCTGACACACGGAGATGTCACATCCATGGGACGATGTGGTCAGCGTGCTCCCTGGTTAGGCAGTTATCGTGCTCAGTGGCAGAAGGACCTCTGAAGCGAGCGTGATCTGGATGTGTGAGCGTTGTGTGGGGTCTGGGTAGGGTTAGCGTGATGGGAGTTGGGAGTGCTCTCCTGGAATTACTCCCAGCAAGTGGGATGCTCTGCTGAACCAAAATCCCTGGCATGGTGATCGTCTCCTCTTGCCACTCTCTTTAGATGTCCCAGAGGGACAAGCAGAGAAGCTGTGGGGCATCCAGTCCTACCACAGTCCTGGTTTAGCTCTCAGGAAACCACCCCCTGACTTACTTCCCTTGCGCCCACCAGCTGAGGTGAGCTGGGCAGTGATTATCTCTGGACGCGCATCCTCATTTCTCCTAGCTTCGAGCCAGGGGGTCTGCATTGCCTCCCGTTGCATCTCCGTGGGGCTTACCAGCCTTCAGATAGGGGCAACCAGCTCTTGGGGACAGCAGGCATCTGCTGAGCAGCAGTTATTGGGAGTCAATGCCAGGTCCTAGTGTCCCCGCTAGCTCTTGATCCAGGCTGGTGAGCCCTCGTTAGAGCCCTGGGACCTCTATTGTGCCCATCTGTGTTATCTGGGGACCAGATTAATGTGACCTTATGTGGTTTCTCCCCATGCTGTCTAGGAAGGGTTCAGAGTCTCTCCCACTGGGACTGAGGGTTGTTCCCCTGAATTCTGCACATAGCTGAGCACTTCTGTCAAGGGTACCAGTATTACGTGGCATCTTCCTCCTTTCCTCGTGGGGACATGGGAGCAGCAGCCTGCTTGCACCCTCTCTCCCTCTCAGCACGTTGTTATGGCCTCCAGAAGCTGAGGGAGCTCCTCATCGCTGGTCCTGCTGGGCTTAGATCACGCGTGATGGTATTTCAAGCCAGTTTGAAGGCCAAGTTTGTGGGTGCTTGCCCACAAGCCCTTTTCTCCTCCGTTTTCCTATCAGTGGCTTTCCTTTCCACCTTGATTCTCCTTTTCGCGAGAGGCGAAGGCAGAAAGTACCTGGTCCATTTGGCACGTCCTTGGCTTCTCTTAGCATCCCTGGGTGCAGGAGGTCCCCTACAATGATGTTTTTCTTGTGGGTTGTGATCCTTTATAGTCCTTCTCCATGAGCTTGGCTGGTGACCTGGAGACTCTTTCTGGACAATTAGCTCAGGCCCTTCGTTAACCATTTTTCCAAGGGGAAAACGGAGGCATGGACTGAACCGAAGCAGCTCAGTCCTTGGTGACTCTGAGAAGCATCAGCCCCTGTGGTCAGGATCAGCCATGCTCTTGTCTCTCCTGCAGCGGTCCTGTCTTCATCATCCCCTCCGCTGTCTTTCTCCTTCCCCTGCCCGCGCAGAGGGACAGAGGAATATCCCCACCGCATCGTCTCTGGATGGAAGCACAAAACCCGTGGCATTTCCCCAGCATCAGGCAAGATGTTCCCTCCCAGCTCTTTCTTCTCCCCCTGTCCCTGGTTTCCTCCACCCAACCGGCAAAACAGAGGATGAGCCAAATCGTTGCCCAACGTCCCCTTCCCTCTGCCCCTGAGCCCGGGGGCCGGATTCCCACCATAGCTCCCATGGAGTTAACGGAGCAGGACACCTCCCGTAGCCAAAGTGCTCGGTCCCATCTGCCCCCACCGCGCGATGCTCCTCGAGCCCTGGGGGGAAGGATCCGGCCCTCCGTCTCTCCCACCACCGTTCCCAAACCAGCCAGGGAGGTGTTTGCTTTCCTCCCTTCTTCTTGCAGCGTCAGTAAGAGGCAAAGCCAATAAGAAGGTAACAAAAAAGCTATATTATATATATATAAAATATATACAGAGAGAGGAGACGGAATAATAACCTAGAGATTCTCTGTTTCTATTGTATATTTATTCTGTAAATGTCACTGTAAATGCTGTTAAATGACAAAACGTATTCCAAAGTGGCCCGTGACCTATTTTCATTCCCAGTGCTGTACAGATCAATTCTCGTTGTATATTGGGACATATTTTTACCTTTTTATTTCTCGTGTGCGGTGGGTGGCCATCCTCCCCCCAGCCCCAGGGTGCCCAGCTCCCCTGGGGATCCAGCAGAGAGGAAGGAGGAGGAGGAGGGACGACACCTTTATTTTTTATCTGTGGAAATACCGTATTTCTTCGTGGCATTTGCTCGGTGTTAGGCACGGGGTGTTGGGGGGCATGTGTGTGTGTGTGTGTTAGATTTCAAGTGATCCGTGTCGTCGCCGTGTGAGCGTGCGCGTGCTCGTCCGTAGGTGCCGTGCGCGGGGGTGCGTGTGCGGGTGCGTTTGGTGTGGGATTCACTCCGCGCTGCACTCGGTCACTTTTGGAGCCTGCGCTGGGGGTTTCTCCCGCTCGCCGGGGCAGGCTCTCCCTCCACGCACCTTCCCGGGGTCCCAGGCTGCGGATCAGGCCGACCCCCGTGGCTTTTAGCCCTGGAAATCACTTATTTTCCTCTTTTTCTCCACGGAGTCACAGGGAATAGCTGCTAGTTGTGAGCACAGGCAGTTTTCAGTTTTCCTTCATGTGGTGGGCGAAGGAGGGGGGGGAACCGCTGCCGATATTCCTGTCCCCCCGTATCAGCTCCCTGCTCGGTTCCCAGCCCGGATCCTGCTGCTCGGAGCAGGACGGTGGCCCTGGCTGGGGGACCAGGAGGTGCTGGGTAGATCAGGAGGGGTCCAAAGCCTGTTCCCTCTCCGGGGACAGAGCTGGGGAGGGGTTAAGCGGTTCTGGAGAGGGGGATGGCTGGTGCTGAGGGCAGAAAGGAGCTTTGCAGGAGGGTGCCCACCCCGCGACGGCGGTGCTGGGGTCCGAGGGTGCGTGCAGTCCCCGCAGGGCTGGAGCTGGGATGCTCCATCCCCGAGCATCGGGCTCTGCAGCGGGGGCTGCATCTGCCCTTGACCTTGGTGCAAAGCAGAAGGGACGGCTGGAGCTGGCTGTACTCTGCTGATTTGCACCTTCTGCGGGTGTTCCTTGGCCCATTCCCCTTCACCCCTCCAAAACAGCTCCTGCTTCACCTGCTGGCCCCTGCCCGGACCCCGGCGGGTCGATTTAAACCCCAGCACCTCCCTGGAGCAACACCCACTGCCTCCAGCCTGTCCCCCATCCTTCCCCGAGCCTGGCTCTCGCTGGCAGGAGTGGGGAGCAGAGCCCGGTGGCCTTGGTGGCCGGGGGGAACACGGCACAGCCCGGGCAGAGCCACGGCAGCACGCAGGATGCAGCCCCTTCCCCTGCGGACGAGCGCAGCGCTGGCGAGACCCTCCTGTACAGGTAAAAGCACAGATCTCGTAGTAACTCGTCCCGTGTGTCCTCGTAGCCGGTGTATTTACCACGCGTGCCGTGCCGGCCGGGCTCCTCGGCAGTCGAGAGAAACCCTGTAACAGCTGTAACGGAGTCCGATTAAAAGTCTCTTCTTACCAAATCTCTTCTCACCCAGTCTCTGCCTCGGTTTCCTTTCTTGGGGTGGGCTTTGGGGGCTCTCTGAGGTTTGGGGTTGCAGACAGCTACAGCAATGGGTGTTGGGGCCGCCAGCACCCGCGGGCATCAGTGTCTCTGTCCTTCCCTGTCCTGTCACCCCCATCATCCTTCTGTCATCAGCCTTCATCCCTCATCCTCTGATTCCCTTCCTCCATCCAGCATCAGCCCCTGCAAGGGGCTTGCTCAGGGCCCGGCTGCCCGCAGGTGCTTCAGGAGCATCATGGAGATGATCTTCCATCCTGGACCAGTTCAACCACTACACGCTGGCTTTATGGGGCGCGTGGACTGGTAAGATACGGCATCTGCTCCTCTGCATAATGCCCTGCTAACATTGCTGGTGGCTTATCGAGAGCACTGGGGGTGCTGGGAGACTGGAGGCCAGCACTGGGATCTGGAGACCCTCCCTGGAGAAGGACCAGAGATGTCCAGCAGCCCCAGATGACTTCAGCTGCTGGGTCTTCGCTTAGGAACAGGCCTGGTGGGGAGCAGGGCTGCTGCTTCCCTTGCCTCCTGTCATCTGTAGCTCGCTTGGCTTCTTCAGGGCTGATCCAGCCCCAGAGAGCATGAGGGAAGGGAGGGAAGAAAGCAGGATGGATGGGATCCGATGAGATCCGCCAGCAGCAGGGATGCTGGGGAGGTGCCACCCCTGTGGTGGCAGCCGTGTCGGAGCGGGGCAGTTTTGCTGAGCACCGCTGCATCATCTGGAGATGTTGGCGTAGGACTGGGGTGAGTGTCTGCATGGGGGGCTGCAGGAGCAGCACTGCCCGTGCCGGAGGCAGGAGGTGGCACAGGGGTTATCTTCGGCCAGAGTCCCTCCAGGACCTGGATCCGGGGGAAAACATCCCCCAGGAGCGATGACCAGGACGATGGGACACATCGGGCAGCTCTGACCCCAGTGCAGCCCCGCTCTGTGGGAGCAGCGATGGCGATACTCCCAGCTCTTCATCCTCAGCGAGGTGGCACAGAGGGGGATGCAGCATTACGGGTGCATCACCCATCGAGCCCGGCTCAGGGTGATGCCCAGGGCTCTGCAGTACCCACTGGCGGTGCTCACCGCTGCGATGAGCTGTCCGGCCTCAGCTCACCCCTGCACTCCCGCTGCTGTGCACGCTGGGTGGCTCTGGGCTTGGAAAGCGGCTCCGACCCAGCGAGAGGACGCGTGTCCCCACTGCTGGACAAGGCGCTGGCAGGCTGCTGCGATGCCACCTTGTCCCTGGGGCACCCACCCCAGCGCGGAGGGTCCTCGTTTGGTTTTATCCTGTTTTCCGTCTCCTGGGCAGGGAGACAGGGCAGCTGCCTGCAGCAGGGATCCCTGCCGGCCCCCCCAGCAGCACGGGCTCTGATGGATCTGTGGGGTTGCGGCGATCGCACGGTGCTGGGCGAGCTGCTGCCGTGGAGAAGCCCTGGGGCAGGAGGGTGAGAGCGGGGCAGGATCGGCTCCATCCACCCCACACAGTGCTGAGAACGGGGCTGGGGGAGGGCAGAAACCCCCAGCTCCTGGTGCCAGGGGCTCCCAGCACGACAGATGAATGAAAAAGAAATCGAAAAGGGTGACCCTAGCCCCAGTGGAGCTGGAAAAAGGATGCAGAGAAACGGGCCCAGATGTAGATTTTAAGCCAAATAGATGCTTTTTAGAAAAAAATACTGAACTTCTCATGACAGTGAGGCAGGGAGCCTTCAGAGCCTGGTGGGAGGCGAAGGCTGGTGCCGTCGGATTGCGGGGGGGGTGGTTTTTGGGTGTCCCATCTCGAAACAGCTCTGGACCAGGGTACGGACACATGGTGGGTACGGACACACGGTGGGCACGGACACACGGTGGAGCTCCTAACAGCAAAATCTCGCTGTGGTTCCCGGAGCACCTCGGAAAGAAAACCAGAGATCGTTATGCCGACTCTTAAAGCTGGGGAAACCGAGGCGCAGCACCAGCCCATGAACCACTGCCGGTCATTCCAAAGGCAGATGTTGGCCACCACCGTCTGTCCTCGCTTCAGCCCAGCCTCCTCCCGCTCCCACATGGTTTTTATCGAGCAAAATTGCACCAGCGATGCCGTGGATGGAGCCAGATTCGCCGCCGGACCGAGACACCCTCCGTCGCCTGGGTTTTCTTCTCGCCTTGGCTCCAGCCTCTGTTGCAGGACCCACAAGATGGCACTGTGTGACAGCAGCATGGGGACGGCCACCCGCATCCTCGGGAGAAATTTGGGGTGCAGGCCCTACGCGGGGGTCGGGGGGATGAGCTGCCTCCCCTTCCAGGCAGAGGTCACGGAGGGACGGGGCTGCAAGCTCTGCCTGTGCGACCTGCGCAGCCCAAATGTCAGGGCTCAGCTGGTGATGAGCAATTTTAGCTGAAATATTCACCCGGCAGAGGTGGACGGCAGAGATGGACCTTGCCCACGGCTTGTGACTGCTTCTTCGTGAAGACCCACCTCCAAGAGAGCATCCTGCAAGGTTGCTTGGGGCTCATGCCCTGGGGAGCTGCTCTGCAGCATCAGCACCCTGCGGTGCCATGGGTGCCACTACCCACAGACCGGAGACGGACCTGTCCCACCAAAAGCGTGAAGGGAAGAGGCCAGAGACCTTGTCTGGAGCATCTAGGCTTTGCTGAGGTCAATGTATCTTTTCACTAACAGAATCCCGGGCTGGAAGGACCTGGAGAAGTTGGTTTGTCCCTCTCTACCCCAAAGCAGGATCATCTCTCCCTAAAAGGAGCTGCAGTCCATCTTCCTCCTCTGTCCCTGCATGGATGGGAGACACTGTGTGATCCCAGCCTGTCCCCAACATCAGCTTTAGGTCACGCAGCTGTCCGAGCGTCCTGTGGCCCGTTGTGCTGGTCTCGGTGTGCCAAGCCGGGGATGTGTCCGGTGTGCCGGGTCACGGGGAGGGCTCAGGGCGCTGTGCCGGGTCAGGGGGAGAGACAGTGTGAAGACTGGTGGGGGGGGACCCAGAGACCCCTTACCAACATCCTCAGGATCCACCCAAGGGCTGTGGCTTTCCAGGTTGGAGCTGATCCTCCTTGAGATCTTCCAGGTCCCGCTCTTCGTTCCATCCTGCACCTGGATGTCATCTGAGATGCCTTCAGCCTTGCAGGAGGTCCCTGTAGAAGTGACTCCCTCTTGCTCCGAAAAGGCCCTTCCTTCATCAAGCTCTTTCTGTTTTCTCTCTTTCTCTCTCTCTTTTTTCTCTTTTTTTTTTTTCATGGACATTAAAAATCTGAAGGCATATTTAGAGAGCAGACAGCTTTGGGCGGGTGTTGCTGGCTAAAAGATCTCTTCCTTCCCCAGATTCAACCCATTTGTCTGCCTGGCCACCCCCTCCCGCCCCAGGAACGGCCGCGCTCGGGCGCACAAAGATCTCCCTGGGATGAAAGTCGCCGGATAAAATATTAGCATCAGGTCGCAGCATTCCTTCCCTCCTGGCCAAACTCGCATTACCGATGATGAGGAGCTGAGCTGCGATGCCTGGCCGGTGATGCAAGGCTCGATTTTTCCAGCACGGTTTTCCCTCGGGCTCCTCCGTGCCCTCCCGCCGGTGCAGCCGCGGGCGCGCTGGGTGCGGAGCCACGCCAGCCTCCCCCCGCTCCGGATCCGGCCCTGGAAGCTGTTGAGTTGCAGTTACGGTTGGAGCAGGGCTTTCTTGGTGGTAAGATTTTAAGCGCAGCTCTCGTGGCTTTTTGGGTGGAGCTTTTGCCCCAGCCGCCCCCAAAGCCCCCCCACCCCTCGGTAAGGGGGTGAGCATGTCGCCGAGGGGACAGACCTGGCTGGGGGTGACGAGGGGACCTGGGGGGGATGACACTCTGCAGAGCCCAGGGAGGTGCCGAGAGAGATGCTGGCGTGGGGCAGCTTCCCCCGCTCACCGTCCCCTTGCCCTGCAGCAAGGCCCCCCCCCTTATCCAAGTGCTGAACCCCTGCTCAGCCCCCACCCCGATAACAGGCCTGTGCTGGGCTTGGATCCCACCTATGACCCCAGAGCACCCACCTGCATCCCCCCCAGCCCCAGCAGTGCCAGCGCAGGAGTAAACAGTGCTGGCAGGATGGGGACCCTCGGGGCTTCACCGTGGTGACAGGCTTGTCCCCTGGGGCTCTGCATGCCCTCCCCAGTCCCAGGAGACGGGGCTGAGCATCCCCAGCACCCCGGGGGCGTAAGAGCCCCCCAGGGAAGGGGGGGTTTCGGGGAAGGACCCCTGGGGCTGGGGTGGTTGGGAGCCTGAGTCCCAGCCTTGGCGCCCGTGGGTGCAGCTCTGGGGAAGGGGCACCCAGGAGCTGAAACAGGAGAAGGAGATGCGCGGGGAGGGTGGTGGGAGGGAAGGAGGGCCAGGTCTACCTGCGGCCACCCAGCTCCCCGCAGCCCCCGGCCCGGAGCTCGGGGTCGGTCCCTCCTGACCTCTCGGCGAGCGAGGGATTGCGAGCCAGGGAGGGATGGGATCTGCCCGAGCCTCTGCCAAGCGCTGGCTCCGGATCCGCAGGCAGCTCTGGGCTGCATTTCCCCTCCGGCGCGAAGCGGAGCTGGGGTGTCCGGGGTTCACTCCTCGCTGACACCCAGCCCCCCACCCCCACCCCAAGAGCCTCACCCGCAC
>Ga0065711_1032403_pt1 | contig 27419 bp, 12 predicted proteins | sample Hoacrofraction12_FD_59098 | JGI IMG/M metagenome (GOLD analysis project Ga0065711, IMG submission 59098) | Hoatzin crop microbial communities from Cojedes, Venezuela - Epithelial fraction 12 v2 (version 2) | ecosystem: Host-associated > Birds > Digestive system > Esophagus > Crop | place...
CTCTCCGCAGAGCTGCTCTCCAGCAGGTCCGCCCCAAGCCTGTACTGGTGCATGAGGTTGTTCCTCCCCAGGTGCAGGACCCTGCATTTGCCTTTGTTGAACCTCATCAGGTTCCTCTCTGCCCAACTTGCCAGCCTATCTAGGTCACGCTGAATGGCAGCACAGCCTGCTGGTGTATCCACAACAACTCCCAGTTTGGTGTCATCGGCAAACTTGCTGAGGGTACATTCTGTATCTTCATCCAGGTCATTGATGAAGAAGTTGAACAAGGCTGGGCACAGTACTGACCCCTGGGGGACATCACTAGTTACTGGTCTCCAACTAGACTCAGCGCCGCTGATGACAACCCTCTGAGTTCTGCCATTCAGCCAGTTCTTAATACACCCCATCGACCACTCATCCAGCCCACACTTCCTGAGCTTCCCTAGGAGGATATTATGGGAGACTGTGTCGAAAGCCTTGCTGATGGCCCTGAATCCTTTGCAGAGGAGGCTTCTGCTCCCCGAGGCGCCCACCCGTGGCTGCGGGGCTGGGCCGTGCCCTGCGCTGGGGCCGCTGGAGCTGGCGGGAACCGGCTGGGGCCGGCCTGGGGCAGCCCCGGCCACCCCTCGCAGGGCCTGGCCCGGCAGCACCCCTGTGCTGCCAGCACCTTGACAGGTAAACCCAGTAAAGAGGCGTGAGATGAGTCCTTCATTGTGGCCTCTGATTCCAGTACTGGCAAAGTCCTCCCAGGTCCTCCCAGTCCCACCACCTCCAGGCAGGTAAATCTCAAATGATTTATTAGGTATGCTTACAGGCGCACGTGGTTCCTCTGAATTCTCCACAGTAACATCTTCCGTTTAGTGTTTAGTATTCATCTTGTACACCTACTACTTTTCACAGCTATTTCACTGGAACATCGTGTGAGTCTCCATCTTTGAAGCTGGCTGGAGAGATAACTGAAATCCAAGTATTTTAACTCATTCATCCACATAGATTTTTTTTTTTAGCTTTTCTTTGAGAATGTCTGCTAATGAGCATGTTCTTCCTGTCAGGGTTGACCTTCCTTACTGGCACCTTCCCGTTAGTACTTCGTGCTTTCTTCCCAGGAGTCACCAGCTCTTTCTCATTTTCTTCCTGGAGAGAATCAAAATGGCTTTTAATCATCTCTGAAACAGTTTGCAAAGCCAACTCTCTCCGTGGACCTGCAAGGAAGGACATCAGGTGAAGCTGTCATGTCCCTAGATTTTCTTCTCCTGGAAATGTTCATTAAGCCCAGTAGCATAGGGAAAACCTGACACTGTCATTATTTTTCTCTATTTTATCACGGACAAACAAGATTACCAAATAATGCAAACATAATGCAAAACAAATGAAAACTGAATGACAGAATAGTTGTCTCTTTCAAACTTGCACTGCAGTGTTACAAACCAGGGCACCAGCACACTCTGTAACACGGAAACGTCGCTGCTCCCAACCATATTCCCAAACCTGCAAAGTTCCCAAAGTGCAGGAAATCAGTCCTGCAGAAGTCAGAAACCGGGCAACTGGAAATGATGATTCTTTAGGTGTTTTCATTTCTTTAACCTAATTTTTGAAGACCATGTCAATGTGTCATTACATTTAATCAAAACTCTAGTTCTGTCTGACTCTGGCTAACACTAAAGCACATGCCTAAAAGGTATTCTGAAATCAAGACAGTCTGGAGACATTGGACAATGTAAAACTGATGAAAGCAAAAGCAGTTCTTATTGAATTTCTCAGGAATAAATGAATGCCTGACGTAAGCGGCACTAAAGCTGACTTGTGGAGTCTAAGAAGGTCTAAAATGTAAACCAGATTAATTTTCACTACTCAGAAGATATGCAAAACAAATACATTGTATTGGCTTGATGTTTACAGTCATACCTCAGAAACAAACCTCTTTTTCCTCACTGTGCTGTGACAATGTATATTATAGAAGGCTAATAATAAGTCATTAACTAACTATAGTTCTAACCCAAATGGATGAAAATCCATTATCATTTCTTTTTCAATATGTACTTCTGAAATTTTGAAGGCAAAAAAACCCCTCAGTGAAAGTCAGTACCTAAGCACATTCAGTGTAAGTGCTAAAGTAGCTTTTAAAAACAGTAGCCTCTGCTCCATATGCAAAGAGAATATTTTCTTGATTTCAATTTATTCAGTTAATTAAAATAGGTTACTAGGTCATTCACAGTTGAAAATAAATAAGAAAGCCTTTTTTTTTTTTTCTACTTATTTTCAATGTCCATGTAGAAGTGAGGTAAAAATCTGCCAGTTTGAAAAGCTTCTAGGTATTTCTGACTGGGAATAATCACTTTGATCCACTCACTAAAAGAGTTTTCTTAGTGTCAGTTTAAATTAAATTTGAAATATTTTATGACAAATACAAGTTTGCTATTTACTGGGGACATTTGAGGTCTTTTTTTTTTGTGTGTTCAAATATGATAAAATTGTCAATGAGCCCTTAGACTATTGGACAGAGTAGAAGTTAAGTTGCTGCCTGATAATTCGTATTTTATAATCCTTTTCAACTGTGTTTCCTATGGTATCATCTGCAAATTAAAACGATTTCAGTCCATACTTTCACTGCCCTCCTCTGCGGTTCTTGCTGCTTCTTTCCACTTCTGTGCTACATAGGACTTTGTGCTGTCTGGGCAACAAACAAAGCTGTGGGATGATTTGAATTAAAATAGACTTATAAATATGCGTACATTTATAAATCTACACACACACAAAGTGGTTATACATATATATGTATATATTTCTGCCTTTATCTAGATCAACATAAATTCACTGGTTGATCGTAGAACTATACATAAAGACTCCAGATATATGGCTGAAACTATGTGAAGGTGGGAGGGAGACTGGATTACTTCTTTTTGTGCCAGCACTGTTCTTCCTGACATAAAAAGTGTGTTTAATTGTAACCTTAAGCTGTCTCTTCACTGCAAAAAGATGTGTGCTGTTGTATCAAGATAAAAAATAGAAATTAGACATCACAAATCTACTATCTAGAAAGGCACATCTAGGTTTTGCTTCTGTATAACTCGTCAATGTGAATAAGATGCACTTGGATTTGGAGCTTACCTAAAGTTGCTAATATGAGCAGAAACTAGTGCCTCCTTTCCACTAAAATGCTTACTTAGAAGAACATACACTCAATAATTGATTGATTTTAATGAGATAATTCAGCTGATTTTACTTAAGGTAGAAGTATCCAGGGTTTTTTCTGTTGATTCCTGAGGGTGTAGAAAGCTGACCTAGAATTTTCTAGCTTTAGGGTTTTTTTTTAAAAAAAAAGGAAAAAAAATTGCACTTCACTGTTTTCTAGACCACATTACAAAAATGTCAAAGTATCCTTTTTCTGTTCAAATAACCTTCTTAGATTTAGATGTTAAGCTTAATGTCGGGGATGGAGGGGAGAGGAAGAGAGAAAACCTGAGCTAGAAGTGCAATATGAGAACACTGAGCTCAGCGCATTATGGGAAGTAGGACAGTTTTTAGTTTACTAAAATTTGGAAGGTATTACTTATTGTTATTAAATGGAATATCTTTGAATAGTTCACATTCTCATAGTATGGGAAGAATCCATTTATGATTCTTTGCATATTTATGAGAAAGAATGTACATGTGCATCGTATTGCTGAAGCAAGATTTATCAGACACTCAGCTGAAATATTTAGGTATTGTCCCTTTTAGAGGTGGTTTGAAAGCAGAATATTTGACTTGGATTGCCTCCACAGAAAACAGAATTAGCAATAATGTTTTGTGCTGCATATTTCAAAGCAATGAATATCTATGAGGTGGATAATGAAATGTGTCCCCTTGTTTCACATACTAATGAATATGTAAACAGGGAGCTCAGCTGCCTGTGGCATTTTTTAAAGCACAGTTCCGCAAGTTTCTTTTTTAGCAGCAACTCAGAGTTGTGTAGTTACCACCTACTCTGCTTGTTGCCATATCCACTACTACATGGCTTTTCCAGAGCAGACATCACCGTGACGTTTTCTTTTCAGTGAACTGTGAACTGAATTTAAAAGAACACTCCAGCAACCTCACAAATTATTCCAATATATGCTTTCTAATTTCACTAAATCTTTTCTTAAGTTCCTTTAGCATTTTAAAAATACAGTTGGAAAACAAAATCCTATATGTACGCAGATACACTGACCTCCACCTTTCTTAACAGATTCTTATCGAGTTGAGTCCTGAACTGCTCAAAGTGATTCAGAAAAGATGCTTCAAGGGTCTATCAAGTGCTTGTCCAGCTCTAAGAGTATAATTGCTGGTAATTGTGTGTTACACAGTTACATCACTATGGTTATATGCACCTGCACCATCTCTGATCTCTTTGGCTGCAGCTGTCAGTTTGATGGTCACTTCACAGTCCAGGTTCACTGTTTCTGTGGGTATGGGACTGTGGCCATTTGTGATTTGTTTTATTCACTGTGGTAAAGCTAAAAAATGGTTGCCTTGAAGTGTTACAAAATTATTATGTTGCTCTTCCAGCATTTATAAATAAGGGATTTAATATTTCAGACAGCTGTAACTTTTATGATCACTATATTTGAAAATAACAAGTAAGATCAGGTTGTGGAGATCAAGCAGCAATATTTCATGCAGGGAAATTCATCACAGGCAGTAGCTGAGCAGTTAAAACTTCTGTACAATACACGTTACACAGACAGTTCAAAGCACTTAGACTAATTTCTTCTTATATTGAATTTCAGTTCTAAATGGTATGTTAGAATTTTTTTAGAAAGCTTTTAAAAAATCACTGGGTTTCCACACCTCCAAATTTATGGATGTAGAATTACTGAAGGTATTCATTAAAAATCATACTAAAGAAAAAAAGAGTTTCTCATGAGCTCTGATTCCTCAAAGCACTGAGGTATGCAGTTAACTTCAACTGAAATGGAAGGGAATTTAATACTTATGTAAGAACTGAAGACACATACATGAATACAGAATGCCAGTGTAGATGCTGACACACTGCTGATGGAAGAAGTCCAAAGGCTTTGCTCAGCTAGCGTCTTATGAGGAGGGCAGAATGATTAATTCTATACCTATATCAGCGTTTTCAAAGTTAGGGACCTTAGACAGGAATTTTATTTTGCAGAAATTGTTTCACTGGAAAAGAAACAACCTTCCCCACCTCAGAATAAAAGAATTTTCTTCTTCTCACCCATTTGTTTTACTAGATCTTACTATGGGGTCTATGTGAGACACAGAGCAAGTATATATGGAAACGGATAGGATTTGATAGGGCACGTACCATTCCTGTTTGCACTGTTGTATGAGAAATCTGCAGAGAAAGTAATGTGGACTGAGTTGGTATGAACGATTCTCATTTCCATGATGCTTTCCATTTTCATTCTTTTCCCATCTTGCCATAATTGGAAGTTATAAACAAATCAGGACATTCAGCCCTCAAAGAACATTTTCATTAAATTATTTGAGGACACTTTTATAGTTTATTTTCATTCTTCTCTCCCCCCTTCCATCCCGCTTCCCCCTCCGTATTTACTTTGGAGGGACGGAGAAAAAGAATATCACAGTCTTTGCTCCATATGCTGCAAGAAACACATAGCTACTTGGATCATTTAAGTATTGTTTTTGATACTGCTACAAGCAGCAAAGACAGAAGAACTGATTGCAATAATAATTTTGGAGATGTGCCTGTAGAGTTAGTGATGTCCTCTGTCACTTTTTTTCTCAACCATGTAACAACCACTAGTGTTAAGTGTCAGTGCAGGCTTTTTAGAACATCCTTGTAGTATTTTTTTTTCTAGATAACAGTGAGTTGGAATATTATAGGTTAGTTGTTGTTGTACTTATCCCTAACCGCACACAATAGAAAATATAGCCTGCTAATTGTGCTCTGAAAGTGTTGGATGGGAAATTTTCAGACAACTTTCTTCCTCTTCAGTGGTGCTGGTTCACTGATACTAATTATTAGTATGAATGGTTAAGTTTTGACAAATCTGTCAAAATTTGTTTTGACAATTTTTTCACAAAAGGCTTGAAATTTTTCATTATTAAATTAAGTTTTTTAATGGAAAAAATCCATTCTTTCAATCTGAAACTCTTAGGCTTAGGTGATTGAGCCTATTGTGGTAAAGAATAGTCATATCAAACATATGAAGTAACTGTAGTCAAGAATAACAAATTCTGTCTTTTCAAGAGACAGGGAGTATATGCAACAAAACTGTTTTTAAGATGTTGCATTTTATTTTCACCCTGTAAAAGAATTACTTTTAAATATCATATTTTCAGTGTGTGTGTAACCTCTTGGCCAAATAATTTTGCCCTTACTGTTCCTTGCCATCTATTAATTAGGTCTTTTCCCCATATCAGTGCATGAAGAAGGCAGTTCAATACCCTGTCTGTGGTATAGGTCTAACAGTCAGATGCAGCACTGATTTTCCATCATAAACTTCTGTGTCTACCCATATTCCAAGTGTCAGTGCCCCTAATGCACATGTACAGAAAGAATAAACCCCATCGAATTGTCCATGTTGAATGTGACATATTTTGAGATGCTCTTATTGTCATAATGCAGGAACAGCTAATGATATTTTGTGGGTTGTTAATCTTTGATATACAAGCAGCAAAAACTTTTCATCTATCCATTATATATTAACTTGCAAAAAAGGGATAGGAAATTAAAGTTCAAGTGTCTAGCTAAACAGAAACATATAATTTCTGCATGAGTTTTTTTACATTTGTAGTGATGTATACCACTACATTAATTTTCTGCTGGATTTTGATTTAAGTGGCAGCTTTGAAATTGAGTTGTGCTTTATTGTGATATATGTAAGTGTGCAGATCAAAGATTAATTTAAAATTATAAGTTGAACACTGAATTAGTAGTTGAGGAGAAAACTAAGATCTAACAAACGGACCTTGAATAAGCTAGTGTCAGCGCTGTGGAAAAAAAAAAAAAGTGATTTTTATATTTGTTCCCCTTGCTCTAGGGAAGAACACAACAATGACATAGGTGACAACTCAGAAAATACAGAATCACAGAATCATAGAAAAGTTTGGGTTGAAAGGCACCTTTAAATGTCATCTAGTCAAATGCCCCTGCAATGAGCAGGGTCATCTTCAACTAGATCAGCAGGCTCAGAGCCCCATCCAACCTGACCTTGAATGTTTCCAGGGATGGGACATCTACCACCTCTCTTGGCAACCTATTCCAGTGCCTCATCACCCTCATTTTAAAAAAATTCTCCCTTATATTCAGTCTAAATCTACCCTCTTTTAGATTAAAACCATTACCCCTTGTCCTATCACAACAGGCCCCACTAAAAAGCCTGTCCCCACCTTTCCCACAGGCCCCCTTTAAGTACTGAGAGGCTGCAATAAGGTCTCCCAGCAGCCTTCTCTTCTCTAGGTTGAACAATCCCAACTCTCAGCCATTCCTCATAGGAGAGGTGTTCCAGCCCTTGGATCATTTTTGTGGCCCTCCTCTGGACCTGCTCCAACAGCTCCATGTCTTTTCCTTGCTGCAGGCTTCAGAGCTGGATGCAGTACTCCAGGCAGAATCTCACCAGAGTGGAGTAGAGTGGTAGAATCACCTCCCTTGACCTGCTGGCCATGCTTCTTTTGATGCAGCCCAGGATACATTTGGCCTTCTGGACAGAGAGCACACTTTGTTGGCTCATGCCCAGCTTTTCATCCACCAGTACCTCCAAGTCCCTCTTGACAGGGCTTCTCTCAGTCCCCTCATCCCCCAGCCTGTATTGATGCAGGGTGTTGCCCTGACCCAGGTGCAGGACCTTGCCCTTGGCCTTGTTGAACCTCATGAGGTTCACATGGGCCCAGTTCTCGAGCTTGTCTAGGTCACTCTGGATGACATCCTGTCCCTTGGGTGTGTTAACTGCACCACTCATCTTGGTGCCCTCTGCAAATTTGCTGAGGGTGCACTGAATACCACTGTCTAAAACATGATGAAGACAGTAAACAGTACAGACCCTTGAAGGAAACCACTTGTCACCAGTCTCCATCTGGACATCAAGCCATTTATCATGACCCTTTGGATGTGGTCATGTCATGGTTTATCCCCAGCCGACAGCAAAGAACTAAGCGGCAGGTCTATTCCCCCTCCCCTCATTGGGTGGGGAGGACAATGGGAAGCAAAAGGCAAAACTCGTGGACTGGGATAAGGACAGTTTAACAGAACAGCAAACTAAGCGAACGGTAAGAACTATAATACTGGTAAGAAGAACATACAAAACAAGCAAATACACAGAACAACTCTCTCTCACCGCCCTGTGCCCAGCATGCTCCTGAGCAATGATTAACCTCCTCCCAGCCAGCTCCCCCACTCAAAACACAGCATGACATCACATGGAATCATGGGCAGACAAGACTTGCCCTTGGGGAAGCCATGCTAGCTGTCTCAAATCAGCTCCATGTCCTCCATGTGCCCTGGTGTAGCTTCAAGGAGGATCTGTTCCATGATCTTCTCAGGCACAGAGGTGAGGCTGACAGGTTGGTAGTTCCCAGAATCCTCCTTTCTACCCTTTCTAAAAATTAGTGTGATGTTTCCCTTTTTCCAGTCACCAGGGACTTCACCTGACTGCCGTAACTTTTCAAATATCGTGGAGAGTGGCTTGGCAACTACATCAGTCAATTCCCTCAGTACTCTGGGATGCTTCTCATCAAGTCCATAGACTTCTGTATATCTGGATTCCTCAGGTGGTCACAATCCTGATCTTGTCTTACAGTGGGATGGACTTTGCTCCCCCAGTCCCTGTCTTGTGGTCCATCCACTCAAGAGGTGCGGGAAGAGAGACTGCAAGTTAAGACTGAGGAAAAAAGGTTGTTGAGTACCTCAGCCTTCTCCTTGTCTGTTGTTATCAGTTTGCCAGTCTTGCTCATCAGGGTGGGTACGCTTTCTTTGACTTTCTTTTTCTGGCTGACATACCTGTAGAAGTTCTTCTTATTATTCTTTGCATGCCTTGCCAAGTTCAGTTCCAGCTGCATCTTAGCCTTCCTGATGCCATCCCTACACAACTGGGCAGCGTCCCTATACTCTTCCCATGAAACCTGTCCCTGTTTCCACTACCTGTGCATTTTCTTCTTGCTCTTTAGTTTGACCAGCAGGTCTCAACTCACTCATGCCAGTCTCCTGCCTTCCTTTCCTGATTCCTGACACCTTCACAAAGCTTAGTCAGTCTTCTTATCATTAACTTAAGATATACATATAAGTGTGTATATGTATTACCTTAGTTTAGCTGACAGCCCCAGTTTTGTAGTGTTTACTTTAACATACACAGCGCTTTGATAAATCTTAGAGAAATATATATTTTGCTCTGATGTACTCTGCATATTATATGGAAATGACATCTGGTGGAGAATTGTTTTTGAAAATAGTTGCATCAAATTGCAAGCTGAGGTAGTTATTTAAGATGAAAATTGTATATCACAATATTTCTATATAAAAGAGCCAGTCGATAGATTGTCAGCAATCAGTAAAGCAGATTAAAGCTTTGTGCCATGTAAATCAAAATCCATTTCAGCTTTACAGTTCTTCAGGTTTCTTATGCACAATTCTCTCTCTATTTTTTAATTTCTGCACATAAAATGCTGGGTTTGTCTCTATATATAACTAGAATTTCTTATTTTTCAGGCTAGTTGAATATGAGTCAACAATGTGCCCTGGGAGCCAAAAGGGCCATCTGTGTCCTCATGAGGCTGCTATCCTATGAAGAGCCTGAGCCGGAGCAGGTTCCTGGCAGGAGGTGTGACCTGATGGAGAGCAGCCCATGCTGGAGCAGGTTTCCTGACAGGGCTTGTGATCCCATGGGGGACCCACGCTGGAGCAGTCTGTTCCTGAAGGACTGCACCCGATGGAAAGGACCCACTCTGAAGCAGCTCATGAAGAACTGCAGCCCATGGGAAGGACCCATGTTGGTGTAGTTCATGGAGGAATCTTTCCCATGGGAGGGACTCCATGCTGGAGCCTGGGAGGAGTTTGACGAGGATGGAGCAGCAGAGACAATGTGTGATGAACTGACTGCAATCCCCTTTCCCTGTCGTCCTGTGCCATTGTAGGGGAGCAGGTAGGGAAATCTGGATTGAAGATGAGCCCAAAAAGAAGAGAGAGGTGGAGGGAAGACATTTTTAAGATTTGGTTTCATTTCTCATTACCCTGCTCTGATTTGATTGGCAATAAATTGACTTACTTTCCCCAAGTCAAGTCTGTTTTGCCTGTGATGGTAATTGCAGAGTGATCTCTCGCTGTCTTTATCTTGACCCACAAGCTTTGCATCATAATTTTTGCTCCCTTTGGAGTGACAGAGTGGCTTAGTGTGCACCTGACATCCAGCCAGGGTCAACCCACCACAAGTTTGGCATTCAATTTTGAGACTTTTTGTTTTTTCTCTTTATATTTTTAATCATATATAACCACATATATGATTACCTTTAATTCAGAACACCTACAGCTGCTTTAGAAGTAAATGAAAGCTGCAAGTATGCAACAGTTCTAAAAACCTTGTTAGTTTTTTCACGTGTTGAAATATGGGGTGCTGTAGCTGACTATAGACAATTTCATAGGATAAGACTTCAGCTTTTTAAAAAGCAATCATTTAATCTAATCTGTGAAGCCACACCTATGAGCTATACGGACAACTTCTTAAACAAGGAACACCAAAGACACATCACTTACCAGGAAAAATATATAATGAACCAAATAAAGTTGCTCTTTTTGGCAGAATATGAAAACACGCAGTTAACTGGTATTTGAAAGAGCTTTATAGCAAAATGGAACACATTATAAATATAGCCAGATACTTCAAACTGTGAGTACAACAAAATATTTTAAGTAAAGAAAAAAGAAGAAATTGGTTTATGGTTATTACTCCTTGCTACATCCATAAATCAGCAATAGTTTTTCCAAGAGATGATACCAAACTTACCTTCCCAATGTATTTACAATAACTGCTTGCATAGTGCTCATCTGTAAATGTGAATTTTTTGTTTCTTTTCTGCCTTTCTTCTTTTGTGCAGATTTTCTGTACAACATGTAAAAAAGATTACACAGAAACCACAGATTCAGGAAAGACATTGCACAGTTATTACAGACAGGCTCATTACCACTGCTTATTTATATACAATCAAACTCTGGAAAGAGGACAGAATTGGACTATGTAGCATGGCCTCCTTGATAGAACATATGATGTCTCAGTGTAAGGATACATCTTCGCCCAGTAGTAAATTAAGAAGATTTTCAAATACAATTCTTTTAAATAAAGCTCTTCCTGAATATGCTTCTCCTTCAATAATAAGGAAAAATAATATTAATTAGTGAGTAATAAATTTATTGTTTAAACCAACAATAAGGGTAATAATCTGTTTATTTTCAGTAGTGTATTTCATCTCCTCAATGACCTTCACTGATTTTTCAGGTCATTTCTCATTTCATTTTTATTTCAACTAACTCTCATATACATGTATATGTTTAACACTAATTTTGACTGAGAATAGAATGAAAAGTATTGCCTCAAGGTTTTATCAACAAGATTTTTTGTATTAGTAGTACACAATTTGTTATTAAATATTACTTGATTTTTTTCCATCTCAAGTGCTAAGGAATATAAACAAATCTAATATTGAAGTGAATAACAGGGTTAGCTTTAAATTGTGCAGACGGTTACACACATTCCATATATATCAATTATGTTGTTGCTGTTCCCATCTATGGGATTCCCAGAACTGTCTTGTAATGGTTTTAAGAAACACTACAAGGTTTAAACTCCAAATATTTTTATAACAAACTGTATAGCCGAAATACCAATGCAGAGAGCAGATGAAAAGATGATTTTGTAGCTAAGACTTGGCTTATTTAGGGACAGACTAGAATCGAAGAGCCGAATCTGTGCTACCAAGGAAATCTGGGTAGTTGTGCTGGTGTTCAGTGACTTTCACAGCCAGTTCTTGGACTAACGCCACATGTTCCTATCCAGGCACAGGGAATATACACTAACAGGGCTGAAACTCCACTTTATTACACTCTTTAGCTTGTCTGTAGATTAGTCACAGTGATGTAGGCGTAGGGGCTAGTTGAGGCCACCCCAGAAAATCAGAGAGTTTTCCTAAACCTACATTCTCCTTCCCTCTTTTACAGACATTAATATTTTATTTCTTTATTCTTTAATATTACATTGGCTAGACAAGCTTATTCTAATGATGGGCCAAATCAACACATACTTCTCTTCGGGAGGGAACTGATCCTTGTCCTTCTTAATCCACCAGCTTCTTTTTGTTATTCTTCTTTTATGTTGTTAGAGTTTATTTTCACATAGATCACCTAAACTATCCTGCCAACAACGCTCAAGCACTGGCAATGGAAAAAAATAGATGGGACATGTGGTGCCAAGAAGCTGATACTGTATTCTCTCACAAAATAACTATCAAGCCTGAAGGCGGCTGACCCTGTTTCTGAAATCCTCTTGATCCTCTGGGAGTTACGGGTGCATTGATAGCATAAAAACAAATAAGAAAGAATTTAGGAAGAAAAAATATAAGTTCTTATTTATGTTTAGAAGAAGCAAAAGAATACCCAAACTACCTAATCAGTAGAAGACGAGAAGGAAAAAAGTTTGAACTTATTTTGTGGACATAAACACAAAGTTTGGTATTTCATTAAAGATGTGAGAGAAGCACAAACTGTGTTTGGAATCAAAGTAAAGCATAATTTAGCAGAGATCATATTGTAAGTGGCTTGCAGTTTGGATATGTTTCAAAGTCCTGAAGCACTCCAGGAACCACAGATGCCTATGGTGGACTTTCAGCCCTGTCTGCTCTGGACTTTTGCAGATTTCTTTCCCAGATATGGAATGCCTACAGCTGCCTCTGTAGCGGCTTTTACTCTTCTGGTATTAGTGTTCACAGAAGACAATTCAGAAGCTATAGACACTTTAAATACATAGCTACCAGATGATTTAGCATTGTTAACAGAAAAAAGCTTTACATCTGCATTTTAACAACAGCATGGCTTCTTACCTGCTTTAATGCTTTAAGTATTTTCATTCAAGCTAGATACAAATGTGATGGTGGATCCAGCAGCCTCAGTCCAGAATGGGCTCCATTATACTCCATGCACAAAAGGATGTCAGCCCTGGAAGATACAACAATCTAACCATTCACTCTTGCAAAGGTCCCTGCAGATGTCTGGCTGTAGGAGTGATGGAAAGCGTTGCAATAAATATGAAAAAGACAGGAAAAGATGACTGGAGCAATGATAACACCAGCTAGTTACACAAGCTAAATAATGTGTACATTGCTGATTTCAGATTCATTTAAAAGGTTTAAGAATAGAGCTGCCTCTTTCTCTGATTATTTTTGTTTTTATGTTGTAGTAGGGACTCTGGTTTTATTCCTGCAAATATTTTTTATTAGTTTATTTGTATGGCTTTTTTTCCAACTCCTTGCCTCTGCTTTTTTCAATTTATATAAATATCCATAAATTTCCACTATTGTCTAATATGATAGCCATAATAAAACTAAGTGATGGCCAACAGTACAATGATTTCTCCTGAACAAATCCACAGCCAGGTTTCTCACTTAAATTTTTGTAATGTAAAGGGACTGTAGTGGAGATACAGGCTTGTATTATGTTAATTAAAAAGACATTTATCTTATAAAGATGAAAATTTTATTTCTCATTCGTCTTTTAGGTTGACCACATTCGTCATAAGTTGCTATTTAATGATAGTTCAATGGTGACAAACCTTGGGGAGGGAATGAGATGGAGAGAGGAATTGTAGGCATATTGTTATGTCTCAGATATCATCTAATTCTTTTGAACTATTGCTGCTCCTCTTCCTTCCAAGACCATAAATTAATTTTATAGCTTGTAGGTCTATGATGAAAAGGGTTGAAAACATGACCATGACTACAGATAGAAATAGAGAATTAGAAACTCTTTCATGAGAAGGGACTATTGCAAGTCCATAATTCAGTTTGCGTGGTAGGAAACTAAAATTCTTTCATTGAGTGACATCAATATGTGGATTTCCTGGATTCAAAATACAAATCACATCTGGTTACAGGGGAATGGGTGAATGTGATCATTTTGTGTTGCTACCGACAGAAGCAATTCCTAAGAGTATTCTCTTTTCTTCACTGCTAATACAAATGCTCTCAAGCATTAACACAAGCACTCTTTCACACTCTCTCTTGATATCTGCCACCTTTATGGACTTGCTTGAAAGAATATGCTGTCTGAAAGATGCCGCATGTGGCATTGACAGGCAGCTATTCAGAGTATGGCAGGCAGCCAGTAAATCACACTAGAGTTTCCTGTCCTTCCAGCCATATCTTACAGAATCTACTGTTTCTGCCTTTGCAGTATACTTCAGTGTCAGAGTTCATGTTCTCTTTAAACTTTTATGTGTGAAAGTGACAAAAAAGATACACATTCTCCTGCTAATTGATTTTTGTCTCCTTTCAGAGCTCAAGTGCACAAATCCCAGCATGTGTTAACAAGTGTCTTGCAGTCTCTCCAAGTATTCTGATTGCAAAGCAGGTTTTTTCTTCTCTAGGAAGGGAAAAGAAAAATAAAAGAAGTTTTTTACAAGCCAGGTCTTTCAGTCATTCGTGCTACTAGCAGTTTGTTAAAAATCTGTGAAAAATCTTCATACCTGAATTGAAAATTTTAGTTTTTGTTAGAGTATAAACTGATGGCATAAAACACATAACCTTTGCCTATTTCATGTACATTCATTTTTTCAGCTGTTCAAAAGTTTTTGGAAGTTAACCAACTCTTCTAAGAGAAGCTGCTACAAAGACTGAATTAAATACCCTAGTAAAGATTCTCTGTGTGTTGAAACTTGTAATAAAACACAATCAGTACTAGCTGTTCTGCCAAAGGGTCAGTCTAGCCTAGAAATTTCCTACATCAGTGGATATACACAAACAACCAAGAAAGAGTAAGAAAAAGACAAGTGCATGTAATACCTGCTCCACGAATGATTATATTATGACCACCTAAATAATGCCATTAAACAGCATTTTCACAAATTAACACCAATTATGCCCTCAGATGGCATTGTGGAACCTGTTATCAAAAAACACTGATCTCTGCCCCTCTGAAATTTCAGATGTCTCTGGGATGTCCCACATGGACCGAATACACCCAGTTTTAAAGGATCTATATTTTTATCAAACAACTTCATATTTAAATCTCAGGAAACCAAATCTATTATTACATAAATATGCATGCATCTGAAATGGAAATGATTAATTTAAACGTGGTCTGTAAGCCACAGAGAAGTTTGAGCTGCGGCTGTTTCAGAGTCTCCTGTATACTCTGTAAATCCTTAATTCTGGGCTGACCTTAAAACACAAGGTATCATAGTCCCTGTTCTTTCTCCATTGTAATTTTATGTAAAATAGTACCCGTGTGTGACAAAATATTAATTTCTGAGCATCTTTCAGTTTGTACGTTGGTTTCCAATGGATGTTCTGAACTCCAAACGAGGTGTTTGGTTTCCCTTGTCTCAGCTATACATAGCTTTAGTAAATATTTTTCTTATACAAGCTCAAATTCATTACAGTGAGAACCAGATTTGCTAATCCCCTTGCTGCCTTTGCTACTTGCGGGACATAAAGCACGGTGCATATTTTCTATCTGCCCAGAGCCAAGGGTACGTGGGGTTACTGACACATCTCACTCGGGGACCCTGCACACGACCAGCTAGTAGACATGGAAAATGCATGCACCCCACATATCCTGGGCCTTAAACCAGATTTTAGCTCAGTGGGATTTGTTTTGCCTTCACTGTAGGGAGTGCATCAGCCTTAGGGATATTGGGAAGTGCTGTGGGTGAGCTCCTGCCCAGCAGACACAGCCTAGGTACCAGGACAAGAGCATGGTCAGGCTGGGCTGAGCTGGGGGGAGTGTGGGAAACAGGCCCTGGGCAGCTGGGGGTACCGGGGCACCACCGTGCATCAGGGCCCTGACAGTTGCAATCCCTTTTTCTTTTAGGAAAACAGGTTTAGTCAAAAGCCAGAGTTGGTAATTCATTTGTCCTCAGAGTTGGCTATGGAGTTTTAACAGCTCCTGACTCTGTGTACATGAAATGTGACCGCTCCCATGTGTTTTTATACATAAACACTGAGGTGAGGGTCTGGAAATCCTTATAAAACTAAAGAAATTAATTGTCTTGATAACTGTAACAATTGGAGGGTAGACCAGACTAAGCCAAATTTTAATGCCTCTTCCACATCTTGTAAGAAAGAGAGTCTTGTGTGTTGGGTCAGTTTTACATTGCAGAAGCACAAAAGGCTTTCAGGGAAGATGAAAATCAAACAGAATGACAGCTCCTACTTTTTGTAGTGGGTCTTCAGAAAAAAATGAACGAACAAAATAACAAAACAAAACAACAGCAAAAAAAACCCAACCAGATGACTACAAGTCTGTGTTTGGCAGATTATTTTGGCAGAGAGTAGCATAGTCTGACCAACAACCTGTCATCATCTTAGTTACATTCAGGTGCTACCATTTGAAATGGTACAGATTGTTCAGCAGGCCCATTCCCTTCCCGATTTAATCACTGGTGTGTTGCGGTATGGCAGCAGGTTTCCTCAGGTTTTACTTGTAACTGTGACCTGGGAAATCTGGACATGCTGCATTTGGTTATTAGTTGCCAAGCATGTTGTCTTGAAACAGTTTAAGAGTCATCTTGAGTCTTTTCCAGACAAGAAATCGTCTCCAGCAAGTTTTTCTTCTGAGACTTCAGAAGCAAAATGTTAAACCAAATATTCACAAAAAATTAAATATTAAATATCTATTTGTCTAGCATGACAAGTGGAAATAGTCTCAAAGTGATACACCACAACCCTCATAAGAGTAAACAGAGTTACATCTTCCGTTTGTCAGTTTTATCTTCAGCGATGACTTAATTCTGTTTTGTCAGTTTCAGCATGTTCATTGCTTTGATTCTGAGATTATTGGATTTAGATAAAATGCGGTTTGAATGAAGGAAAGAATTTCAACGGTGTATTTTTAGAAGAATCGGGCTTTAGAGAAGGGGGAAATTATGCTAGGGGAAGGGATTGACTTCTCCAGGGTTTTCCAGCATGCTGCTGGCAGAACAAGAAATAGGATCTTGGTCTCCTGGGGCTGCACCTGCTGTTCTGTCCAGCGGGCTCCATGGCTGCTTTTTATAAGTAACAGTCACAAAAAGCAGGGCCAGCAAAATGCCTTCATTGTAAACCAATAAGCAAGATGTATTGAAATGCTTCCAGCAATTGTTGAGCCACTGATTCACAGTCATCTCTCAAAACACCAATCATGAAGAGCAGCAACTCTTTTCATTCCTGCAGCGCATATCTGCATGGCACAGGCATTAGGCGGAGAAGGAGCTGCCTAATTAGGAGGGCTTGTCCTGGCTTTAATGCAGCTGAAGAACAGCTGCTTTAAGTTGCATTATTTGCCTGCGGATGCCACTAAAGATGCTTTCTGCCCTGCAAAATGGATCTGTTCTGTGGCCTTTAGCAAATTGATAAATCTACATAAATAGCATGGAAATACTCTGACTTGGGAACTGCCTTGTGTAGAGTGTGCCAGCAAGTTACTGGCTGCCTGCTGTTATCTCCTAATCCAAAAGGAGTCAACACCATTTATAATGACATATAGCACTATTTGTAGCATTTTCTAAAAGGCTGCTTAGCCAGGTGCAACTCTGATCTCACAAGGGCAGAAGCCACAGCTGCAAATGGATGGAAATCCGGAATTTTGTAGTGCCAGTGAGAGGGGATCACCAGATGGGAAATTTAGTAGGAAATCTCAGTGCCATTATGAATCTTGCCCCTCTGCATTTTCAAGTGAAAACGAATCTGTGAATTATGACAAATTAAGCAATTATTGTGAATTGCAGATAGCTGGCTCAGCTATACCTGAGGTTCTGAAACTACAGATGGCAAATTTAACAACGCATTGTGACGTGCTTTTGTTGCAGATATTAGGGCATCAGGGAAAAGTGCACAGAATCTCTGACAATGGCTTCCAACAGTATTGGGAAACCCAAACAAAGGCAAAGAGGGAATTAACACACAAAAGTATACACCAGTACTCTGGTCAGAATAACACAATCTACTGCTTCTGCCATCAGCTGTTTAGTAATAAAAATTATCCAAAAAATATAGAAGTTCTGTCCTCATAGCAAAAAAGTTGCATCCAAGCATATAGATGTTGTATTAGATTAATAAGATCACTGGAATGTTTTTAATGAGCACTTTTTTGTGTGTGAGGCATATTGTCCTGCAGACAAATCAGGGAGGGGGAGGTAGGTGCGGGGAAGTTCTTGGAAATTACCACTATTCACAGTGGGAATAGTCTGGCTTTTTGAAGAACGATGAACACAATTTTCACAACATGGTAGCTTCCTAAAACTTCTTGGTGATCATAGGCAAATCTGATCATCACCAAAAATCATATGCAACATATATTGACAAATTATAAAATTCACCCTACTGCATGGGAAGACCGCCAACAGACGATAGCGTTACGCACTTACTCTTTCCATAAGGCTTTCTTATGCATGTTTTAATGCAAATATTTCAAGACAGGGAATTATATGGAGTATGCAAGGAAAGTTTTTTGTCTTCGTATCTTGTAGGACAGTCATACAGGTAAATGCTCTTAGCTTTTGTTATTCATGTGAAAATAATAGAATAGTTTTATATCTGCTGTGGTTATGCAATATTTATTAAATTATAACGCTTTAGATAAGATTTTAGCTTCCCGTAATCTCAATGTGATAGCAACACTGAGGGTAGAATGTACTGGCTTTATCATTTGTCAAAGGGATGAAATAATGAAACCTACCCAAATATTTTCTTGTGTCTCTTCTGAGGATTCTTCTAACTTGGCCTGATAACAGCAAAGTTTGCTGAAGCTGCTTTAGTAAATATATGTTAGATAGATTAAATACTCAGTGATGTAATACGTGTTTCCTGCTTTTAGAGCCGCATAATTCAAGAAGCAGCATATTGAGTACTGACCTAGAAATCAGGAGTCCAGGTTTCCTTATGGTGCCATAAATAGCCCCTGTCAGAGGGTGAATTTGGATGTATGGCAGCTAAAGAAGAATGTAGGAACTGACAGGATTTCCAGAAGCAATAGATCTTAATTTAAACTTAACCTGTATGAAGACCATCTCTGAAGGTGCAAGCTCTGAGTTGAGGGAGGTTACGGCTGCAAAACAGATTTCTCTCTGACTTTGAAAGTAGCCTCTCTTTTGCATGGAAATGATGTCTATAAAGTGGTCATAACGGTGTGGTGCAGGAATGAAAATAAATTGTAAGTTCTGAGGGGAAAGAAATAAATTCATAAACAGGAAATAAAAAAAGTACAATTTCTAGAATCTGGCATCTTCTTCTAAGCTAGTGGGAACATGACATATTTATATTGTTTTGGATAGTCAATGATCCTGGAAAGGTATAGAGAAGGAAATGTAAAAATTGCAACTGTGCAGTTGATTAATCAGCCTTCCTTAAAAAAAGGGTAGTTTTGCATTTAAATTATTTTGTCATCTTCTTATTCAAATTACAGAAACTATATATATGTTTTGGGATAAACACAGAAAATGTGTATCCCTAGTTAGCCTTGTGGATACCATCAAAGTCGCTTAAAACACATGGCTGAGACACAAGAATCCAATGCAATGTCGATATTTAAAAATATTAGTCATTATTTTAAGAATTTTAAATAATTGTAGTGTTGTATATTTCTATAGAAATCTTTTAAATAAATGTATTTTTAAAATATGCATCTCAGAACTGTTCCAGTGAAGCAATCAAGAAATACTAACACAAGCAAAATAATATTCTAGTCTAATCTAGGGCTTTTCAGTGTGCGTAGCACTCCTTGCTAATGGGTCTCCTTAGCATGGTAAATACTGATATTCCACAAACTTTGTCACAAATGTGTGCTGTGACAGCGAAGAAGTAATGAAAATTACAGATCTCAGGAAAACCTTTGCTGAGACAACAGCCCTGCAGTGAAACTAAGAAAGCAACACAGCTGTCTTATTGACCCACATCATTGTACTGTTAGATGACTGATGGACATAGAAACCTGAGACAGCTGATTCATGAACTCCGCATTTTTGCCACATATGGCATGTACGCAAGTATACAAAAAAGCCTGAGTATAACACTCAGCTGAAAGTATTCTGTCAAAACTGATTTCTCAGTAACCAGTGAAATTTTAAAGCAAATTGTTATTTTGTAAAAAATATTCCTATTTTCCCAGATATTTTCTTAATGAAAAAGTTACAGTATATAAAAAAGGCCTTTATTAAGGTCATAGATGTTGCCATCCGAAGGTAACGACTCAAAGTAGTTTATGCCAACATCACATTTCTGACAGAGGCCAGTAGGCCACTACCAAAGAAAGGGGATAAAAGAAGATATAATAGGGCTAAAAAGAATAGCTGTTTGTCAATCTGTTCCATGTACTTCTAAACCTATTCTCAAATAACTGGAGCTTCATTTTATCCCAAAAGCACAGAATCCAGAAGTTCTGCTGAACACTGAGCATTCTTGAGGTCTCTATTAGTACAAAATTACATTAAGTCTTGTGAAGTTTTATGGTTAATTTTGCAATCCAATTAGAGATGCAGAAGTTCATTTATCAATTAATAGATATTCCCAGTCTAGTTTCTCTAGATTATTTTACTTAATAGTCTCTCTTCATTTTTCTAACATGAACATTCTCAGACCTTTGGCTGTCTCTGTGTAAGACATTCTCCAAGCTCTTTAGTTTTTTGTATGGCTTGTTGTATTGCTTATATATCCTATTATTTTACTTCCTCCATTGCCCATAACTACCCTTTGAGAAGTGGTAAACAAAGTTCTTCAGGTTCATGTAGGAAAACTGCATTTTTATTTTACAGAATTTCTTCCTTCAGCAAAATAATTTTATTGGTTTTATGTTGTCTACATCAATATATACAATAGGAAAAAAGGAAAAAAAAGAGAAAAAAGGAAGGGAGAAAGCCTCTAAAAACAACCAACTTCTTCAACATATGGATAAGGAGTAAAAACCAAGATATGCTTTTGATTGAGACATGTCAGTCTATTTATGTACTTAAAATCTTTAATTTTGTCAAAAAGCGAGAGAAGTAATAACATTACACAGTGTTTTGAACATCAGTTAGTTCCAGAAACTAAGGAATTTAGGAGATAAGCTTGAAAGAGATAGTTTCAATGCAAGAAACTGCAGGCACTCTCTGCAGTTATACAGGAGCTCAGACCTTTTGGATCCAAACTTTTACAGATGGAGAAGAATCAGACAGATCCTCCTACGTATCCAAGCACAGCCAATGAAGCTGCCAGAAAATAGAGCAGCCAAAGCAGAAAACGGTGGTCTGGCATTGTTTTAACAGCAGTCTGAGAAATGACCATAGCACCTACCAGAAATTTTGCTTTTCCTGGCTTCAAAATTTTCATTACTGCACAACAAGGGCTACATTCAGCTACCATGAAAGCAAGTAAGATGGTTGAAGGATGTGCTCCAGCCTTAATGATAACTGTTTGTTCAATTTCTGTGTCCTAGCCAAAGACTGCAGAAGGTTATTCTGTCCTCTAAAATTGCTTAATTAGCCTATGACAACGTAGCTAAGAAAATAGTCTGCAATCACTAAAAAGATCAATAGGCAGCAGCCCTTCATCCTCCAAACTTTAAGATGTCATGCCATTTGGGCCTTTATTACCACTATTTATCTTATTTATTATCTGGATCAATTTTATTTAACACCAAGACTCTAAATGAGACACTATAACTTCAGAATGGCATTTTCTCAGAAAGTGCACTTCTAAAAAACATCAGGTGGACTGAATCACAAAGAATTTGGCTTTCTTCCCTACATGACTTCCATAAAAGTAATTAGAACTGACAGGTCTAGATTGCTAGGAAACAGACACAATCAATTCAAGTGCACGGCTGAAAACAATAAAACAGCAAAGAGCAGATAAACATTTTTGTCTCTGTTTTGCTCTGTATTTGTATTATTCTCATTCCTTTCACAGAATTTTGAAACCACAGAGGACTGTTTTGTTCATCTCATCCAACAAGCCACAGAATTTTGTTAACGAATTCGTGTATCAGGCCTGTAATTCCTGCCTGAGCAAGAGTAGATGCTATTCAGGCAGACGCTTAATCTTGATTCAAACACTTCAGATGATGGAATATCCCTCACAGTCATGGTAAATTATTCCAGCTGCTACTCATTCACACTTATTTCTCCTTTGAACTTGCCTAGAGTAATTTCCAGTATATTGTTGTGCTTTTCCCTGCTTAAGTTTCAAATCCTTTATTTTAAACTTATAGGTTCTCACAGGTGATGGGAAAGCTATCCTTAAATGTTTATTAGATAAAATAGGTAGCTTTGGATCTTCTTTTGTATGAGGCTAATTTTCTAGGCAACAATTCTATGTCTTGGGATTTTTTGCTACAGTATTCTATAAAATAGCATTATTTTAAATAGCATTACAGACACTGGCTGTAAATCAGTCCCTGAATATGGCCAGAAATTTTTTCAAAATTTGATCAAAAAAATACTTGTGACACTTCTGTATACTCAGTTCTACTAAAAGGAACAAATATTACTAGCTATTTTTTCTTGGTAGCTGGCATAGTAAGATTTTAAATTGATAATAAGGAAGTTCTGCTTTTCATTTGTATTGTTAAAAATACCAATAGTAGTTCCTTTATTTCAAATCTGCCTTAAGCAATACCAAAGTCAATAACTTTTCAATAAACAGGGTATACTTACCAAGATCAAAAGGAATAGGTATTCTTCTATTACAAAGAAGTATAACTCTATGGAATTCTGTCAAAGTACACTTATTTACATCAGCCCATGATATGACCTAGAGCTTTCCTTAGTGGTAAAGCAGATATGTTCAAATTAACTTTTTTACAGCTGCTGAATTGTCCTGCATTTAATGAAGAGTAGAAATTCATTTTAACTAAAATTTTAATTTAAAATAAGAGTTGATCTATTTCACAGATCTCAAAACTATGAAATACTTTTACTGTTCTCAGTTTCCAAATTAAAATCACTCTCTGTATCACAGATAATTAAATGAGCATCATCTGATGATACAGCTATGTAACCTATCTTAAAACAGCAATGAATAAAGTACAACCAAGAGCAAGCCTGAACACTCGTACTAGATTAAATCAGTAAAAGGGTGGAATATGACATTTATTTCCACAAAAAAATGACTTGTGTACATATACCTATGTTATTATGAAACTTTGAATTAAAAAATTGTGTTGTATTGACCCTGGTTGTGTATTTAGTTGAACTCAGCATTACGCAACTATGTACAGGAGGTCGGTCTGATTTAATTATTTAGCTAGAATATGTATTCTAGGATTAACAGAATGATGTTGACAAAACATCAGATGTTAACAAGAACAGTTGATACAGGAGCATCTAATCAGGAACTACTGTCTTTGGGAACAAAGTCTATCTTGTAGAAATGTGTCAGTTAATTAAGATAGTTTTGAACAATTTGGAACTAACAGCAGAAGAATGATAAAGAGTGCCCTTAGATGAATCAACCTCATTATAACACTCAAAATCACACCCCTTGAGCTGGACACCCCGGCCCAAGCAAAGACCCTTACTTACTGAGCATGCATAGTAAATTTTAGGAGTACTGTATCTTTAAACCAAAGTGAGAGGAGAACTAATAAATCATAGTTAGGAGGGTATGGCTAATAGGTGGAACTAACATTTTTAACTGTATAAATACACAATGTGATTGTTGTCAGGTATGCTACCTTTGTGAAGTTACCATCTAACACTTATCTCTACGCAGACATGAAATAAAATGATACCTCAGCTCTCTGTGCGTATTGAATAATGCACACAGGCTAACGAACTCCATTTGTGAGTCAACAGTTGGACACCAGGTGCCCACCAAAGCCACTCTACCACTCTCACTCCTCATCTGGACAGAGGAAAAAAATTATAATGAAGGGCTTGTGGGTGGAGACAAGGACAGGGACAGATCACTCACCAATTATCATCATGGGCAAAACAGACTCAACTTGGGGAAATTAATTTAATTTATTACTAATCAAATCAGAGTAGGATAATGAGAAATAAAGCCAAATCTTAAAAAAGTCTTCCCACACCCATCCCTTCTTCCTGGGCCTAACTTCACTCTCGATTTTCTGTACCTCCTCCCCCTGAGCTGTGCACAGGTACAGGGAATGGGGATTGTGGTCACTTCGTCACATGTTGTATCCACTAGTCCTTCCTGTTCAGGGTAAGGACTCCTCAAACTTCCCCCTGGCTCCACCATGGGGTCCCTCCCATGGGAGTCAGTCCTCCACGAACTACACCAGCGTGGGTCCTTCCCATAGGCTGCAGTTCTGCATGAATTGCTCCAGTGTGGATCCCTTCCACAGGACACAGTCCTTCAGGAACAGGCTGCTCCACCGTGGGGTCCCCCACAGGGTCACAAGTTCTGCTAGCAAACTTCCTCCAGCATGGTCTTCTCTCTCCATGGGTCCACGAGTTCTGCCAGAAGCCTGCTCCAACACAGGCTCTCCATGGGGTCACAGGCTCCTTCAGGCATCCACCTGCTCTGGTGTGGGGTTCTCCATGGGCTGCAGGTGGATAGCTGCTCCACTGTGGACCTCCATGGGCTGCAGAGACATGGCCTGCCTCACCATGGTCTTCTCTACCAGCTGCAGGGGAATTTCTGCTCCAGTGCTTGGAGCACCTCTGTGGGGCTCAGCCCTGCCATATTGTCTTTGGTTAGCCGATGAAGTGAGAAGATCATTGTCTTTTTTATGTCCTGCTAAAGGCTTTTTCTTGTTCTCAGAAAGGTCTTGAATTCAGCAGGATGGCTTATAGCTACCTGCACGCAGAAAGGCTTGTCAGATATAGGTCACAGGCAGATGCAAAAATGTGTCTCAGAATTCCACTTATTTACTGCACATAAAATCTAACAAATATTTTCAAGTTTTATATAAGGTATGCATGTGTACATACAACACACATGTGCATGTTTTATGTACATGTACACATACACATAATCTTCCTAATGAAAAAGAAATTGTTGCACGCTTAACTTCTCCACGGGGGGGTAGATTCTTCAAATAAGGAGATTCTTGCACAAAGGAGACAAACTTCATCATCTTCAAGCTGTAATCTTCTCTGCAGCTTCATCCTAATGGTCTGTGCCTTGAACTAGGGTAAGACATGAAAACGATACTAAGTTGACCAAGGACGATAAAACAGGCAGCTCTGGACATGCAGAGAAGCAGAAATCATAGTTGCCTGAGAAACTTTCTTGGTTGAGATTGTAGGTATTAGGTGAGAGCTTGGTGGGGGCTTTGAGGCTTGTGCTGAGACAATTTAAACTCAAAAATTCTTCTGTGCATGCGAGTCTAGGACCGTTCTCAGGTCTGGAGCATTACAACTGAGTCTTTATATGTATATAAGTAGAATTTATGTAGATATTATGGGCATTTTACAATCCTAACATAATGCACGGTGGCCAGATAAAAACTAGACTTATACAGAAAGTGAACAAAAACAATCTGAAAATGTCAATTAGATTAAAACATAGCTTTTAGACATAAGTGTATGCATATTTCTGCAAATATTGCATATATTCTGCATATTTTGCAAGTATTATGAAAATATTACATAGAGCTTACATGAATGTTATAGTTTATGTAACATTAATTTGGTCAGAGTTTTTAAAATAAAGGTACTGAAATGTCTGCATTTGATAGGGCTGAAAAATCCAATTTTCTTTATATTGAAATGGGTTATTTTATTAACAGCTAATATATTCCATTTCAGTCTTTTCTTCTTAAGATTTTTATAATAAAGAATTATACCTTATGATTGACTACATCATTGATTATTATTGGTATGACTGACGTATTTATTTCATGTTAAAAAATATATACACATATGTATTATATATGAGTGTATATATATGTATACGTATGTATATATGTGCATATATGTAAGCATATATGTTATATATGTTGCTATATATTATATATGTAATTTTGCTGTATTTCATTAAAATGTAATATATAATGTATTATATGATATAATAGAATATAATGAATCCATGTAATATACACAATATTTTCTATTCTATTTGTATATTATAATATATATCTATATTATATTATATTATGTTACATTATTTTGTGTTATATTGTATATTAAGAATGTGTTACATTTTATTGTAATGTTTTTAAAATATACAATATTTATTATATACTCATGTTTCATTTAATACTTAAATAGTAACCAAAATATGGGTTTACCAATTAAAAAATCAAATTGTCACTTCTGAAAAATAGTTGTTACAATGTTTTCTGGGAAAAAAAAAAAACCCTAATATTGTGCTAATTAAAATATAAATTTAAAACTCTTTTCCAAATTGCATATAATTTCAATTTCAAAGAAAAATTTCAAATATTAACGTACTTTGAAATGTCAAATTTTTGTTCTAAAATTTTGATTGTATCTCCTTAAGTATTACAAAATAATAGCATTTCCCTTTTACTCTTTTAACAGCAATTCCAGATTCCAGTTTTCCTCCTTTTTTTGCAAGTTCTGACAGTGAAAAAATGTTATATCATGTATTTTCTGCATGCCCAGAAAAAAATTCCAGAATTCATCTGGGTCAGTAGAAGTTTTATGAACAGTGGAGCATGACCTGGAAGGTAACAGTGACTGCCACATGCATTACAGCCTACAACTCGTTGCCACAATCTCATCTTTCTTCTCTATGGAGCAACAGTGTCTCCTGGTGGACAACCGGTAGTTAACGTCAGGCAACTATAGTTTTGCAAAATCTGTTCAACTCCATTTCAGTTGATACATATGGAGGTACTTTCATAATAAAGCTAAGACTCTTCAAACTGTTGCCGTGGGAAGTGGTTTTATTGAAAATTCATTCAAGTACTTTAGATACCTGGAATTAAATGTGTACTTGCATACTTCAAAAATAAATAGCTTCTCGGGGAAAAAAAAAAAAAGATTAATAAAAGCAAAGTCCCTCTACCTGTGGTCTCACCCCTCCTCCCCTAGACTGTGACTCAAATGCAATTCCTCTCTCCCTGGTAAAGGGTGTACCAATTAGATTAATTAAAAAAAGAAAAGGAAAGGAAAAATGGAAAGGAAAGGGAAGGGAAAAAGAAAGGAAGAGAAAGGAAAAAGAAAGGAAAAAGAAAGGAGGAGAAAGGAAAAAGAAAGGAGGAGAAAGGAAAAGAAAGAAAAAAAAAAAGAAAGGAAAGGAAAAGAAAAAAGGAAAGGAAAGGAAAGGAAAGGAAAGGAAAGGAAAGGAAAGGAAAGGAAAGGAAAGGAAAGGAAAGGAAAGGAAAGGAAAGGAAAGGAAAG
>Ga0065711_1004837_pt1 | contig 27417 bp, 18 predicted proteins | sample Hoacrofraction12_FD_59098 | JGI IMG/M metagenome (GOLD analysis project Ga0065711, IMG submission 59098) | Hoatzin crop microbial communities from Cojedes, Venezuela - Epithelial fraction 12 v2 (version 2) | ecosystem: Host-associated > Birds > Digestive system > Esophagus > Crop | place...
GACAATGATTGGTTCCTTCACTTCTCGCTTCGGTTTAAAGATACAGTACTCCTGAAATTCCCTGGGCATGCTCCGTGGGTAAGGGTCTCTGCTCAGGACGGGGTCTCCAACTCAAGGGGTCTGATTCCTGGTATTATAATGAGGATAGTTCAGCTAAGGGTACATGTACTTTGAGTTTTCCTGCCAAGTTGGCAACATCCTCACAACATCCTGAAGTCAGCCATTTCCATGTCTCTGCAAATCCAAAAGAGGTGTCATCCTTTTGGACCTCATGTAATAATCTGGTTTGTTTCCAAATTTCATTCAAGTCAGTAGAAATCCTTCCTCTCTGATCTATGTAAACACAGCAGCTAGTATTAATTACAGTACATACTCGTCCTTGAGATGCTAGCAACACGTCTAGTGCCATTCTGGGTTTGAGTAGTTATTCTGGCAGCCTCCTAGACCTCTTCTTGTAAACCAATGATAGCGTCAGAGGTTTCGCTTCCTATCTGTTCTGCAAGCCTGGAGATGTTCACCATGGCCTTCTCTAATTCACTTACTCCTAGCCAAGAAATAAACCATCTGGCAAAAGAGTGAAATTTTGTAGGTCTTTCTATTAAAGGGTTGTTTCTCTTTTGCCTGCTTGTAAATTATCTCAGCTACTGCTGATCTTCATTATTTAACCTTTCTGTCATGGTTACATTAGGGATTACTGCCTCCAAAGTACATGTTCCTGACCAATTAGGAGGTAGTACTTTCTGTGCTTTATTTCCATGTAACCAATATCAACCCTTACCTTTTGGGATGCGCCATCCACTTTGTTCTTTGTTCTGCCACGTATGACCTATTTCGGGTATTCGGGAGCAATTTTCTTAATTTCTTACATTCATGGCTCCTGTACAGTTAATACATTGTTTCCCATGGACCAAAAACTTTTCCCATGATTTGTTGCTATTATTACATCTTCGCAAGCACTGGTAATAATCTCCTACCAAATTATGAACTTCTCATTCTTGTTCCATATTTTCATCATATACAATTTGATCATCATCATTCTCCATATACTTCACAAATTCTAAAAATGATAAATGTGAGGGCTGGAGTACCTCTGCTACGAGGACAGGCTGAAGGAGTTGGGGCTGTTCAGCCTGGAGAAGAGAAAGGTCCAGGGTGACCTTACAGCAGCCTGCCAGTACCTGAAGGGGCCTAGAGGAAGGATGGAGAGGGACTTTTCACAAGGGTGTGTCATGATAGGACAAGTGGGAATGGCTCTAAACTAAAAGAGGGCAGATTTCTATTAGATATTAGGAAGAAATTCTTCACCATGAGGGTGGTGAAACACTGACACAGGTTGCCCAGCAAAGCTGTGGCTGCCCCTTCCCTGGCAGTGTTCAAGGCCAGGTTGGATGGGGCTCTGAGCAGCCTGGTCTAGTGGAAGATGTCCTTGCTCATGGCAGGGGGGCTGGAACCAGATGATCTTTAAGGTCCCTTCCAACCTCTTACCATTCTATGATTCTATAAAATTAAGGGGCATCCCTATCAAAGTAATGCCTTTATTTGAGTGTTCTGGAAAATGACTACATACCCAGCAACTTGTTCGGTTAACTATCTTCATAGATTTTTCAGTCACTCCCAGGTGAAGATTATGATCCCAAGAACGAGAGCATTCTTCCTGGTTCCCCTGGTTCTTCTGAGTTATGTAAAAGAGAAAAGCTAACCACAAGGTTCTCATCACTGGGCCTTAAAAAGGTAGTATGTTTATATAAACACCGAAGAAACGAGATCAAAGCTATTCCTACAAAACAATTAAAACAAAAATTCTTCCTGTGCACAGTCTAAATGTGAAATTGATTCAATATTGGTCCAAGTACAGTTCATTTATCTCTCTGTATTTTCAACTTTAAAGGTTGAGCTTGTTCAACTTTCTATGTCACTGGAGCAGCTGCCTTCACTCAGGTGTAGTGGGTCCAAGAATTAATTCCCTGAAGTTTCATAGCAGTGTTTGTTGTCAGTAGTACAAGATAAAGTCCCTTCCATTTTTCTGTCAGCAGCTCCTCTTTCTAGGTTCAGAGATACACCTGGTCTGCTGGCTGAAATGAATGTACAGGTGAATCCAAAGGCACAGGAGCTCTCAGTTGGACACACCTATAGAGAGAAGCGAGAACTTGTGCCATTGCTTCAGGTCTTTTGCCAGTACATTACCAAAGATTGTAGGACTGTTCTTGAATCCATGGGGTAGCACTGTCCAGCACACCTGCATTTTGTGCCCTGTTGTAGGGCTTTCCCATTCAAAGGCAAACAGCTTCTGACTTTGTTCTTCCAATGGAATGCAAAATAAGGCATCCTTCAAGTCCAATACTGTAAAATAGACATTTGAATCAACTATCATTGTTAACAAGGTGTGAGGATTGGGTACCACCAGGTGTATGTTGGTGACTATTTGATTAATAGCTCTTAGATCTTGTACTAAACGGTATTCCTGTGAAGGAGGCTTTTTAACAGGCAAAATCAGGGCATTATATTCCGATTGACATTCTCGTAATAGTCCATATTTTAGAAAGTTATTAATTATAGACTCCAATCCGACATGGGCCTCCAGTTTCATGGGATATTGTTTTCATCTTAGCAGCTTTGCTCCTGGTTTCAATTCCACTCTTACTGGTTCTGCCCATGTAGCTCTTCCAGGTTTCTTGGTTGCCCAGACAAAAGGGATCACTGCATCTGTAATTCCAGAGGAGGCTTCAGTTTGTTTTTCCTTATTTCCAGCACCTTTTGCCTCTGATAATTCCAGTAACATATAAACTTGTGTCTCCCAGGCATTATATTGTGGGCTACGTACTCGTACATTGTTCTGATTAAAGGTTATTTGTGCTCCCAATTTATTTAATAAATTCCTTCCTGTCAGAAGTAACAGACATTCTGGCATGTACAAAAATTCACATGTAAGTACTTTATTCCCAATTTCACACTTAACTGGTTGAAAGAAAGGTCTAACCTCATTTTCCTGTGGCACCAATCAGTGACGTAGAAGATTTGCTCATGGGTCCTTTACAACTATTTAATACAGAACACGTTGCCCCTGTGTCAACCAGAAATTTAACGGTCTCATTCCCCAGCTTGACTGAAACCAGGGGTTAGGCTGGGCAATCTAATTTTTCAACACCCAGTCCCTGTCAGTCTGAATCTTCCGTACCAATTACAAATACATCTGCCTCCGGAACGGGTGCAGAAGGGGGTGTCTGATTACTGGTTGTCTCTTCAGGCATTCATTTTTCCAGTGTCCCTTTTTCTTGCAGATCACCCACTGATCTCTCCCCAGTGGGATTCTATTTCCTATATTTGCTCCTGCTCCTCGTCCCCTTCCACATCCTTGTCTTCTCAGGAAACCTCTTCCCTGAGAGGAAATTAGTGCTTGAGCAAAGACAGCTGCTAAAATTGCAGCATTTCGCTTTCTATCCTTTAATTTCTCTTTCTGTTTCTCCTTCTTTTCCAATTCTTTCCTATTATTGTATACCTTATATGCAATTTCTGTTAGCTGAGATATTGACGTTCCAGACATGCCGTCTACTGTTTGCAACTTTCTCCTTATGTCTGGTGGCAACTGCCTCGCGAACAAAGTAGTAAAAGTCTTACTGCTAGCCTCATCCTCAGGATACATGTCTGCCCATTTCCGTGCTGTTTCACACAGCCTCTCATTAAGGGCAGAGGGGTCCTCACTTTTACCTTGCACCACCTGACACAGTTTTGCAAGGTTTTTAGGTCTAGGTACCCCATGTTTTATTCCATATAACATTAACGGCTGATACTCTTTATTCATTAATCTGCCCGCCCCTGTGTTTGGATCCCAGTCTGGCTCCTATGTTGGCATAAAACGATCTGGACCTTCCCTTGTATTTAGCCTCTCGTTCTCCTCCCAAGCTTTTTTTCTATCACCATTCTCTGTTCCTCAGGCAAAAATAAACTGTTTAGCAACATTTGCACATCTTTCTAGTCTGGGTTATGATTTTCAGCTATCATTTTAAAGGATTGATACATTTTCTCCAGATTTTCCCGATATGACCCAGAAGACTCTTTCCAATTCATTAAATCTGAGGTTGAAAAAGGAACTTTCACATATACAGGCATTCCATCTGATCCTACTGCCTGGCGCGGCGGAGCCCGAGTCACAGGATTCTGTTGCGTCAAGTTCTGCCTGCAATGGGGCTAAATCCTTCTCCACCCCTTTCATGCTCATCAACAACACTAATCCTGATCTCTGTCTGGGGAAACCAACAATTGCATGTCCTCTTCTTCATCCTCCATTTTCAAACATTTTTTTCCAATACTACAAGCAGAACAACACGGAGCCAATTTCTTTCTGTCCTCCATCATCATCAGTACATTTGAATCAGATACCAACACTTTACATTTCTTCCTTGTTTCATGATCATTTCTTAAAGAACAAATCTACATATGGGATTTCATCCCACTTATCCTCCCTCCTACAGAACAAGTTGCAAAATTGTATTATAGTTCAAAGACCCCATTTCTGGCCATTTTTCCTCATCCTCCAGTTTATACTTCGGCCATCACTGAATACAGTATTCTTTTAATTTCTTCTTTGTTAGAGGATCCCCACCAAACTTATCCCAATGTTTCAGGATGCATCCTGATGGTGAGCAAGGGGAAACCTCTGCAGATTGTCCTGCTCCCATATTGTTATCCAAAAAGAACATTCTCACCAACCATGCTTTTATGCACTCCAGTTGTCACTGTGCAAATGTACACAAAGCTTACAAAATACCTTTACAGATTGTTACCCCGTGCGATGACTCCTTACCATGCATTGCAGCTTTTGAGTCGCTTACCCGCTCCAGATGGGGAGATTACTCACAGACTCCTTCAAACAAAAGGTCGGTGCGTGCCTGGAGTCTGGAGAGCAGCTTCTCCCACCAGCAGCCGGCAAGACGATCCAGGCATGGCTTCACAGCTGTCCCATTTGGGTTGCCAGAATACTGTTGTCTGAAAAAGAGGGATTCGTTGCCCGCTGTGAAAGAAGTCAGTAATCACACCCTCAGGAGGGATGTTGCTTTCATTTATTTCAGGTTTGCACAAGCCTGGGTGCTGGGTGGTTTCCCACAGATCAAGCACACCTGGTGACAATCACATCGCATATTTATACAGTTAAAAATGTCAGTTCTGTGTGTTAGCTGTGCCCTCCTGACAATGATTGGTTCCTTCACTTCTCGCTTCGGTTTAAAGATACAGTACTCCTGAAATTCCCTGGGCATGCTCCGTGGGTAAGGGTCTCTGCTCAGGACGGGGTCTCCAACTCAAGGGGTCTGATTCCTGAACTTTGAGTTCTCCTGCCAAGTTGACAACATACATTAAACATCCTCAAAACATCCTTCTCAAGGTCCATTTGCTCCAGGATGTCCTTGGTTAAAGGATACTGAATGTTTGCTCTTCTGATAAGAGATGATTAAGTGTCCTTTACTTGTCAGCTTAACACGTACAAACGACATCTTGACCTAATTAGCTAAGTTTCAGAGTTAGTCTTCAACAAGCTGGGAGGGTTTGCCTGGCTATCCCAAGAAAATGTCCTGGACTAGTTCTAATTTCCCTTTGAGGTTGCTCAGAAGCTAGCTGAACAGCGTGATCTGGGAAGGCTTTTATTGACGGCAGCTTGTTCTAACATTTATTTAGAGCACTAAAGGAGTGGGGGTGAGACCCACTGAATCTGGGTATATATATCATTTGAATTTTGTTGATTTTAAGAACTTTGAGTCATTCCTTTAAAGAAAAAAGTTCTAGTAATAGGCTTGTGCTGCTGCTTTTACAGTTGTTCGTTCTACTCCATAATATGACACAGTTAGTTTCATCTTCATCCTTACAGTTATCCACAGTACTGTTAATGAAAGGGATTTTTCCCCTTTTTAAAGCTTTGTTTTATGACTCTCCAAAGCTAGTTGTCTTGTCACACTATCTAAAACAGTGTGAATCCACTCCATTTTTCAAAGCCTAATCAGCCCCTCTTTGATAATGTATTTTGAGTCTCAAATCAAATGTAAAGGCAGGAATGACCTGAAGGTGATCCTTTCGTAGTTGTACTGTCTGGAGGCTGCAGCTGAGCTGCGAGCCCCAGTGTAGCAGGGATAACATTCACTTTTGGTGAGAGATGGTCGTTGTCTTGGAGGTCTTAGACTCTAAACAGGCATGATGCTCAAAGGCTGTGAGACAGAAAGCATCATTATCTCTGCCGTGCAGATGCAGAACCTTGTTTACTCTCTGGAAATATTGACTTTATTTTTATGGCCTCTGCTCTTTTCTTCTTCTCCTCTTCTTTCTGTGGGAAACAGCCCCTTCCATGTACGAGTGTGCCTTACTATTGAATACGTTTCCTTGAGAGAGTGAGCTGGCTGCCCCTTGTGTTTATCCACATGCCTCGATGTCTGTTAAAACCTGGTGTTATCCCCTCCTTCCCTTCCCTTCTCCTTTTTTCTCTTTTTTAACAGTGGTTCTCTGGATCTGTACTGTTTGATTGTGGGTTTTTTCCTCCAACAGAGCAGATGTCAACCTCTGCACTGAAAACACAAGTAATGATGTTATCAACAGTCCTCGAACACCCTGCTCAGCTGCAAGCTACTGAAAGGAAAAATGCCATCAGGAATGATGCCTAATTGCATTAATGTCATTAGTAATGTCTTGAGCTGCTCTAGTCTGGTTTACTAATCAAATCTCAACTTTGCCAGTCCTGACTGTTAAGCCTTTAAATAGCCTTAATTGTGTGAACCTCTTGTGGGAAAGGGGAGGGGAAAAAGAAGTAACAGGGATCCCAATTTCTCCTGACAGCAGAACCCCTCAGATGTGAAGACAAGAAGCTAGACTGGAGACTCTTGTCTTCTCAGCATGGCATCTTTGTGGTGTAGAGTCAGATACAATTTGATGCTTGTTCTACGCTTGCAGTCTTCATTCTTTCCAAATTTTGGTTTCCTGAGTGGAACTCAAAACCAAAACCCCAGATAAAACCACCATTTAGCTGCCAGACACTTGTATACAGGAGCAGTTTTCAGCAGCAGTCACAGTTTCCCTCCTTACAGACTAATGCTAGGGAGAAGTCCTGCTTTCAAGGAGCAGGATGGGATACTATAAAGGCCCATGTAGGGGAGGAGACTCGTACTCAAACTGCAAAAACTTACCAATGGATTTTCAGCATTTTGTGGTATTCTCTAGAAACTCAAGGAAATCTATATTTGAGCATCCTGGAGAAAATTGCTCGTTCCACCCTGCAGTTGGCATAGTGGTCATGCAAGTATTGGTGATGTTTTCTGCTCTGCGTTTATTTCTGACATGATGCCTGCATATTTGAAAAAGGATCTGCTCTCACGTTGCTCGTTATGAAGCAATAAAGAGAAGGAACTGGAGGCAGCTGGGTCACTTTGGAAATGCAAGGGAGGAGGAAGGACTCATATTTATTTCAGCCAGGTTGTGGCATAAAGTCCATACCATGGAAAGTATGAAGCTGTACTCACCAGGCACAGGATCTGCTTTTTCTTAGCAGCTTCTGGAGCTCAGGAGAGGAGATAACAGGGAGGGCATCAAGGTGGGAGCCTGTGGTTCTGCTCAAAGAAGTGCCTAATCCAAGGTGGACTCTGCCTCCCTGGGAATGATTTCTGGAGGGTCATGCTGAAGGGATTGTGGCGAGATGTTTACAACACACTATAATCTTTTTTGCCACGGCTCCTAAGCCAAAGGCAACATAAACAAGCAAAGCCTGTTTTGTTAAAGCCTGAAGTGGCCGTCACCCCATGCACCACGACGTAAAGGTTCTCAAAGGGTCTGGATGTAGAGGTGAATGGCCGCAACCCAGCAGCATGTGTCCAGGCTGGGAGACCTTTGGTCCTCAGCCTGTGGTTTTTGCTGTCTCCTCCTTTCTCTCAGACGGGTTTGCAGGGTGGAGTTTCCCCTTTGTTTCCTTCCAGAAAAGCTGCCGTTGCCTCTCTGCTAGAGGCACTTGCAGCACAAGGTGTGGGCTCTGCCACTCGTATGGTGACACATAGAGGGTGTTTCACTGCTCATGTGTTAGGCTGCAGACGGACTTGACGCGCACTGCATGGAACAGTCTGTTCAGGTGTTGCACAAAGATGTCTAATAGCAAAGATTTGACTGGTTTTAAGTTAGACCAAGCCCCATTTATTTCAGAACTCATTACTGCTTTGGAGCTCCAGCAGCAATATCGTGATTGGTAATGAGTCTCTCTAAATTACTCTACCTGCATCTTCCTTCTCTCCTATCACAAACATACACACTCTGCCCAGGAAGGGGAGAAAGATGTTGAAGCATCCACTGCGTCTTCTGTGTCTTACGTCTCTTTGTCTGTGTGCATTCCTAGGGCCCAAAGGGAGAAAATGTTGGTTCGATCACTCAGCCTCTTCCCAGCAGCTACTTGATTTTCAGAGCAGCCTCTGAGTCAGATGGTAAGTTTTGGTCTTAGTTTGCTTTCTCCAGATTGCATACTCTGTGATAGTGAAGAAAATAGGTTGATGCAGAAAAATTAGTATATAAAGGAAAAAAATGACAGCTCACCCAGCTTGAGATGCTATTCGTTAGTAATGGTCAGAATAGGTCAAGCAGACTATAGGCACATTTCATACTCCTGAGCCACCTGTCTGGCCATGGAAGGACCCTAGGAAGGACCTAGGCTTGTAGCTGCCAAAAAAACACTGAGTCGGTGTATACGAAAGGATGAAAGGATTTGATCCCAAAATTGTGATGAGAGGGGGGCTTGACTGTTTCCTCAGTTCAGCAGAGACTTTAGTGGGTTATCTGCTTATGTCTTACATGAGGTAGGGATCTGTTGGAGGAAAATGACGTAGTAATGTTGAAGAACTGTTGATAGATGTCTCTTAACCACCAGAATCCTCCTGTAAACTTGCTGTACCATGGTTTACAGTATAGCAGGCCCAGCCCAGGTGCTGGTGACTCCACATTAAAATACCATTTGAGGAATTCACAAAATTATAGAAGGTAAATTTAGGTCAATATAAAACAGGCATGCCAGCTTGCTATGTGAAAATCTCTATAAATTACTTCAGTGGACCTAAAATAACAGTGATTTATAAGTAGATAAGAAGATTAAAAACATGTTTTCATTCCATTTGACCTTCAGACTACTGTAAATTTTTTTTTGCCATAGCAAATTAACACAGGCTGTTCATTTTACGGATGTTTTTCACCTATGCCACCAAGGGTGCTCATGTAGCCCACATGCTCCTTTGGGTCTCATCTAGAGTAACTTTAAGGACATAGGGATTTTTTTATGGAGCACAGTGGGCTTTGAAAGCAGTGTCCTTCTGGTCCAGTGATTAAGTTTTACATATTCCTAAAGGCTGGAAGTGGGACAGTGCCAAATGTACCTTTGACATGGCACTTAGGAGGAAACCTTTCGTTACAGGCTTGGCATGCTGTTCTTCCTACTACTGTGCAGAGGTTCAAAGTGAGGGATACCATCTCAGCACAGAAAGCTGCTTGCAGATGCCAATGTAGTGAAATGATAAGAAAATAAGTGGATCTTGTATAGAGCCTTAGAAGCGCATCTATTTCTTTAAATAGTATGTTTTTGTAGCTTGTGGAACAATAGAGCTTATTTGTGTAATGGAATGCAAGATTCCAACTCAGCTCCAAATATCACCTGTCTAGAAAGAGATAGATTGATGCAATAGTCTCTTCGGGAAAAAAAAAAAGTGTTGTTGGGGTAGAGCTACTAAATTACAGGTATTTCAAACCCTGGTTGTACAGACAGCCCGCAGAATACATATACGGAACAGTCCCACAGAGTTCTTAGGCAGCCAAATAGCTTCAACAACTGTCTGTCAATCCAGATTTTCTAGATTATTATTTCTTTAGAGATCCATGTAACTTGTCTTTCCATTAACTTAATTAGAAAATGTGCAAAGGGCCCAATGTGGTCATGGTATGTGTTCAAGACGAATTGCTGTCTCGTGCTTTTTTCCTGGCATTTCAGCTATCTTCTAAATGAAAACTTTCATTCTGGTGGAAATCTAATGATTAAACCTTAAAGCCAGACCTGTGGCTGAACTTCTACTCTCTCTTCTTACAACTGCCTTAGGCCAGTTATGTGGAGTAGAATAGCTGTAGTTTTGTTCTAACTAACCTTATGCATAAAGGCTCCCAAGCTAGCAGTAGCTCCGAAGACATCATCAGAGGTAAGACTTCTCTAGCTGTGATCTCTCTGTCTGGGTCATACACCACATGCTGAAAAAGCACAAAAGGGACCATATCTGGTACATGAAAATTTTCAATATTTAAATGCCTGTGGGAAGCTTTCTGCACAGTGAATTATTACATGTCTCTGGTATCATAGGAGCATAAAATAGTGAGTTATTTGAACATATTTTTAAAGCCAAGATATTGGCCAAGATTCTTGGGAAGCATGCAGAGGCCAGGCAGATCAAAGTAGAGTTACTTTAGGATTTAGTACGATTTTCCTTTACTTCTCGACAGTAGGGTCTTAAGGTTAGATGGAAAGCTAGTGTCAGGAAGAACTGAGATACCTCTCAATCAAATATTGTAAACGTGTATGTAGAAAAAACCTAGGGTCTTTGGTTCAGGATGAAATAATGTATGCTCTTGAACAGCACTATCAGTGCCCTAGAGCCACCTGCACAGGTTTGGAGTACCCACATTATGCCTGATAGATCCTGAGAGTCTGAGGAGGTGACCATGATAGCTGACATGAAGTGAAGCTTTGGGATCTCTCCATTTGGCAGTGAGCCTTAAAAAAAAAATTGATACAGTATTGCACCAGAAATACTAGCATGAAAAATGGTGTAATTTTCAGCTGAACAAGAGTATTTGACTTCACAGCTGAGGTCAGTGACCTGTGAGAAGTGGTTGTATCTTGTGCGGGAAGGGAAGGGTGTGAATCTACAGACGAGAGGGAAGCAAAGCTCATACGCCCAGGCTAGCCTCACCCCCAGGCACACGAGCTGCCCTGGCCTGGGGACTCTGCTGTGCTCCTCTTGGGCAGCAGTTGGCCTTTGTGGGTGCACCCGCTCCATTGAGCAGTGTAGACATGCTGGCAAACGGCCAAACGGATGGGTGTCACACTCAGAGATGAGTGACTTGGAGACGATATTAACGTTAGTAGGTGGTGTAAAACATATGCAGAGAAGGGCACGAGGAATAGAAACTGTTACATGTAAAGAAATGTAAATATATGTGGTATAAACCACAGCAAATTAAGGCTTGTACTTTGCAGTTAATACAATTTGATTTGAAGTCCAGAAGACACTACTGAAATAGTTGTAGACTGTTATATAGCTTAAAGAGGCATCTCTAAGAGGATGTACCTGAGTTTGTTTCATTTCTTGAGCGCACTGGACAAACATAGAGGGTGCAGTTATGGGCGAGAGAGGCAGGAGGTGAAGGCAAAAGGAGCTAAGCTAGCTGACACAAATGGGGCAGGTGGAACCTGTTCCCTTGCATAGTGTTAGCATACATTTGTAGTACGTTTGCATCTTCTCTGTAGATGCAGTGTTGTGTGAATCTACAGCGTCTCTGAAGAGGTGTCCTGACTGTGTTCTTCTTAACGCAGTGTCCCATGTTAGTAGTGGAAAAAGAGCCACAGAGCATTTGGCGAATTTAGCAGTAATTCATGGAGGCCTCTGCCTTGCTGGGGAATACTGTGTTGCAGCAGTTCTGCTGTCCAGGCAACTGTATCATGATCAGTGGCTCCATGGCCTACTTTTTCTTTCAGCATTTCAGCTTCCCTTTTTTACCCCTCTGCTGTACCATCTGTGACAGACTGTTGGTAGGATTTAAGGTCCTGACTTCTGGACAGCCTGCAGAACCACCGCCAAGCGACAACAGATTTCACATTCACAGACCGCAGCAGCAGTCTGCTTCGTGATATGTTTTAAAGACATCTGGAAGGTCATGTCAGCTTACAGGGCTCAACCTGTACAAACACAGGGTCTGTCTTTCTTACCGGTTTCAGAAAAGAAAATTGCTTTTTCCAAACCAGTGACTGTGTATGCATTTCAGATTTATGCCGATGAGTGGCTTAAAGTTAGTAGTTTAAACCTGTCCTGAGCTTCCTGCCTGGACCATTCTGGGGCTGCCCCTGAGATCTCCAAAGTGGTGCCCCAGACCTCCTAAGCATTTTGAGTCCCCTGCTTAAATCTCATAGTGCAGATCTCCACCTTGCCATGGGCACTGCCACCAGAGGGCTTACCAGGGGAATTCAAGGTGGCAGATTACCAAGGGTTAAAAGCTTAACAGTGGACTTGTGCACCACACTCACATTTTGTTCCTTATGTCTGGCTTCTCCTTCAGGCATGCTTTGGGTAGTCTCCGTTGCCTGATGTGGGTGGAGCTGTGTGGAAATCAAGATGGTTTGGCTTACAGTGGTGGTGTTTCTTTTGTAGGCATCTGACCCTTCCCCCCAAATTGATGTTCTGATCTGGGCAGGAAATTAAATTATTGAAATAAAGGTCATGCACAGAAACAATGAACCAGGAGGACAATTGCAATTTGAAGCCCAGTTCACAATGAACTATGTCACTGGATCCTGGCAGTACGGGAAAAAACAGATGTTACCTTCTTAGCCCATCATATTCGTTAGGCCTTTCACAGCAGTTTAAAATCCAGGCATTTGCAACCAGACTTCGTTTAGCTCGGTGCATAAATTGCACCTCTAGCTAACTGAGAGATCACATCCTTGCACCTTGGCAGCCAAAGTGTAAGAAATCATGCGCTCAGGCACCCAAGTGGTACAGCAAAATAAGCAGTCAGCTGAATACGATGACCTTAATGTTCACTGACTGAACCAAATCAGTCTCTTCCTCATCATTCGCGATTTGTGTGCACTTGAGCAAGAATTCATCGTTTCCAGGTGACAGTCTACTTCAGGTTGATTTTTAAAAGCATCTATCTTGTAAGTGTGAGGCACGAGGCTAAAAGCTGGATGACTTTAATAATTCAAGAAGAGTAATATTCCCTTAGCGATACCTCTCTGGAGGAATGTATGGTTACTAGGTGTGAGGCTTTTGAAGTCTTAATTGGTGAGAGATTCATTCCAGTCATTCTGTAGCTACAGGAATGCAATGGGAAAAAAGTATAGTCCCAGACTGAGATTTCGGTGTGCAACGATGTGATTCCATCTCGAGCAGATTTTTGTTATTGGTGAGTGCTGAGAGAACACTGGCTGGCTCTGCTGCGATCAGCTGTTGCAGATAGACTTGGCCCATCAAATTATGAGTTGTTCTAGGTGAATGATGGTGACTGTAAAGTATTTCAAAGCTGAGCTGAATAGCTTTGTTTTCAATACTGCCTGTTTTTTTTTCTGTGGGATATTGTTGTAATTTTAGATCTATTCAAAGACTAGATGGACTTCAGTTATTCCTTGAACTGAGCCTAGGTTAGCAGCATAAGCAACCTTTGGTTGTTTTGTTTTGTTGTTGTTGTTGTTTTCCAAAGGGGAGAGGAAATTAGTTTTGTGAGTTGGTTTTAGTAGTTCCTGTTGTCTGTGGAAAAAAAAGAGCTGGTGCAAGCACATGCCTGCTCCTGTTCAGCCTTGCAGCCTCTAGGTTTCTGCGCGGTGCCAGCAGTGCCCTGCGGACCCGGGAAGCGTCCTGGAAGGAGCCGTAGAGATGCCTGTTTGCACAGCTGTACTGCGGGAGCCATCTCAAAGGACCACAAGGTGCTTTTCCAGCCTGCTGAGCCAAAAGGCCTAGAGAAAGCATATGGAAGGTTTCAAAACGTATGTGGGATGCATGTTGGGCTTTGTTTTTGCAAAGTCAAGGCAACACACATCCTTTAGTAGATTTTTTTTCCCCAAACCTTTCAAGAAGGAAGGAACTTTGGAACCCAGCTGTGTTTAACTGGTTTTTCAAAGAGGTTCCTTTTTCAAGTTGCCACTGATGACTGTTGTAATTTTGCTGTAAACACCTATAACCGAGAAAAAGGGTCGGAGACCTACTCAGGGGAGATACCTCACCTCTGTTTCATCTATTTTTTTTTCTGATGAGCACAGCTGAGTGATGTGCAGATGTGTTCCTCTGACATCCCACTTTCCTGGGACATGTCACATGTCAAATGCTGTGATCATCATTTGCTATATTGAAACCAATGACTGGTGCAAGGAAAGAGGCTGCTACAAAAGAGAGCAGGAACCCAAGCTAGTGCTAGCACTCTGGTAGAACGTCCACTTTGGGCACTTTAGGAGCAGCCTTGTCAAAGAGTCTCGCTCTTTCCCTGTTGGCCCTGGAGGGAGACAAAGGTGGCTGGGCAACCCGCCCACCGAGCAGTTCAGAAAGTGCCGAAAGATGGGTGATGTGAAATGTCATCCTTGTGCCGGCTGCCGGTATGAGTGATCTAGCTGGACTTGACTGGCACATCAGAGTTGGGATCTTCTCTGGGTGGGGTGTCATTTCTCCCTGTTGCTGTCCTCACTGAGAACTCTGTTAGCTTGGATGTAAGAGCCGGAGCTTGCTCTGCGGGCTGCCCCTTGGAAGTCAGTGACAAAATGCTAAATGCAATGAAGAAGGGGTCAAGCTCAGAGATAACATTTGAAAGGGAATACTTACTTCGCAGCTCCCAAGCAAAAGGAGCTAATGCAGGTGGTTTTGAGGCAACGTGAGCTCTGCAGACATTGGCCAGAAGTAATCATTGCAGTGGATAGAGGAGTATATCATTTTATATAAAAAGAGCTTAAAAGCCTGTAGGACGATTCTGCCACAGGCTGACAATATAATCTTGGGTTTTTCTTCAGGGTTTAAACATATGCTTGTTTTAAGTCACAAGCTGTGGAAAATTAAAATTGATAATTGATTGCGGCATTTCACATTGTAACTTTAAAAACTTAAAACCTTTTAAAAGAATACCATTGTAACTCCCTCGCAGCAATTTTTTGCTTCCTTTATATGCATCATATTGGGCTGCCGTTCCTCTCTGAAGGAACTCACATTTTGCATCCTTCTCTGATCTAATTATCTGGCATACAATAAAATGAGTCAACAGCTCAAAAGTAGAAAACGCGAGAATTAAGGTAACCATGAAGCCTTCATGCAGACTACTGTGACTATCGATGACAGCCTTTAATTACATGACCACATACTTTTTTCCCCTTCTTCAGTTCCTGAGCGAGGGAGTAAACTTGTCAGGTAAACAATTAAGTAATCCCAATGCTAGCATTTTTGTATCATTTTCACAATAAAGAAGAATATTACTTAATAACAAGATCACTCAAATGTAAAAACACTTCATGTAGGCCTTTAGCAATGAAGCAGGTTTAGCTTGTGTGCAATCCCTGAAATTGAGAGGGTATCATTTTACGGTGTTATGCTGCAATTAACACACTGTTGACTTGCAAAGAGTGTAACCTTTTCATTTGCAGAGGAAATCCCATATTTCGCCACTGGTTGTGTGGCATGTATCTGTTTGGATTCACAGCACCACCTGATGGCTGAAGGCCCGTTTCTTAGCTTGAGGATGCTGCACATCCCTTGATTTCGGTTTCTGTTAGAAATGAATACAAAGGTGTACACTGGTGTCCTGTCTGTGTTCTGCGGGGCACAAGTAATGCTGACTGCTAATGCTAATCCCTAAAGCTTTGTGCCTCTGCCTTGGAATTTTAAAATGACTATTTTTCATTATTTTCTTTTTGCTTAGGCTCCTTGAATAAGGTTTCCAAATGATTCAAGTTACTCATAACCGCTGCAGGGGCAGTGATGGAGATGGCTGAGGGAGACCTTGGGGTCACCCTTGTCACCCTTGCTAGAAAGTGTAAATGTAGCCAGTGCATTGCCATAAACCTTCGTAAGATAATGTCTTTACGTGAGTGCCACGAGGAGCTGAGGAGCTGAGTGACCCCTCTTACTGCTCCAAAGTGTTCATGCTGCTACAAATCAAGCCACCTATCAAAGCACCTGATTTTACAAGCCCATTGAATATAAAAACATCTTGACATACGCAGCATTTCTAAATGTCCAGTCACGCAGTCCTCACTCTGCAGAACTGGAAAGGGGAAGAAAAGGTAAAGAGAGAGGAAAGTCAAAGGAGGTGAGCCTAAGTAGGAGTGTGGTCTCTTGTATGGAATAGCCTGAAACAGGTTTTCATCTTGATGGTTTTAGGGGAGAGGGGATATGTAGGAGGGAGTGGATTTGTGCTTGCGCAGCCATTAACTCTAATGGGTTATCCATGCAAATCTTCCACTTGGCAAGAAGGGAATAAATCTCTGCGTGTAAAGCCTTAATGCAAGAATATTTGTTAAATAGGAAGTAGTGTGAAAACAATTCCAACAGCTTTCAACTTTCCTAATCTTTTATTAACCATTATGTGTGATTTTATTATTAAATCATAAGCTGATGCTGAAGGAATTTATGGAATGAAATTAGAATAAATATCTGGACTCTGCAGTGTTTGCAGCTGAGTGTTCAAGTGCAATTCTTCAGAGTTTTGGGGCTTTTTTCTCTCTTTTGCTGGTTACAGCTTTATATCAAAGCCAGTGCTGAAAGCTACTCAAATTTATCAACATTCTTTTATATAAGTGTATGATCTGGATTTTCCTTGTAAACTCTCATTCATCTTGTAGAGCCAAACTTTGGTCAAATCAAGTTGATGGGAATTCTGCCCAAGAGCACAGCAGGATCCCAGTGAGATTTGTGCCTATGCTTAATGCTGAGTGGGTGGTAGAATGCAATGTAATGGAAACATTTCCCTAATGGGCCCTAAGAATGAATATGGCCCAGGGAAAACCTGTTTGTAGCACTTGCCATTGCTAGAGCAAAATCTTTTTGTTTTCTTCACTGCCTCTCAAGCACACTTCTAATTATTGCAAAATAAATTCTGAGGAGCATAATGAAGAGCTCTGTTTTACATGCTTGAAATTAGAGGATAACTCCCTTGATACCTTAGTTCTTGAATCTTCAGCAAATGTGCAGGTGTCCTGGCCTCGTTAATGACTGCACTACAGAAGTGGGCTATTTTCAGGTGCTTCCAAGAATACAGCGACTCCAGCATTGTGGGGGTTAGACTTGAAGACTAACGCACAGCTCTGTAGACTTGTTTGGATCATTGCAAAGGGATCGAGGGGTCGGTCTGAATTCCTGTGCTTTTCATTTTCTGCCTGCCTGTGGGACCTACGCGGGCCTTAAGAAAATCCAGTGAGGCTGTGTATAAGAGCTGCGGTTCGTCTCGTCTCTGTGCCGTGCTTATGGTTTCTCATATTTGAAAAGTAGACCGGTCGGGTCAAGATTTTTTGTGACAATATAAGAAAAACTGGTGCTCCACCCAGATTATCTGATGGGCTGGGCAGGCAGAAGAATGGAGAAAAGGGAAAAAAATACAGAGAGAAAGAGGAAGAATAAACAGCCTGACAAGTAACTCCCTCTACTCTTAATCACTCTGGCAAGTATTGATCATCCTGGCTCTTGTTTGGAGTGTTACTGCAGCACTACAGACTACGTGGGACCACCAAGCCGGCCTGTAGTTCTGCGATCGCACACCGAGCAGGGACCTCTCCCACGCAGAGCAATGCCTTGGCATCTCCCTGCTGTTGGGGAGCGTGTGTGGTGGGGATGGCAAACGCTGAACATGTTTTTGGGGTGTATTGCAGACATGAGCTGCTAGGTGATTTGAAACCACTGCAAATGTACACATTTCCTGCATCTCGGACAAAATCAGGAAGGGGCTGAAGGGGAGGCAAACAGGTTGTGGAAGGTCAGAAGAAGAGATGCTCTTGGGGAAGGGGCAGTTGGGGTGAGCTTCCCACAGTATTACCCGTGCAGATGTGTCACTCATGCAGCCACTAAGACACACCATTTCTGGCAAGATAACCTAGGGGTTATATATATATAAAACAGATTATTGTACACAGTGACTTCCTGAATTATAATGAGGTTTGCTCCCAGGCAAGAAGCATTTGAGAAGCAGTGCATGAATTGTCTTATTTACTCTGCTGTGCTTAAATAATTGCTCTTGTTTTCACAGGCCGATGCTGGCTGGATGCTTTGGAACTTGCCCTGCGTTGCTCCAGCCTCTTCCGGCTCAGTGCCTCCAAGCAGGGAAAGGATGGAGAAATGAACTGCTCGAGCGATGCTGCGCATGCGGGGCTCAACCACCTCTTGCATACAAGCACTATGTCAGACCAGGAGTTCTTCCAGTAAGATGGGGCTATCACTTCTTAACGCACAGAGAAGTATTGCATGGCTCATGCTTGGGCATTCTTTTGACTTTAGCATAATCTGGCCAGAGTCCACTAAGGAGACCTGTTTAAAGCCAGCCGGTATGTTTTTCTGCTGCATCCGTCACTAATATGTGGATTTGGTGCATATGGGGTTTGTTGTCACCTGAACCTTGAGCACGCAGGCTAGGGGTAACCTTGGCTGTGTTTGTGTGTACATGAACAATTTTCTTCTGTCCCCTGCTTAGCCCAGAATGCTGTCTGGAGATGCTGGCATGAAAAATGGCTTGCTTGAGTAAAGACTGCAGAATCTAGCTACTAGAGGAGGCCTGTGGTTACACAGGCACAATCACTAACAGTGTCTGTCTGTTGGCTAGCACATATGGCTGAGTCTGATATATTTTTTAGTAATGTGTTTTCTTTGCTAATAATACTGTGTCATATTCAGCAGAGTGCACACATTGCATCCTTAGTTTTACAATTACTTTCTCTCTCTGCAGGGGTTTTGAGTGGTTTCCAATTTCCTCCTTGATGCATCAGATAAATTTTTGCATAAGGGAAAAAAGTCCCCACAGCCTTCTTTCTATTCAAATTCCTAGTGTTACTGCAGCATTTTGGAACAACTCACATCAGAGCTCTGTAAGCATTAAAAAACCCCAGGCCTTATCTGTTGCTTGTAGCTAAACAGGCAACCTCGAAAATCCCTCTGGTATAGAGACTTGGCCCTTGGAGGGGGGACTGGGAGATGTAGTGACTGTTTCTAGTTCTGCTGATACGAATTTGACTCTTGAGGCTCACAGCAATGCACCATTGGTTACACAGCTTTTAGGGTAGCAGTTCTTGTGGTCTGCAAAGATGATGCCTTGCACAGTGGGACCTCACCCTTAAGTGGTTTTCTTAGACTCTGTTATAACAACAGAAGGGATCTGAGTCCTCTTCAGAGTGCTGAGGTATCTCTGGTCCCGTGGGACCAAAGGGATGGCAGTATTTTGTCTGCCCTTTGCTCTGGAAGGCTCTGGTATTCCCAGCACGTGTTCTCCAGTTCTGCTGTTTGGGTTTTCAGCTAGAGTTTGCAGAAAACCTTTATTGAAATGCAATGGGAGAAGAGAAGTAAGTCTGGTGTCTTACCAGGGCATGTGCCCTAGTGCAAATATTTCTGTTGTTCTTGGGCTTCTTCCATAATACTTTAATTTCTAATTTCTTTCTGCCTAAGAGAGAGTCTCTTAGGACTGTGCTCGCTGTGATAATGAATCGAGAGATGCAGTGGACTTTTTCTTTCAGCTGACGGATGAGTATACAGCAATGCAATATTGAAGTGGAGCCTGTGGCACTGAGAACATTCAGGCAGACCCATGGATACTGTAAGGAAGTGCAGAAGATTGAGTTAAAATGTGTTAAAGTATTTCTTCAAAATGTGATGCATAAATGATGCTTAAATGATGCCTTTGTTTCACACCTTAGTTGTTCAACATTGAATTGTGCGGCTCAGCAGTAGCACACGTGGCAGAGTTGTCAGCAGGACAGAGTACCTACAACGGGAACGAGATTTTTCTGACAGTCTCAGATTTTAGCTGAGTCTGGTTCAAGCTGGGTGTTCAGCATCTGGTTGTCTGGCCAATACACTCTGCTTTCTGAGTCTTGCCACTAGTTTTAATGTGTACCCAGACCTTCCCCAGTGCTTAAAGCTCAGGGGAGTTTGCCGGTTGTGGGATAGGGGGGCAACTTGCTGTCATCCCTGGAAAAATAAAAAGAACATTTAAACAAGGGAGAATGCAAAACCAAAACTGCAAGTGCTGAGGAAAGGGTTTTTGGTTTGCCATTGACAGTGGCTGCCTCACAGGGATTCAATCATTCTAATTAAATGCCTTCCCTACAGGGAATCTTACCAGTTAAATTGGCATGCTGTTGTTAGGGGGCCAGTTAATTACATTTAACTCTATCTTCAAATTAGCCAAACTACTCTGTCGCGAAAAGAAAAAGAAAAGGGACATGGTGGATAGTATAGGGAGAACAAAACCCAAGGGAGTTGGCAAAGGCGAATCTTTCGTTGAGCTAAAGTTGCATTTATCTGCTGGCTGCTTTACTCCTTTCCTGCTGGGAAAGAAGTCAAGATTATACAGGGATTTTAAAATCCATGTCTTGAGTAGCATATAAAAATGAGAAGGAGAGAACTGTGCAAGTGAATCAAAGGCTAAAGTACTATGTAAATCTGTGACTGTAGACAAGAGGCCTTTAGGGCACCAGGCACTCTTCTTTTGAATATGAAGTTGTATTTCTTGTGGCTTCCACGTCTTATCTCCAACAACCCCAAGAATCTGGCGGGTTTGCTTGTTTGACAAAAGCCAAAGGATTATGAGTTTTTTTGCTTTGGGTAGAAGAGCAGTATTAAACCCAAAGAAGACCTGGTCACTGACTGAATGTTCCAGGAATGCCCCTAGAGAATAAAGCACTGGTGTAAGACAGCTCCAATATGCTGAAACAGTAAATAAGCCGTGAAAAATGCCAAGTTATTCATGTTTGTGGTGGAAATCCAGTGCTGACTTATAGCATACTCATTCCCTCCCAGCTTTTAAAGCCTGGTCCAAATCCCATTGGAAGCCCCTGGGAAGTCTTTACATTGATTTTAGTTCAAGCTCATGGTGTGGCTTTTGTTTTTAGCATATCGTATGTATTCAGTGATGATTCTGTTTGGAGGAGTAGAAGAGCCTGGCTCCACTTCAACATCTCAAATTTGTTCCTCAGAATGAGGAGCATCTGTTTTCCCTTTGGTTCCCCAGAGCAGCTCCTTGGCTCTGGATGTGTTAAGTCTTGCCTTGTTTGTGGCTGGTGGGTAATCAGTGCACAGTTGAGTGGGATTTCATGTGAATTTAATTCTCTCTTGGACTAAATCTGAAATGCTTGAAAAATAATGGGGAGGGGCAGAAGAAAGTAAGAAAAGAGTCATTTGCTGTGCTGAAACTTCACCTATTTCCCAAATGTGAGGCAAGTGACACTGAAAAACACTTGCTCTTCTGAAAAATGTGAAATAGAAACAAGTGCTACTTCTCAGCCATGAACCATAAGCCTTATAATGAACTGTTCTTTCAAGCATTTGTACCTCGTGGAGAAAACTTTCACTAGGTAAGGGAGCATAACAACCACAGACAAACACTGACATAGTTAGCTGATCATTGAAAAAATAAGAAATAAATCAGGTATTGAAACAATGAGCAACTAATAACTCCTTGGACCTACCATCTGTATCTGTGCTGAGGAATCGTGGGATGATCTCTCTAGACAGCTCTCTCCTCACCCTTTTTTCTCTTTTATTATCTAAACTGCTGCAAGTACTATACTCTATGCTTCCAGTGTATTTGATTATCAGTCATTACACTTGCTGGTTGCTAGCTTAAAAAAAAAGAAGTAACATCCTGGCGGTAGAACAATGAAGACACATAATGTCTAGCAGCAATTTATTAGTGCTGGAGTGTGGTGATCACTGAGTCTCTAATTTATGATCTTAGTTGTATTTTACAGTCAAACTGTAAATTGAAAAACCTTGTAGTTTATATACACACACAGACATACATGCATATATACATATATACAAACGGAGTTAAAAGAAAGATTTTCTAAAGGCACAGAAAGCTGTAGACGACACTTTCAAAAGAACTCTGGAAACTGAGCTTCTCCAGAAACGGAGCTGTGACTGTCACAACGTGGCTTGCTTGGTGCGTTAAAAATCATGAGCTTATTTCAACGCATAGCTGGAAGTTGAGATCTACTGAAAAGCTGTTGCCAGTTCAGTATTCTGACTCTTCTGTTGTTTTTTTTCTTTTAATCTGGCTCTAACTAGCAATGCTTAATTATCCTTTCAAAAAAAAAACAGAAAAAAGAGAGGGAGAACATGGGATGGGAGCTTTCAGCATTAATGTATAATCAAAATTGGAATGTGCCCAGAATGGCCTGAGAAAAAGCCCATCATGGAGAGACTTCAAGCTTAACAGAACGTTCCCTTGTACTGAGGGGAGAAATCTGGCTTTGAGAGGGAGGTGGACTGCAGGGAGTTACAAAACTCTTCAAGATCCAGCGCCTGTTTAGATCCTCTGAAACTCCTTGTACAGCTGGAAATCTTTTCTTATTGGTCTCTCCAAGAGCAATTTTGCCTGAGGACTTGGCTAAGAAATTTTCAGAGGAAGGTCAGGATGAGAAGGTCAACACTGGAGAGAGAGGCTAGGCCATGAAAGAGGTGATGCGTGTGCAAAGACGTGTATGAACAGGGAAAACTGAAGCCCCTGCTAAATATCACTTGGAAAAACAGGCATTTAGTGAGTGCTTTTCAGTGTCTGACCTTTGGCCCACCTACTCATGTTTGCGATCTGTTGTATGAACTGCATCGGCACTTTCAAATGGAGGTGCTATAGACTACTTGGGAGAGAATTTTTGGCTTTCTCCTCATTCTGTAAAGCCTGGATTACTGACCATGAAGCTTGCTACACCTTCCACACTTTCCCTTGGGTGCTGTTACAGTCTGGGTATTATTCTTACGCATAATTGTCTAGACTGTGCTGTCAACTCAGTTCTTCCACACATGTGCTTACCTGGGGGAAGCACATTCCCCAGGTTAGTTTGGGGGGGGGGGTGTGTGTGTGCATGTGTGTGAAAATACTTGCTGCTGTTGATTTTTAAACTTGCCTTCTCTGGTGTAGGGCTGACTTAGGACCACCACCTGTTGAAACAAGGTGTGGTAGTACTGAAGAGAAAATGTATCCCGTAATGCCGTATTTTTCCCGTATGCGACAGTCCACTGATTTGCTTCCGTAAAGGGAAAAATCTCTCCTGACTGACACTTCAGTTCTCTGATCAGCAGTGTGCAATTGTTAGTGTATGCTCTGTATCTCTCCGGTATGTGGGCTCCCATCTGGAGCCAGCAGCAATTCTACGGAAGGGTGGGTAAGTGGAGCTATGTAGCAGATTTTGCAAAGTGCAGTTTGGAGGGGGGAATTTTGATGGCAGATATCTCACTGTTTCCGTGATTAAAACCCTGCTATTCAGGAAATCAATGTCTTATACTCTCCTGGGCTGCACACCCTATTTTGAGTCCTGGGGAGTGTTTTTACATTATCTAAAAGCCCTTAAGTAATCTGGCTTTGTGGATCAAATTGAAGCAAGTGATGAACTGTGTGTTGCAGTTTGAATGACTCAGCCCTGGAGAACCACCACCATTTGGAAAATGATGCTTTTTCGGACAAGTCCGAGAGAGACAACATAGAAGAGTCGGAGAACGAAACGCATGAGAACAGCCGGAAGACAAATGAAAGCGAGAGCGATCAGTCAGAAATCCATGGAGAGGTCTCTCCGCGAAGGAAAGGGACGACTTATATTGAACAGATCTATGAGGAATTTGGGGAGGTAAAAGACAAAAATTATTTTAATCACTGTCTGTTTCTCTTAAATGTCTCTGTTCACAGTATTTGTCATTCAGCCTTTTAGATACATGGCAGTTACAGACCAGCTTTGTGAGTTCCAGTGTTTTGCAGATAAAGCAATGCACAGCTTTCTACTAAATTATGTTGAATTATCATGTGGTCTCATAATTATGCACTATGAACAGCAGCTCTGCTACTGTGCTTTGGCGTGTTTCCAGCAGGAGCGATTGCTTTAACCAGTTATTGCATTAAAGAGCCACAGAGCATTGGCACGGTGCTTTGTGGAGCCAGCGGGAGGGGGAATTATTATTCTGGGCGTGTGTCCTGGCTAATTAGGATGCTCAGTCCCTGCGTGATACAAAATATGATACTTTCCCTTTTTCATTATGCATGGAACATCCTTTTTGTGTGTCCTAATGGAGCATTTGAGCCACTTGATTCCTAAAGGGCAGTTTCTTGTAGGAAAGACATTTCTCATGTCATTTAACAGCAGGAGGATGTGTTTCTGTTCCATAGAAGAGCCGTTGTTAGCTGGATGTCACTGTGACACCTCTGAGGAAGGCAGCAGTAGAGAGCTGGGTGAGCCAGGTGTGTTGGGTGAGAATCGGTCTGGGTAGGCAGCGGAGGAGCTCTGCTTCAGCCCTGGGAGGACTCTGAGCACTCCCTTGCCTATTGCTTCGGACAAGGAAGCTGAAGTCTTGTTGGTGCCTCAAAGAAAACCGCATTGCGAGAAAGCTGTTTCTTCCATAGAATCACAGAATCATTTAGGTTGAAAAAGACGCTTTAGATCATGGAGTCCAACCATAAACCTAACACTGCGAAGTCCACCACTAAACCATGTACCTTAATGCCACATCTACACGTCTTCTAAATACCTCCAGGGATGGCGACTCAACCACTTCCCCAGGCAGCCTGTTCCAATGCTTGATAACCGTTTTGGTGAAGAAATTTTTCCTAATATCCAATCTAAACATCCCCTGGTGCAACTTGAGGTTGCTTCTGCTTGTCCTATCACTTTTTACTTGGGAGAAGAGCCCGATGGCCACCTCGCTACAACCTCCTTTCAGGTAGTTGTAGAGAGCGATAAGGTCTCCCTCAGCCTCCTTTTCTCCAGACTAAACAGCTGCAGTTCCCTCAGCTGCTCCTCATTGTTCTCTAGACCCTTCACCAGCCTTATGCTCCTCTTTCAATGTTTTCCTGAAAGTGTAGTACTAATACTGAGAAAACAAATATATTTAAATATATTCTAGTTACACTCTGTGTTTCTCTGAGTGATAACTTAAGACATTGAGAACGGGTAGGTGTCCTACACGCAGACTGTATTATGCCTCTTTATTTCTCCACGGACTTCTTATAGCAGGACAACCTACATGAGAGATCACAAAAAAATATCGCTGCCATACCACCTGGCAGAGGTGCAGGAATTGTTCAGTTTTGCCTCCTCCTTTCCACAGCCCAAGCACCCCAAGAGCAGCCGTTTGTGGTCTGGAGCCACCAATCCAGGTAGCAGATGTTTGCTGCCATTTCAGATGTCAGGTGTGAGGTGCAAGCCCCTGCTGTAAAAATTGTGCTTGCAAATGGAACTGTTGCCTCCAGAGACAAAAAAACCCCAACTTCTCTTTTGTGCATCTCTCCCCTCAAATCCCACCCCAAACACAGCAAATGGTAACTAGGTCCAGACAGGGGATTTTGAATAGAACTGAGCAACTAAGCAACAGCAAAATGAAGGCAAACTTAATTTCTATCGGCTGCTTAATCTGAAATGACCTTGTCCTAGAAGTGTTGGTAGGGCAGGCTGATACTTTGGTGTTTGAGTGAGTCTTACAGGCAGCATTGATGTGTGCGTGTGGGCATGTGAGAGTGAGAGATCTCTCTGCACTTTTACATTAAAATAAAAAAGCAGTACAAACCAAATGGAAAGGACTAAAATTTCTGCTGTAGAGCAACACTTTGTGTAGCGTAAAATAGGGCTAACCATAGCGTGGCTGCTCAGGCAGAGGTAACATCCAGTGCGCTATCAAAAAGAATTGCCATGTAGCCTTGGCCATTAGGTGTTAGATTGCTGCTGTTGGCCAAGAGATGGGGCTGTCATCACCTGGGACACACAGATAAAACTGGTTGTTGAGCCTTTATCTCACTGGTGACAGCATCATACGGAAAAGTGAGTTGTATGCAATGACATAGTTTGCTATCAGCAATGCGTGGAGATGTGTCAAGGTAAACACAGGCCAACGAAGGCTGAGAGAGTTGGGGCTGTTCAGGCTGGAGAAGAGAAGGCTGCGGGGAGACCTCATAGCAGCCTTCCAGTACCTGAAGGGGGCCTGTAGGAAAGATGGGGAAAATCTTTGCAGCAGGGCTTGTTGCAATAGATCAGGGAGCAATGGCTTTAAACTAAGGGAGGGAAGATTCAGACTAGATATCAGGAAGCAATTTTTACAATGAGGGTGGTGACACACTGGCACAGGTTGCCCAGAGAGGTGGTGGAGGTGCCATCCCTGGAAACATTCAAGGCCAGGCTGGACGGGGCTCTGAGCAACCTGCAGTAAAATCAACGGTCATCTTAAACTGAAACTGCTGCCCCTCAGTCTGTGTGTACAGTTCAGATTTGGCAGGACAAAGATCACAGATGCAAACTGTCACTGTTAAATTTTCAGCTTGGTTTTGAAAGCTCGTTTGAAAGGCGTGCATGTATGAATGTGCATCTGTGTGTGTTTGAAAGGTGCGTGCTTGTGCATCTGACATTCCAGCTTTGCCTTGTTTGCAGTAGGAATGTGAAGGCAGAGACGGGTGTTGGAAGGACTCTGAGATTGCAAAAGTTGGTCTAGAATATAAAAAAGACACCTCCTGAGTAGGCAGATTGACAACCAAAGCCCCTTTTCTTTCCAAGCTTTTAGTTTTAACAAGTTACAAAAGGGTTATTGAGGGTGATGTATTTTAAGGAAAAGCAAACCAGAAATTTCTTGATCTCATCCTCCTGCACCTTCTCTTCCTTCCCTTTTCATCTATCCCTTCTGCAGCGATTCATTCTGAGTAACACTTTGTATAGCCATTTCAACACGGCATTAGTTTATATTGCCAATACATGCACGCTTCAGAACCTGGATAAATAATGAAAGTTCTTACAGACCCATATGTATTGTAAGCCCCAGCTGATGCTGTGGTATTGTGTGCTTTAATGGTTTCCATTTCTTCTTGGAGGTTCAAGCTGTGTATTGCCTCAGGCTGTCACAAGAAGAATGGTATGGTGATGGAAAAGCAATGAAATGAAAGGAGTTTTGTTGTTCCTCAATCTGAAATTCCCCTCAGCCTGCAAGCTGGACCGAGTGTGTTTCTGCGTGACTAGTAAAAGGGCTGCTTGGGGGGAGCCAAAAAGGTGATGCTGGGAATGCTCAGGTGGTGAAAATGAGCGTTTAGTGATTTACACCATCTGCAAATCCTGCTGGGATGTGCTGTGTGTCCTCTCCCAAACCAAAGTCCATTCCAGAAGTGGATCTGTGCCCTTTTTCTCATAGAAAGCTGTTGCCTAAAACCAGTAGAAAGCCTAAGTATTCTCTTTCATTGATAAATTATGATGCCTAGGATGCACTGAAATGACCTTCATGTTTGAAAATGTAGTTTCATTTTCTTTCTCTGGTGGCTTGAAAGGCCCATTCCCCCATAGAATCACAGAATGTTCGGGGTTGGAAGGGACCTCTGTGGGTCATCTAGTTCAAACCCGCTGCCGAAGCAGGGCCGCCTACAGCAGGCTGCACAGGACCTTGTCCAGGCGGGTCTTGAATATCTCCAGAGAAGGAGACTCCACAACCTCCCTGGGCAGCCTGTTCCAGTGCTCCATCACCCTCA
>Ga0065711_1032404_pt1 | contig 27417 bp, 8 predicted proteins | sample Hoacrofraction12_FD_59098 | JGI IMG/M metagenome (GOLD analysis project Ga0065711, IMG submission 59098) | Hoatzin crop microbial communities from Cojedes, Venezuela - Epithelial fraction 12 v2 (version 2) | ecosystem: Host-associated > Birds > Digestive system > Esophagus > Crop | place...
GGGGCCAAAAACTGAACACAGTACTCGAGGTGCGGCCTCACCAGTGCCGAGTACAGGGGCACGATCACCTCCCTGCTCCTGCTGCCACACTATTCCTGAGACAAGCCAGGAGGCCGTTGGCCTTCTTGGCCACCCGGGCACACTGCTGGCTCATGTTCAGCCGGCTGTCGACCAACACCCCAAGGTCCTTTTCTGCTGGGCAGCTCTCCAGCCACTCCTCCCCAAGCCTGTAGTGTTGCATCGGGTTGTTGTGACCCAAGGGCAGGACCTGGTTCTTGGCCTTGTTGAACCTCATACAGTTGACCTCAGCCCATCGATTCAGTCTGTCCATATCCCTCTGCAGAGCCTTCCTGCCCTCGAGCAGATCGACACTCCCACCCAGCTTGGTGTCATCTGCAAACTTGCTGAGGGAGCACTCAATCCCCTCATCCAGATCATTGATAAAGATGTTAAACAAGACTGGACCCAAAACTGAGCCCTGGGGAACACCACTCATGACTGGCTGCCAGCTGGATTTAACCCCATTCACCACCACTCTCTGGGCTCCACCATTCAGCCAGTTCTTTACCCAGCGAAGAGTACACCCATCCAAACCATGGGCAGCTAGTTCCTCCAGGAGGATACTGTGGGGAACAGTGTCAAAGGCCCTACCAAAGTCCAGGCAGACAACATCCACAGCCTTTCCTGCGTCCTCTAGGCAGGTCACCTGGTCATAGAAGGAGATCAGGTTGGTCAAGCAGGACCTGCCTTTCATGAACCCATGCTGGCTGGGCCTGATCCCCTGGTTGTCCTTCACAAGCCTGGTGAGCGCACTCAGGATGAATCACTCCATAATCTTGCCCAGCACTGAGGTCAGGCTGACAGGCCTGTAGTTCCCAGGATCCTCTTTCCAGCCCTGCTTGTCAATGGGTGTTACACTGGCGATCCTCCAGTCATCTGGGACCTTCCCTGTTAGCCAGGACAGAAGTTTCCTTCTGTGTTGCCAGTAATGTCTAAGAAAGTAAGAATGTTTACATAAACCCCCTTGTTTTCACTGAAACTATATGTGTTTATTCACTTCTTTCAACTTCAGCAAGGAAAACAGATACATTTTCTTGCTGGGCAGTTGTGTTATTTGTGCCACTGCATCTGCAGCATGGCAGGTCTCAAAATTCATTTTTTTGAAGTCCTTAAATCCCCCCCAAAAAAAATTTGAACTTCAGTTGTTAAATGTATTTTCATGTTAGATTACTGGTGCTTTGGTTTTACTTTACTTGCATGCTTTGAACTAGTAATTTCTCTTTTTGTTTATTGGATGGAATTTTACATTTTAAGTAAGCTAAACTTGGAGATTTTCTGATCTTGCTTTTGTAGCTAGCAGTTGTTAATAAATAACAGTACAATTTTGTATGCTTGACAGGATGTTTGCAGATTAATCGGAGAGTAAACAGAAAGAGTAAGAAATTAGGTAGCAACTAACCCTTATTTCCAGGCTGCAATACCGTTGTGAGTGTTAAAGTTCCTGTCTGCTTTATTTCTTGTCTGCCGCAGTTCTGAGCGGGTGCTGTGTAACTGCAGCTCAGCAAAGCGAACAGTGTATTTGTAATCATTCATAATGGGTGAACAGGGTCGTTTTAGGCAAGAAGTCTTAAATATCAGGAGTCTCCAGCCTGGTAAAGAGACTACTGGGAAACAGTATGTTAGAGATCTGTAAGACCTTAGTAGTATGGAAAAGGTGAAGAGGGAATTATTCAGTTACTGTCAGTGCAGGTATCAGATGATGCCCAGTAGAGAGTCAGAAAGCTTAAAATAAAAAGAAGTAACTGTTCTTCATGACAAATAATAAAATCATGAACCCATTAACTGGGGGTGGTGTTGAGACCAAAAAAGAGTAGAAATGCTGAAGGAGTAAGATACATCCATGGAAGGTAATTCATGAGTTGCTATTAAACAACCATCTTCATGCAGTCTGTAGCTCAAGTCTGTAGCCTGCAGGAGCTGGAAAGACACACCAAAGAAAAGAGCATTGTATACATGTGTCAGTCTACTGGGACGTGTTAGGATAGGTAGATACTCCCTGGTGTTGTTGACAGCTTTTCTATTTGTTTGCTTTTCACCATCTGCATTCCTTCTTTCTCTCCCTTTCCTTCCTGCATATTTTCACATTTCTGCTCCAAGAATTGTCTGTGCTGCTTCTACTTGCTGAAAAGCATTTTCTTCCTTACTATATTCTGCTTTCTGCAAAATATAAAAATTAAGCATCGTTTAGCTTTTTTCTTTTTTCATTTTTACATTCCCAGTGCCTTTATGGATATATTGCTTGCAGCTGTATTGGTAAACTGAAGGAAAAGGCATGTGTTTAGCTCTCTGCTTGTCATCGTGGAAACTTACCCTCAGTGAAAGATGAACCTAGAGAAATAAAATAGCTGGTAATCCGAGTAAGCTCGTGAGCATGTCCTTTACTTTTTAGACCATGCCCATTATTGTGTGTGTTGTTACAGGTCTGCAAGCCAGGCATTGAATGGATTAATACATATGCAGACATGAAGTTTGTCTGTGTAGTGATTTGTGAATTGTTGGTAATATTGAAAACACAAAAAGAGATTTTTTTTTTAACAGATGTTTTTAGCCTTTCATCAGCAGTGAAATGTGGCGTTCTTATGAAGCTGTACAGAAGCTGCATAGTATAGTATGGATTACAGGGATATTACTGTATAGCGGTCAATTATAGCTAGAGATGAAAGCATGTTTCTCTGCTTGCCCTTCTGTAGGTCCACTCTGGTATTATTGGCTGAGTTCTGACACTAGAGACGATATCAAGAGAAGTCTTTTAACAAGTAAACAAAAAAAAGTGGGAACACGTTGACAAGTCGGAAACGCAGCTACATCGTCTCGCTTCTGTTTCTGACTCAATGTATTATTTGTGATGTTTTCTTAAGTTACTTATCATAGATGCATCATTTGTAGAACTGGGAAAATAATATTAACTCACATTTTTCAAGACCTTTAATGTGGTCACGAAAGAGACTGAAAATTTTTGTCAAACGTGGAAAATACCAGCATTAAATATCTAAAATGATGGGTATTATATCCAGCATTAGTTGTGCTGTATATGATTTCTTGTATTTGATTGAACTTCATCTGTACTGTGTATGGACTATAGCTTTTTTGCTTTTACAAGTACTTTTCTCCATTGCATAGACATTGCACTACAGCTACAGGTAAGGCTACTTTAATGGACTTTCTGAAGTTCTACTTGTATAGATACGTCTATACATACATACAGAAGTATAAATAGATATAAAAAAATTAGGAACAGTTCATGTGTTTGATTTATGCATTACACTGGATAAAAACATAGCACAGTTTTGAAAAATGATTCTTTATGATGCTAAGGCAAGAATTTAAGATAGTTTTCTGCACATGGATTGGCCTAAGGTGGGAGTACAAAGGGTATTTTTATTACTACTTCTGTGCTGCAGCATTATTCATCAGGAGTAACACAAATTGTACTGGGTTTTTATTTATTTTTATGTGATACAGCCATTCATTTCTTTCCACAATTCTGGAGTTATACCATGGCTCTTGCTGAAAAAAGCCTTCTGAAACTTTGCTTACGTGGACGTTCCTAAGATGTGGTCTTGGGAGCCAAATGTAAGTGAAGGTGGCAGTACAAATTGCTCCCAACAAAACTAGTTAATAGATTAAGGAAGGTCACCTTTAATAAACAGATACAGATCGTCCCGGATTTATTCTTCACAGGTAAGCCTAACCACATCAAAAGTTTTGAAGAACAGAAAACATCTATCAGATACTAGGATAAGAAACAAAATGCAGAGTCAGGCAGAGTTCTTGTGTAAGTGCTTTTCTAATAACAACCTGCATCAGATTTGAGTTTACTGATTGCAAATGGTATATTATTGACAATAAGAATATAATAATTGATCTCCCTTTTACTTGAAGGTTTATAGAGAATTTTGTTGGGAGTCTCAAAAAAAAAAAAAAAAAAAAGCTTAAACTTTGCTATTTAACCAATTTGTCATCTTCTTATAGCTGTGCTTTGGAATTAGAAGACACTTCCTGAGAAAATACATAACAAGATGGCACGACTCCTAGCCAGTTATATTCCTTCATAGTTACTTATCTATGTCAGAAGAAGAAATACTTGTCTCCTGGAGCTGTTCCTCACACTTTATTTATTCTCAACAATCACTGTACTTGGTTGTTTACAGAAGTATAGAAACAACTTGTGCTTTCATTTTACAGATATTGACAACAGTGGGTATGTCAGTGATTATGAGCTTCAAGACCTGTTTAAAGAAGCAAGTCTGCCCTTGCCTGGTTACAAAGTTCGGGAGATCGTAGAAAAAATCATTGCAGTGACAGATAGCAGCAAGGACGGGAGAATCGACTTTGAAGAATTTGTCTCGGTAAGACATTCCCTTTGGATGTTTCTCTACTATCTGGTATCTGTTGAGAACTAGGATAGCAAACTGAAATAAGTGTTACAACTAAGTACTGTTTTGGTAGAAATAACTAATATTTTGAGAATGGGAAATTTTTCTGTGACAATTTACGATATCCCATCTAATTATTTTCCAGTCTTTATATTTTACTCTCCCATTTAGTTTAGTAGATTTTATGTGGGCAGCTCGTGAGAGCATAGTAATTTCAATCAGTCCTACTTCCTGTTTTCTGAAAGATGAGGGGTGGACTACATATTTTAGGAACTGTTGGGTCAGCCCTTGCCCTGACAAAAGAGTAGATGATTAGATACCACCCTCTGAATTCTCTTAGTGATGAACTAATGCTTGTGCTACTATGCTTAATCTCTATACTAAAGGCTATTTTTTACTGGGAGTGAGGCAGTTTTACACTTTCAATGAACAAGTTTAAAAATAGTTTAAGCCTTTCCATGTGGATGACTGACTAGTGTGCTTTAAGAGAAACAAAATCTTTTTGGGCTGTTGGTTTGTGTGTATCTGTTTGGAGAAGATTAGTTTTTGCATTGAATTTAGAGTACTCCTGCTAATTGCAGCAGGTTGCTAGTTGAATTAGTTATTGATGTTTCTTTCTGACATTCTAATTTGCAGTGGTTCATAGGTGAGATACAAATATTTGCATTGAACTGTTGAACTGTATCTGTTACTGGTACTTTGTTGTCAGTTTTGAGACCTCTACAGTATTTGGGCAAATTTAGGGCACATTAGTATATCCAATGTGGTTTACATTGCAGGCAGGTGGAAAATAGTACCAGCTTGCTTAAGGGCATGTGTAACTGTCATGTAGTAACCTTTTACTGTAAAGCATATGATGAAGTAAGTGGAAGAGATATGCTATAGTCATTGAAAATGTGTATATCTTCAATTATTTTCTTGAATGTACCAAAATATCTGTGGAAAAATTGTGTGGATTTTTTAATATCTACTTTTTTAGGTAGCATGGCTTAATAAAGGTAGCACTCGAGGTACTGACTGGGAAATAATATATCAGATATCCAGTATGCAAGTTTCATGAAAGGATTTAAACTAGTTTTACCCATACAGTAGATTTTTTTTTTTTTTTTTTTTACCAGAAGTCAATGGGAATACCAGAGAAAGGCAGTCAGATTAATTGCAGACTCGGGATTACTTGCATGAGTTAACACATAGTTATTTGAAGGTATGATCAATCACAAGTGTGCTCTGTTTGGTTTTTTTTTTGTTTTTGGTTTTTGTTTTTTTTTTTTATTCCAGATAACTCAGGAATTGAAAAGTAAAGATGTCAGCAAATCTTTCCGAAAAACAATAAACAAAAAGCAAGGCATTACGGCAATTGGAGGAACGTCAGCAATATCTAGTGAGGGGACGCAGCACTCTTATTCAGGTGAGAGGTAATTGAATTACGAGCAAATTTTGCATGAAGGAAGACTCTAAGTTTGCACTACAGACAAAGAAAAAAAAAACTGGAAAATGTTGCTGTTGAAAGCAAATTAACACGGAGAAGGCATGTGGAGATGGATAAGTGTGGGTGGTAGTTAACTGAAATGTGGGCTGTTCATTTGTTGCTGATTTCATGCTGCACTTGGAGGTAAGTTAGACATCTTTGTGAGAGTGAAAAATCAAAACAAGCACTGGCAGCATGGTGGGGGAAATAAATGGCCCCTTTGGCATACTTCTAGTAATGCTGGTCAAGTTTCTGGCTTAATTACATCCTAGTATACTCTTATTCCTATACTCAGATAAAAATGAATCCCCATTTTCATTTACACAGTGTTAACTAAAATGAAAAAAAACCCTACAAATCATTTCTGGATGGAAGGGCCTCTTCAGCTGTCTCTGCTGTTACAGAGTTCTTGACTCCCATATGGTTTTTGCATAGCCTATCTCGTACTTGAGAACTTGCTTTTAATATTTGATCTCTGTTTCTTTCTACCTCCCCCTGCTGCATGTCATTTAAGTTGGTAATTGTGCTTAATTGCATTTCAGCTCCTGGTCCGAATGTTAACTACGTTCCAGGATCATATTCCAATAAGCAATATTGCAACTCTTTTGATTTACTTGAGCCTGAGATTTGCTGTGGTTCCAGAAGAATGTTAAGATTCTATATATGAGGAAGATTCACTTCACTTAGCTAAAGGTGGTAGTACACTTTCTCTAGGTATTATCCTTGTAGCACCAGCTGCACTAGGTATATCTCCAAGGCAGGGGATATATTTCATCTCAAAGGATGCCTGCAAGGGGGACACCATCAGAGCTAATTGTTTAGACTCCCTTTCATTTTTCGACGGAGAGAAACTGACCCCACTAGACTGCAATTCATCTGACCTGGCCTCGTCAGCCATCTAGTTTGTGATGAGATGAAGTATGCACTAGAATTTCATGTTTCTTCCCGCTGATAATGAAATAAGTGTAATCAATCAGGTGTAGATACCTGTCTTGTATGCTTCCTGAGGTGACATGAAAACCACCTGTACTGTCCAGTAATTTGGATACTGATACTTGATTAACTGATGTCCCAATAAACATTCTTAGATACTCAGTAAAAAATTCTGCACTAAATATGAAAGAGAATTTAAAACTGAGGCACTAAACTTTAAGTTCTTCAAATACAGCACAGTAATTCAGATGATAGTCTCAAGAATACTGCCAGTCACTAAAGTTCTAGTAGAAGGCAGAATGAAATGCTGCACTTTAAACCAGTGATCTGTAGACTGAGATGTTGCATGTCCATCTCTGGAGCCCTCAGCACAAGACAGACATGGACCTGTTGGAGCAGAGCCAGAGGAGGCCACAAAAATGATCCAAGGGCTGGAACACCTCTCCTGTGAGGACAGGCTGAGAGAGTTGGGGCTGCTCAGCCTGGAGAAGAGAAGGCTGCGGGGAGACCTTGTAGCAGCCTTGCAGTACTTAAAGGGGGCCTACAGGAAAGCTGGAAAGGGACTTTTTACGAGGGCATGGAGGGATAGGACAAGGGGTAATGGCTTCAAACTGAAAGAGGGTAGATTCAGACTGGAGTAGATAATTATAAAGAAGAAATTTTTACAGTGAAGGTGGTGACAAACTGGAAGAGATTGCTCAGAGAGGGGATAGCTGCCCCATCCCTGGAAACATTCAAGGTCAGGTTGGACGGGGCTCTGAGCAACCTGCTCTAGTTGAAGATGTCCCTGCTCACTGCAGGGGGGGTTGGGCTAGATGGCCTTTAAAGGTCCCTTCCAACCCAAACTGTTCTATGATTCTATATTTCAGATAGCAAATTTTCATCTTTTCATTGTAATTGTTGAGAAACTGAATTCGGAGTCACCTATGATGACCCATTATGTTGCTATCATTTTTATTTGGTCCTTCAGAAAATCATGAGACGTTTAGGGGGTGCAGCAGGGGAAAGGTCAATCTGTACTTGCCATTTTTTACGTGCTTTTTCACTGATCTGTTTCTTTTCATAGCTGGCCCCTGTGAAACTAAGGGGTTTTATTGCAGATGAACCTCTTTGACCCAAGTCTGATGTTTAGTGGTATGTATTCGTGGAAACGATAATAGATTATTTTAATGCTGTTTTTCTTTTCAGAGGAAGAAAAAGTTGCTTTTGTCAATTGGATAAATAAAGCTCTACAAGATGACCCAGACTGTAAGCACCTCCTACCTATGAACCCATCAGATGCCAGTCTGTTTAAATCTCTTGCAGATGGCATCCTTCTCTGGTGAGTCCAGGACTGAGAGAAAGAAAATAAAAGGTTAAATGCCGATTGCAGTGACAGAACTTGGAAAACTGATAGGCTTGAATGTCAGGACTCTGCTCTTTCTGCTCTTAAATATTTGAATCAATGTGTGGGATGGGGAAAATCTGTTTGCCCATAGAAATGTTACTTTAAGCTATTTTTTATATGAGACTGTACGTATATTATAGAAGTGAGTTTCCACTTCTGATCTGTAATTGTACACGAGATGTGCAAGGCTTTTTATAAAGGAGATAATTACACAGTTCATATATTCATTAGCTGAAATAATTATAAATCTTTGCTATTTCAAATATTTTAAAAAGTTAATCAATGTAGTTACTAAATCATAGGGTAGGAGGAACAGAAATCTGAATTAAATCCATGACAAGACAGAGAGCGTATAGTACGTCCCTTAACTTTAGTCCGCTGTAACTTTCTAGTTAAAAGTAGAGTAATAGTACTTATTCATGCACCATGGTAACAAGCAATGAGCTTATTAGTATTGATGTGAGTTAGTCCGAGATCCTTGTAGATGCAAGATGCTATAGAAATGTAGTGCAGAATTATATTGGTTATATTATGAAGATTCTCACTAGCAACTATTTAACTGTCTTTAGTTTACAGTTTTAATTTTCTGAAGAACTAGTTTTTTTGACAGCACAGACATGCTCTGTTACTTAAGTATGAAATCCAATTGCTCAAGTTTCTTATAATTAGTTATTATCTGGAATTTTCTGGATGGATGTGCAACTATTTCACAGGGAGAGAAAATTTAGAGAATGAGGTGGTCTTTTTTTTTATCATCAGACATATTTACAGCTAGTTTAAAGTGTTAGGAGTTTATAATCAAATAATACATTTTCTGAGAAATGAAAGTTTGAATAATCTCTGGCTTTTCTTCCTTAGCAAAATGATCAACTTTTCACAACCAGATACAATTGATGAAAGGGCTATTAATAAGAAGAAACTCACTCCTTTCACTGTTTCTGTAAGTACTGCACAGATAGGAACTTGCCATAAATGAAAAAGTAAAGTATTTTTGTATAGTTTTGTTTTAATTATAGGTTTCCTGGCAGAGCAAAAAAAAAGTCCTATGTATTAAAAAAATGTGAAAGCATGAGACTGCTGAATTCGCCTTTTTCTTAGATGATATACAGGAAAACTTGCATTTTTCATGCTTTCCTTAGTGTTTTCCTTATTCACTATTCTCAAATAATTTTAGACTTCTGAGTGGGTGGTCAGGTCATACTTTAGCAATGAAGAAAGTATCTACATGGCATGGCTGTACACTGTGTAATAGGATGGTGCATTTTCAGTAGGGGAGAGTGACTTGGACAGAAGAAGAGAAGCTCTATTTTTAATTGTGTGTGAAGTCATGAAAATATTTGACAGTAACAGTCTTTAAGACCTTAGTTTGGGTATAAGAAAACAGGTCTGGAAGAGGGAAGTATATCCATAAGTTACCAGCCTAACGAGGGGAAAAAAAAATCCTGATTAAAAACCTTAGTTAATTGGCAGACTTTTCATTTAAGACTGTGACATTAAAATATGTAAAGATAAAACATACCATGGTCTAAATCCTACAAATGGGTTTTGTAATCTCAATTAAAGAAGATTTGTCAGCAAAGGTGGTACTATATTTGTTTATATTGTCTCTGTAGTGAGTTAAAATATGACACAAGAAAACAGAGAGTAATATTTACGGGAGCTACCCGTGTCATGAAAAGTTTCGTCTCTGACAATCGTTAGCTTTGCTTTCAGTGTCAGGATGTTGAATTGCCATAATTTTCTTAGGCTGTCTGTTTAATTACGGTTTAACAGTTGCTTGGATAAATGTGTCAGCCTGTATAAGATCCAAGATGAGATGACAGTGATGTCGGTAGCCTCCTGCATGTGGCAGAATTCCACAGAGCACATTTTTTCACAGGATCAAGCCCCTGATACTTTGAGCAATATTGTTTAATTTGTGTATGTGATACTTATGAGTTACAAAAAAAATATTTTATTAGAGTATTTCTCAGCGATGCAAGTTGCAGAAGGTGGTCTATGATTTTTTTCGATGGGTTTGTATTAAACATTGTCAATAATGTTTTCCATTAAATTTAGGGAAGATACCTGGTGATTCATGAAAAATCTCCAGAGTGCCATTTACCACTGGGAACCATTGAACTAATGCATTATTTCTTACAACTTCTGAAACTTATGAAATTTAATATGAACAAATTTACTAAGAATTACAACCTCATAAATTTGTTAAACAATGATATTCCAAATAGGAAAACCTAAACCTGGCTCTGAACTCAGCATCTGCCATTGGCTGTACAGTTGTCAATATCGGATCACAAGATTTGCAAGAAGGAAAACCACACTTGGTATTGGGACTCCTGTGGCAGATCATTAAAGTTGGTCTTTTTGCTGATATTGAGATCTCCAGAAATGAAGGTAAGAGTAATGCCGAGTATAGCAATGTCTGCAATTTGGAATTAACTGAGATCACAGTAGCAATGATTTCAGCTTTCTTTCAAACTTGCTTTTAGCTCTTATCGCCTTGCTAAGTGAAGGGGAAGAACTAGATCAGTTAATGAAGCTTTCCCCAGAAGAGGTCTTGCTACGCTGGGTGAACTATCATCTGGCCAATGCAGGGTGGCAGAAAATCAATAACTTCAGCCACGACATTAAGGTATGTAGTTATTGCTCTGATCATTGAACATAATGGTATTTAAACACACTGTGCAAAGAAACAAATGAGCCAGATCAGAAGTATTTAGAAACAAATAGTAGTCATCTGCTTTTTCTAGCTATTGGTTCATCCTGCATTTTTCAGCACGGAAAGAGCATTATTTTGATCTCTTGTGTGCTATTCAGTTGCTCGTATGATGTATTATCACATCACAGTGTAAAGCGAACATTTATAACGAGCTCATATTTAGGGAAATTCTAATGTTCTAAGATTGTTTTTAGAGTTACTTAGGACAATTCGCACTGCCTTATTGGTTACCTTTTTCCTGTCCATCCTTCCCTGCTCCTGGATCTGCAGAAACCCATCTTTTCTTTCTTGTGTGTTTGAAGGAAGAAGTATATGCTTTAAATCCCCTCCTGGTGCATATATGTTAATGGTGATAGTCCTTGGTACCTAGCATTCTACAGAAGAGTAGGAAACCTCTCTTGAGGAAAGAGCAGTTATTCAGAGGGCTGTCTGGAGTAGCTACTGATTCTTGATACAAGGACAGAGCAGCCCCCTGCAATCACTGTGCTTTGCTGATGTGCTAATTACTGACACAAGAGAACTGAAAGGCACATTGGATCCTTGGGCAGATGGCAGATCTGCATAATTCTTCTCTCTTCTTCAGGCATTCTGCATAAGGTATACAGCGTACTGTAGTAAGTCCAGTCGAAGAGAGAAAACCCCAAATTTTTTAAACTAAAAGCAAAGGAGGAAGATTCCCGAAGATTATAAGACCTCTTCTTGTTAGTTATATCTTTTCAAATGCCACCAAGAAGGCTATTATTAAAGCAAATCTTTAACTAAGGGTTTTATATGAAAACTGCTACTATGGTAAAATTATTATATGCTATTTAAGAGAAGTATTAAATACTCTAAAACTAGCAGGATTTTGTTTTGTTTTATTTTATAGTGGGGAGGGGAAAAAACCAGAAGCATACGGAAAACCGCATCAAATAAATGTAGTTCCTTTTGTCACTATAGATTCATCCTAAAAGAGCCACTTTGCTCTCAATTTTTAATTCCAATTGCCTTGTTGGTTAAGAAAGAGAAGTTTTGAAAGGGAGAGTGAAGGAATAAAATATAAAAACTGAAAATAAGATCCATATTGGGATTTCTTTTGTGGGTAACATATAAATTTGCCTTAAATATCTGAATTACAGCTGTATAGTTCATATCCAGCAGAATATATTTAACATAGTCCAGAATAGCTAGCAGACATTCCTTTTCTCTGCCATCTGGCTAAATAAGTTCTATGAGGAATACCGTAGTAACATGGCTGCATGACCTCATCCATATTCACTGAAATTGGGGTGCCATACTTTTGCCATGCCTTTTGAATTGGGCTGTAAGAGCAGTAAATGGCTATGAAAGGCTACATACTTGCTCATGCTTTTTTAAAATGTTACACTGCTTGTTTTAGGATTCAAGAGCATACTACCATCTGTTAAATCAGATTGCACCCAAAGGAGATAACTTTGATGAATTGCCTGTTACAATTGACTTTTCAGGATTTCATGTAAGTATCAGAAACATAAAAACAGATTGGAATTACCTGAGAACTCTGTGTATGTGTCCACCATCCTGGTTCAAGGCTGTCCCAGAATCCCCTTTTGTAACACATATAAAAGCTCAGTCAGATTCCTCAGTGTCGCAAAAGCTTAAATGGTTAAAAACTTGAGTAAAGTTCCGGGGTGCTGCTGAAAACAGGATAACGCATCCTGCAGTCTAAAATTTGGAGCTGTGTTTTACTTGGAGTAGTGTCTAACTGTTTTGTATCTTCAGTTGGGTCCTCCAACATGAGTATTACAACATTCTGCTTCAGTTCTGCTCTTCTGGAATTCAGATGAGGAGAAACAGTAGACTGCCCAAACCTTGTGATCCTTCCTCAAGCCATATAGCATTCAGAAATAACATGTGAGCCCTTCCAATAACCAGCAGAAAAGTGTGGCAATTGTCAAGCTTAAGTTGTAAAGGGTTACTAAAACCAGCATAGGAAGATGTGAAAACACTTTTCTCTAAGCTGCTACATAAAGCTCATTGGAAGGATTATTCTGAGAATACATTTGGTACAAAATTGAACTGCCTGCCTCAGATATAAATACGTATATATCAATCAGAATCTTAAGTAGAATCTCATTATTCATTGTAATAATGAAAACCCACATGCAAAATTATGTTTGCATACAAGCTGTAGTCCTCTCGGACTCCTTCATGAGCATAGCTCTGTTTTATTTGTTTGCTTTTGTTTGGGGTTTTTTGGGTGGAGTGAGAAGGGATATTAGTTCACTTTTTCCCTGTAATTTCCTACAGTTCATATGATCGTGTTCTGTAATGGATTGTAAACTAGTATCAATAACGTGACAACTTGTTCTAGAGCAAGTTTCTGGTTGAGTGTACCAATGCTGAATTACTGACTGTTATTCTGTTCTAACAGTAATTCAATTGCTAACTCATTTCTCTATAAATAGTAACTCTTAGTGTTGTGAAGTTTAGAGGTAAAAAGTATATGCTACATGATTTTGAAGACTGATTTATTCTATGTAGATTAATAATATGGACAAATAAACAAAATAACACGTAGGTTACCAAATTAAGAAAATTTGGAGTCAAAATACTGAAAAGAAAACAAGATAGTGGATTATCACATTCTGAAGTATTCAGACTCTTAGTGAGGGTTTTGGGCATCATCTGTAATTACTATGCTTGAGAATATCAGTTTAAAGCAGTGATGGTGAACCTAGAGCACATGTAGCAGAATATGCAGTGTGGGAATCAACAGTCTGGAAACAGAAATATAACCACTACACCTCTGGCTGCTACTGCTGTTGCTGTGATTCATGAGCAGTGCTGCGCAGGCAGCCACAAAAGCAAAGGACAGAAAGAAAGTGGAAGCCAGATGGGAAGAGGGGAACTGTTGCGGGCTGTAAGAGCTAGGTCAGGTAATGGGGAAATGAGGGAGGAACTGACGTGGGTCATTTAAAGATTTGCCAAACTGAAGATTCAGTAAAGAATGGAAACATGCTAGTGCTCATTACAAATTAATTTTTATTATTTTTTTTTTCCGTTTAGGATAAAAATGACTTGAGGAGGGCTGAATACATGCTCCAACAGGCAGATAAATTGGGCTGCAGACAGTTTGTAACTCCAGCTGATGTGGTTGCAGGCAACCCTAAACTCAATTTGGCTTTTGTGGCAAATCTCTTTAACACATATCCAGCCCTACACAAGCCTGACAACTCATCTTACGATCTCAATTTATTAGAAGGTACTCAACTTACTAAGCATACAGGAGATAAGAATATTAGTGATTGCAATCTAAGTATTCCTTCTAGGTTGTGATATAGGATCCCTGTGTGATGGTGCTTGTGTTAACACCAGCATATAGAGCTTTCTCACTAGTTTTCAACATAATCCTTAGCAGAAGTCCCTGTTACTGTAAATATTGTTCACTTGTGTTAGCCTGACCAAAGGTTATTCCTGAATAACCTCCTATCATTCATTTGCAGGAGCAAAAACTGTACCCTTACTCCTTTTCCAGTTCCCTGTGCTTCTTTCCATACTGTTTGTTTTAGCGGATGCACAAATTCTAGCTTTCCCTGATTTGCAGTGCTATAATATGCAACTGTAATAGTCTTTTAAAGTACTTTTCACATATTGTGTTCATATATCTGTATGTGTGTGTATATTAGTTTGTTGCCTTTTAAAACAGGAAACATCTGAAAAAAGGCCTGTTTATCAACAACCTATATTAATCAGTGGCAACCTATATGGGTCCTATCATACCAGCAAGTTTGGATTTTAGCTGTACAATTCAGATCCCTAATGCTAGAGATAAAGGGATAATGGGTAGCAATCTTTAGCTGTTGCCCTTTCTGTGGACCAGCTAATCTATGATAATGAAACGGCTCCTGCCAGTGTATTCCACAGTTGTTCACTGATCTCAAAGGGATGGTGAGAATCAGGGGTGCCGCACTTGGGAGAATCATCAGCAATGTTCACACATTCCTCTGCACTGCCTACTCCTGCCTTCCTCTCACTGTTCCTATCTGGTTTCCTTTCCATCTAGGTGAGTCCATCTTCCTTTGCTCCTCTTTTTTTCATAATTTGTCTGCTCTGCTGCATCCCTGTTTGACAGATCTTGTATCCCTCAGACCACTCCTGTTTCAGGCTTCCTGCTCTGCTAGATTCAGCTGGGCACCAGCTGTGGTAGAGGTATCGGAGTGCAGGAGGTAGTCTTCCCTTTCCAGCTGTGATATCCCTAGTCACTGCAGGCCCTGCTATCCAGGATGAATGGCTGAAGGAAAGGCCTGCTCTTCCTCTGCTGCACTTCTGTTACAAATGTGTGCTCTTGCAGTGTATACAGGAGCTGTGTGGAGGTGGAATATGTTTGGTTCAGCTTCTTTGTTCTGAACATAAAGTTGCAGGTGTGATTTGAACTACTGAAAACTTGGTCAAATTTAGAATACTTTTCATGGGCACGGCAAAAACCAGCTGAACTCCTTTCTGAACTTTCTAAAACATTTAATGAGATCAAAGCCTCATGTAAAACAGTTTATAAAAAGTTACAATTACCTAAATGCTAATTATGATTTTGTAATGATAAATACTGGCCAAATTTAAATTACTGTTTATAGTATATATTTTAGAGATGGATAATCATGCAAGTGTTACCTGTTCAAATGCAATTGGACAACTCTTTTGCCTCCAAATAATAACTCCTGTGGTCTCGTGTAGATGTAAATCATCAAAACGGTTATTTCAGCCAAAAAGACAATGTTGTTAATGTGTTTTTCTGTTAATTTGTTTTATTTTCCCATAAAATTCTGTGTTTTTACTGATGTTTGCTCAAGGTAGTGTTATATAAAACATAAGACATTAATTTCTTTGTAGTTTCATCATAGATTGTCTGTTGAAATCTGACTCATAATTTATAATGCTTTCCTATTTTGCTTCATGAAATGCAGATTTGACCCCTCCTAATGTAGGTACTGTATTTAGTACTTTTCTGTACACCATAAAAGTGTTTATTCTGCAATTTTTCTCTTTTTTTCATAGTGTTCTAATAATCTCTGTCCTTTTCTGGTTGTTTTCTGCGTTGTTCTTGTATTTTTCATTACTTTCATATGCTGTCGTAAGTAAAAGAGAAGAAAAAAATTCCAGAGGTCTAACGTGATACATATAAAATGGGGGCAGGACTTGCAGTAAGTCAAATGCCATATAGTTCTTTCTGTGGGTTTAACTAGTAGGGGCCTTCCATGAACCAAGATGTAAAGCTCTAGGCACGTGTGGGTGAGTAGAGCTTTCTGAAACTCCACGTTTTCCTGTGTTAAATTCCATCTTTTCAGTGACTGTTCCACCCAAAAAGTACAGTGTGGCAGTTCTCTTTAAAACCAAAACCACTGTGCGTAAATTGACATCTGCTCTTATAATGGTTAACAAGTCTGGTGATGTGCCGTTGTATACAGAGAGAATATCCCTCGGTTATACAGACATAGCAAAATGACCGTTTGATATCATGTGGGGATGGAGGGGGGAGCCCTGACCTCGGTCAATGCACAGCCTTTAACTGGGTGTTGCTGTTGCTTTGAGGAGCCTCTGACTTGTGGGGAAGGCAGCAGAGTTTGGAGTCTAAGTCACGCAGAAAGCTGAGTTCTTGGGGGGAGGAAGAGGAGGGACTTCTGTCCACCCATGCTTCCTCCGGTGTAGATGTCCGCTGCTGCTTAGTCCTCTAGCAGCCTGCAAGGCTGTTAACCACCCTCTCAGGCCAGCTGAACTTAGGGTGCAAATTGCAGCTTGAGCTCTGTTGTCTTTCAGAGAGAAACCCAGGTATTTGGAGCCCTTTGGATTCTTGACCCCATCCCCTGTGGGGGAACTACTCAGTTCCATAGTATAATCATCTCAAAGAAAGAGATGGCAATAAATATAAAGGATACTACCAAATTTGCTCCTCTCTCTTTTGTGTAGCTCTGCCCCCTTTCTGCAGTTTTCCAATGATTTTGGCTATCTGCTGCACCACTCAGCAGAAGATATGCTCCTGATAAGATCACAAGGTATATTTTGCATAAAAGAATAGAGAGAAAAAATTGGTCGGTTCTCAGCCATCTGGAAAACTTGGGAACGTTTGTGTTGCATGATGAAGGGATTTGTTTAGGGTGGCATATTAAATATAGTCTGCTGGGTCTAGTCCTGGACTCCCACTGTCCAAAAGGGTGCTGCCCAACTTGCACGCTCTTGCTCCTGCTTGGCTACTTTGGGTTCTTTCGACAGTGTTAAGCATGCGTTTTAAAATTCTCAGTCTGAGTGCAGTTTCTGAGTATCTGTTCTTATAGCTATGCTTTGCTTAGTAAGAGTTCATTAAATAATCTTGTTACTGTCTTTGCAGTGGACAAGTGTTCCTAAAAGCACTTTGCAGCCAGTATTTTAGGTGTTGCAAATAAACTCAAAGCTCAGTAAGCCTAAAAACTTCAAAAAAGAAAAAAACCAAAAGGGAGTTGCTTCAAAATACTGCAACCTCTTAAGATGCTCTTTATAAACTTAAATTACGTAGCATGCTTGTATTTTGATTGTACCTTTTTTATGGGAAAACGCTGATATTTTTAATAACTCTGTCATAGAATGTGCTGCTTTCTTGTCTTTTAAATTTCATTGTGGGAAGAAATATGTGAAACAAAACTGGCTGTCTGAAGTCCATGCAGAATAGTAGTTTTCTTTATTTCAGCATGTATTTGTCAGTGACTGTCTGGTAATTTATACAAGTAAATCTTTGAAACGAGTACTCATTTGAATTTCATATGAAAAACCTCAAAAATTAGAAAGAAAATAGAGCAGTAGGATGAATATAATTGATTTCATAATAATTGGAAAGTAACTGGTAAGCTGGCTGAAATTTTTAAAATAAAATTTATTCCGTAGGAAAATGTCAATTGCAGCTGAAACTTCTGAATTTAAATTTTTTATGAATATATTTTGAAGTTCAGAGCTTTTCATATAAAAGGGGAAGAGACCTAGATTAAAATTGTAACCTTGATCTAAAAATGTTGTGACATAGGTCTATTTCATGAAAAAATAACATTAAAGAGGTTTTCTTTCTGTTCTAATGATGTATGTTTATATAGTAGCTTCATTTTGCGAAAACATTCATTGTTCTGTAGTCAACATAGAACTGCAGTAATAAATGAGACAGTAAACCTCGTTAGACAAATTTGGTACCATTATCGTCTAAGGAACGGACGAAGAAAGCATAGAAAAATTTCACACAGATTTTTGTGTTTCATTCCTGAGAAATCTAGTCTTTCATTGTGTGGAGTTTTTCCCTCCTCAATGTCCTTTCTGTTGTCTTAACTGTGGATTATCAGCCCAGGGGAACAAAGTGCTGAGGTTATTCCAAGCTCACATATTCAGGGTAAATATTTTCTTAAATGCACTTCTTTGATGTAAGAGAAAACAGCTTATGTAGCACTGATTCACATGCAACTGGCCACAGATACATTGTTAAAATTTAGGTAATGTTGTATGTAGAAAATTAACATATTACTGCAAACTGTGACTTTATAGAGAAAGAACATTAGTTTAGAAACTCATGATTACAACAGATAAAAACAGTCTTACGTCAGGAAAGTGAAGGGTTTGGGTTTTTTCCCTACTGAATTTTCTGCATTTCTCATAAGCAGAGTTGGTAGTTAAAACTGCAAGAATAAATAGCTTCACAAATTTAACCAGTACAGTACTGCCCTGCTGAGTCTCCAGTGTTAAAAACTGAAAAGGTGAGGTCTGTTGCTTTGGGCAGGACCTTCACAAATTAATAATGGGAGCTTCTGTTTGAAGTGGAGCTGTAGTTTCTGGAGTTTGATGCAATTACATAAGTATGTTAGTACTAACTTTTAAGAAAAATACGCCATTTCAAACAAATTTAAAGATACTGTTGAATGGAATTTCCACGAATTTTCGTTTTAGGGAATTATTAGAAATCATCAATATTTTCTCTATGATATAGTAATTATATAAAATATAGCCAACAAATTGTCTATTTCTGTATTTTATCAAATTGTATTTACACAGTCTAATAGTGCTCCCTGTAGTGCCTCTGGCCTTGGGCCCAGAACTGAGGGACTGAATTTGATAGGGTTGGCTCAACTTATTGGCCAGTGGAGACTACTGTTGGGGAAAGGATGAACTGAGTTTTGGGGGGTGGGGGAAGGGCTGTGAGAGTCATTTAAACATTGCTTATTAAAGTGTTTTCTCCAGTAATTCATATAGAATTGTATTTATCACCATAGGAGAAAGCAAGGAAGAAAGGACTTTCAGAAACTGGATGAATTCACTGGGTGTAAGCCCGTATGTTAATCATTTATACAGGTAAGGCCTTTTTTTAAAAAATGGTAATTTTATTTCCCTTGTATGACAGGGAAGGGAGGAAGAAGGGAAGAAGAAAGGGAAGTTGTTTCTACTAGAACAGTGATTTCCAGGATTCCACACAGTGTGACAGGAAATTCAAAACTGATCTGTAGTACCTGTATCTGACTTGGCTATTCCACACAAGATCTAGAAATACTAGAAAACCTAAAAAACTTTGATATGCCCCCCTCACTTGTATTTGAATTATATTTTTTAAAAAGTTGAGATAATTGTGGTTTATAATGCATTATTTTTAATTTCTCACATGATGATTGAAAAGACCGCGAACATATTAAAACAGTAATATAATTTGAAACTACAAGACAGAATAGATGTCTGCCGAGTAGATTGCAAGAATATATGTATTCCCTCAGAACGAAGGGCATTTTAGCATGCTTTTTAGATGCTTCTGATCACTTTCAAATTGTGCCAGCAGCTGATTCAAATCCTATTAATAAAAGGTGGGTTATAGGGAGCAACTGGGAACATCTGCTTGCATGTCTACATGCTGTTAGGTTTCATTGTTTCTGTTTTCTGACCTCTGTAAAGCGATACCATCTGTAGATAGTTTATTGTGGAGAATTTAATTTAGCAAGTAGCTGAAGGGGATTATCAGGAAAGCAATTTATAATGGGAAAATAGTACTTTTCCTAATTTTTTTTTTTTCCATGGGGTAAGTTGGTTTTGATCATTCTTTAGCAAAATACATCTGTAGGTGCAGATAAAACATGAGTATTTAACATCCTGGAAAGTCCTGAGGAAACTACAACTAGATCAGTAAATGAAATCCCTTGAGCTAGGTGTTTTATCTATGCCTACCCCATGAAAGCAGTAATTTAAAGTTGGTAAAACCACTGGCTGTGCTTACTTCACTGAGATTTGTGAAAATAATGAAATTAAATACACAATTTAATGTAAATAATCACAGAAGTCAAGCCAATAGTATATAGACCAGTTTCTCCAAAGATTTTTATTTATGTGACTCGAATTTTTCAGCACTTAATTGCACTTTGAGAAGTCTTATGTACTTCACAATTTCATTGTGAATATGAGCTTTTGTACTTAAAAACATTGTTTTACTCTCATTTAGCGACCTCTCTGATGCTTTAATAATCTTCCAGTTGTATGATATGACTCGTGTGCCAGTTGACTGGAACCGTGTCAACAAACCTCCTTATCCATTACTCGGTGGTAATATGAAAAAGGTGGGTAGATACTCTGTAATACCATCCAGTTTCACTGTTGCTCGTCGTGCTGCTTGTAGTAATCTGGGTTGTCTGGGTTTGCATGCTACCGAGACAGTCCTGGCCAAGGGAAAAAAAAAGGAAAAAAGTGTCTTCCAGATATTATCCCAAGGAGTAAACAGCAGTTATAGCATACATCACTTTTAGTTTCTAAACGTGGACACCTTTCGACAGTATGTAATTTGGGGGCTAATGAGGGTATATAAGTTTTAGGCCTGACCACAGCTATCATTGCCTGATGCTCCTATATTGCGAGGTGTTTCCTCGCAGAGCAGTTTTGTATGCTGCCAGGAGAATTTGTGCAAGACTTGCAAAATCCAAGCTTTCCGTTAGCTGTGTGATCATTGTGAAGCCAGCAATGTAGAGGAAAAAAAAATACTGTTTAAGAACAACACATTTCAATGTTTTTTCACATTTGGTTTTGATACAAGTACATATTAATTCATTTACTGTAGTGGAAATGACCTTGGGTTTTTCTCAAGTGTGAAAAAAGATTATCATTGGAATCTTGCATACTTGCATTTATAGTAAAAACTTACTTTAATCACAGTGTAGAAGGGCTAGAAATCTTTCTCTAGCTCCAAATCTCACCATAGGTAACAGTAAACCGAAGTAATTCCAAATACATGTAGATTATAGGTCTGTCTTCTAGAAATATTAAGGTGTTCTCATTATTTGCATGCAACATTTATTTTTAGATTGAGAATTGCAATTATGCAGTAGAACTGGGGAAGACAAAAGCCAAATTCTCACTGGTTGGTATTGCTGGACACGATCTGAATGAGGGTAATCCAACGCTGACCTTGGCTTTGGTATGGCAGCTGATGAGAAGGTAAGCTAGGCGCACAGTGTATGATAGCTGTGTGTATATAAGTATCTGTGCACGTGTGTGTATGTGTGTCTCTATATATCAAGGCAAATTAAAGCTAGCGTTCGGTTCACCCAACAGGTATTTGAGAGCCATCTCTAAATAGCCCTCTTCTCTAAGATAAACTTTTCTTTGTAGTTTCACATACTGTGTAGTGATTGAAACCACAATAGTGTGTATGTGTACACGTCCATTTATATAGACGATTAAAACCTTATATAGTAAAAACTGATTAAAATTATAAATCCTGCAGCAAGTAAAAAGAGCACAACTTATTTCACGTTGATCCCATGTATTTTTCCATAAGTAGAGTGTAATTTAAATATTTGTAAAATAAAAAAAGAAAGATAAACAGTAAGAAGGTATGTATGCTATAGAAGTTAAAATGGGATGAAATTTTTAGGCCATCACAACTGTAGTAATGTAACCATGATAAAATCTTGCCAGTGCACTGAGCAGGAAAAAAAATTATACATTGATTTCAATAAAGAGTATTTTATTACAAATATTTTGTACAAGTTAAGTTTCTTAAACCTGTCCCAGAACACTCAATGCTTTTTGTTTCTCAGACTGTTGTGATTCAGTTTTCAAGTGAACTTGGATGGTAGGGAGCTATTTAAGCTTATAAAGTAAAATTAGTTACGATGTGCTGCGTAAAATAAAAATATGAAGTAGATGTAACAGTGAATACTATGAGTTTTGCAATGTTATTTTATTCTTGCAACAACTGAAAAAGTAAAGTACTAAATAGTTTATAAGGTAAAGGTACCTTATGAAGATAAGTACTTGGCATTGTTACTGTGTTGAAGTAATATTTTACTTTTGCTTGTAGCTTTGTACTATTAGCAGAGTCGAGTTCTATCACTCACTTTAACTTGGGCTCTTACTTTCTTTATTAAAGGTATACTTTGAATGTGCTGTCAGACCTTGGAGAGGGGGAAAAAGTGAATGATGATATTATTATTAAGTGGGTGAATCAGACGCTTGCAAACGCAAATAAGAAAACTTCAGTTACAAGTTTCAAGGTAATCAAATTACTTTGCTTCTTTCGACATATAATCAGATGTGGGATTTTTAACTTGATAACAATTTGGCTTTAAGAGGGGCTCTCCCATCAGCTAGCATAATTGTATAAGGAAACATTTCTGATAGTCTGTGAATCTTCAAAAATATTTTGCAAGTCTATTAATAAGAAACAAAAAGAAATTGTAATTGCTACTGTAAGGAAGAAAAAAAGTGAAACTTTCAAAGGGGCTTCTGTCTGTTTGGGGATGGCATGTAATAAACCTTCCAGATTTCTGGATATAAGCATTCTCATGCTTGGACAAACATGAAGAACAAGAACAATTTTTGAAATACTGGGAGCGGGGGGAATCACTTTTTTTAAATAACAGCTGGTCAAAGATGTACTGGTGCGTGAGGGAGCCCAAGTTAACCAGCGATATCTTTTGTCTTCATTGGCACTGCTGATGTGCACCAGACCTGTACAAAACAGGAGCTTTTCCCATTCAGCAAATATGAACAAATTGATGAAGGAAGCCTTCCTTTCACATTTTTAAACTGTTAAACATGAAAGAAGTCATATGTGTGTCACGTGTGTTATGCTGTGTGAATCTCATTCTTTAGAAATGGTAGATTAGTAATTGCACTTGTCTGCAAATACAACGTTCTAATACAGGTTCGCTGTGTATACTCTGAAGCAATTATATCTGTGGTTCACAACAGGAACATAAGAACCTAGCAAGTTAAATATCTGAGAGCTCACTGTTACGAAATTGAATTAGGTGAGCATTAGGCAAAAGGTAATATAAAATAATTTTATTGAACAAAATACTTCATTTTTACTCTAGAAGGTAACTTAGGCTTCATCTTCTTAAAAAGGATTGCTGCTTCTCTTCTACAGAAATGGTAATAATGGTGGTATAAATAAGTTGAAAGTGCAATGAGAATCTGTCCCAGCATCGTGCTTTTGGTATGCCTGTGGGTTTTGGGGGCCGTTGGTTGTGGTTTTAAGGTAATTCAACAGATGGTAGACCAATAAAGATAAGGAGCTACTGATGTAAAGTGACATTATCCAATATACTTTTTTTACTGCTGATTTTTTGCAACATTTATATATATATATATTGTTTTTCACAATGTGATTATTTGTATTTTGGGGTTACTGTAGCAGATTGTGTAGCAGAGAAGGCAGAGGTGTCTGTTATTCGCTATGGACTGTGAAGGCAAAGTTCTGTTGATTTGCCATTAGTTCGAACAATAAACATGTCAAAGGTGTGGGTTTTGGCTTATGGCCTCGGGGAGATAGTCCATGTGTTCAGTGTCTTGAAGCAGGTTTAGATTAGTATTTTAAAATGTATGATGAATGTGGTGTCTCTGTGGGACTTCACTGGATTTGAAATCGTAGTTCTGACTTGGTGGCAGAGGCAGCCGTGTCACATGGCTCATGTGCCAAGCCCCTGCGGGAATAGAGCCAGCCTCCCCGGGACTGCCTGCTGATGGTTGGTTTGACATCATCAGCTGCTTACCTGCCCTAACAGTTGGGAAGAAATAATGGCAGCAATAGCACTTGCTGTTTTAAGAATAGAAGATGACGCATGTCCATGTATTAAATACAAAACATAGACTGCTCGTACTAGCTCAGAATACCATCCGAGTTGAAAAATTATAAAAAGTCAGCTGTAAACTACTGCAGAAAATAGTTCCATTACAAGAAAAGAAGAAAAATAGAAGTAGTTGGGGAATGTAAATACTTTTTTTGTTGTCTTGAAAGTCTGGTCCTTGGACTTCTTTCAAAGTTCCCTTCCTTCAGGAAGGAGGGGAGTTTCTTTCATTTAATAAACCATTTGTGTAATAATAATATCAACACTGAACCATAGCATTTTGATTGTGGAAAAGAATATTAGACCTCATAAAGAGGGTGGAAAACCTTCACGCAGTAAAGTAACAAAATATGCTGCTGTCTTTCAATAGGTATGTAAGATGTGCTGTAGGGGTTTTTTGCGTTATAAAGCAAAATAATCAAACCAAATTCCTTATACTAATCTTTTGAGTCTTTTCTTTCAGGACAAATCAATCAGCACTAGTTTACCTGTTGTAGATTTAATAGATGCCATTGCACCAAAAGCAGTTCGTCCAGAAATGGTCAAGAGAGAAGATCTTTCTTACCAAGACAAATTGAATAATGCTAAGTAAGTTTTAAATGAATGCTTTGTATTTTCCTAAAGTGCAGGAAATGCATGAATTCATGGTGTCATGAATGATTTACTGATCTGTTAACAGAGAGAGATTACGCTAATATTAGTTGATTTATTTCAAATAGAATATATTCTAAATTCTAATATTCTGGAGCTCTACTAGAGCATGTTTAAAATATGAACTCAAATTCATGGCTGAGATGACCTACCACCACTGCACTGCAACTGGTTTATTAATAGCCTGCCGTAACCCGTATCGGTTTTGACAAAAATAAATGCTTTGATAACTAGTCTGCCAAAACAATTACTAATACATGCTTTCTTCGCAATATTGTCCATTCTCTCTTAGAGCACAAGTACTGACTGAACAGGCATATCCTGCTATTAAAATCTGTTGTTGTTATTGTGAATCTTGGCCCATTAGCAGATGCAAGGAAAAGAATAATTTTTATTCTCTCTTGTTTTCAAAGGTATGCCATTTCAGTTGCTCGAAAAATCGGTGCTCGTATATATGCTCTCCCAGATGATCTGGTGGAAGTGAAGCCAAAAATGGTGATGACAGTGTTTGCATGTTTGATGGGAAGAGGACTGAACAAAATAAAATAATGAAGACATGTAATACAGCTTTCTGCCATGTTAAGCACGATGAATGCCTCGCAGTTTACAGAGTTCTGAAGCTTAGTATAAAACGAGAAAAATTTTATGCACAAATATACTCATTAATTACGTTTTAATAATATGTTTATATTACTGAACATTTTATTCAACTTCATAACACATTGATTATGTATGGGTAATAATGTCTTCAGAACATGTCCATTACCAAATTAACATCGCAGATTTGTATTCCTTTAAAAAAACCCACACCATATTAATCAAGCTTCATTTGTATTAGTTTCCTTAGCATTGTAAGAATCTGTATTGTTTTACACGTTATTTCAGGACCTGTTGTGAAACACTGTTTGATTTTTGTGGGTGTAACTTACATGTAGTCCTACAAGTCTGAAGGTGCATTCCGATCCTATTGTATTACTCCTACCTGCAGAGAAGTTATCATCCTTGCCTTACTCTGAGAGCTTAATTCCTGTTGAAGCCAATGAGAGTCTTGTATTTGACTTCAGTGAGAGCAAGTGAAGGCCTATGATACTGTCTGGAAAATAATATTGATAAAGCTGATAAAACTTTTTTGTGGGAATAATCTTTAAATATATGTAGTAGTTTGTTGTTCTGTTACTGAGCAGGAACTTTTATGGTCGGTGTCTTAAGAAAAAACAGTAAATAGTAAGCAGAAATGTAATTGTCATTATGAGGTCTGCATATGCATTAGCTTTTGCAGTTGGACTAAACATCTGACTTTTTTTTTATTTTTTCATAAAATATTGTATAAGAAAACAATAAAGAGCTGGCTAGTCCAGTTTGAGGTTTCACATTAATGTATTGCATTTCCTTGTAGGTTACTCCTTTGATTTTCCTAATGTGTATCATGTGTGTAGAGGTTTTGTCTAGAAAGACTGGTGCATTGTCTGGATGAGATGAAGTCCGTGATTATTTTCTTATTAATTTTAAAGGAAGTATTTATACTTCCTTCTATGCAGCTGTAAATTTTATTCACCAAACAGTCTGGAGCTGGATGTTTAATAAAGTTGTTACCAGAAGCCAAATGGTAAGAAAGAAAAAAAAGTAATTTTTTTTTTAAAGTATGAAGCTGCTACTTTCTCACCTCCTGAAAACAGTCCTCACAGTGGCAAAACCCAAGAATCATGATGAGTGAACAACTGGACTAAGCTTTGCATCTTCGGTATCTTGCACAACATACTAACAGAAGGCAGATGCATTCATTTAGTTTCTTTTGTAGAAGGGGATACTGGAAGCTGAGATAATTAAGTCCTTGGATTTAGATCCATTTGTCTCTGACTGGTTTGTAGTGTCTGGACAAGAATAAGTTATTAATATTTGATAGTTATATGGTTTCTATTCTGAGTTCTAAACGATGACCAAGTGTTGTACAGATTTTGAGTTCTTTGCCCTGATTCTGGAGACAATTGAATCTAAGTCCTCATTCAAGATAGGCTAATTTAAGATTAAGTAAATCTCCATACCACAAGAATAAATGGTCTATTCTTGAGATAAGCAGTTCTAAAGTCCTGTATTTACGTGCCCAGGCACTCAGCAGCTTACTCTGTAAAGGTCCATGTTTCGTCTTGTGTAAACTATTGCTGTAGGGTTTGTTCCCTTTAGGAAAAAATCTGCTACAATTACCTAGCTCACTATTACATGTCCAGAATTACTTTAAACTTGCTTTGTCAAATTGGTATGGGTTTTCAGGGCAACCATGTCATGCTTCTCAGCATAGACGTTTGACATGCACGCTAAGAGCTACGTGTTGAAGAATCAATGCTGGCTAACACCATCTGAACAGAACTGTCTTCTCAACATAATGGTCACTAAAGAGTGAAAGTTAGATTTTCAGCTCGCATTAATCCTTACAGCTCAGCTGAAGTCAGTGAAGCAGTGAACGCTGGTTCTGGGGCTGTGTGATGCAAACGTACGCTATGGGAATGCGGGTAAGCTCTTGCGTATCATAGAGTAATGCACAAAAATTAGTTTGTGTCTGATAGCTCATCTATGACTGTCTTTTTGGAGACATTTGGCAGATAATAGGGGAAGGGAAAACAATAGCTGTGACTTCTAGAAGCATTGACAGAAGAGCACAGTGACTGAAAATACAGTTTAACAAATATTTGCACACCAGTGCCTGGAACAGCTCCTCCCCCCCGCGGGAGGGGCAGACGGGCCGGCGGTGCCTGCGCTGC
>Ga0065711_1032405_pt1 | contig 27416 bp, 23 predicted proteins | sample Hoacrofraction12_FD_59098 | JGI IMG/M metagenome (GOLD analysis project Ga0065711, IMG submission 59098) | Hoatzin crop microbial communities from Cojedes, Venezuela - Epithelial fraction 12 v2 (version 2) | ecosystem: Host-associated > Birds > Digestive system > Esophagus > Crop | place...
GGAAGGGACCTCTGTGGGTCATCTAGTCCAACCCTCCTGCCGAAGCAGGGTCACCTACAGTAGGCTGTAGAGGACCTTGTCCAGGCGGGTCTTGAATATCTCCAGAGAAGATGGGAGAGGCAAATTCAGTCCCCACAGCTGGGGGTATCTATGGCACAGTGAGTCAGCGAGGCAGACCATGGACACACTGCACGAAAGCATTGCACCTAATTAGCTCAGGCAAGATGGGGATATATTCTCAAAGAGGTTGTTACTGGTGCTCACGGCCATCCAGTCCCCTGCTGAACATTTCTGATCAAAGTCTTTCCAAGCTGATCTATTTTCAGCCCAACCCACTCAATACCTTGATTGCTACACAGCTCTTTTCGCTGCTCCTAGGTAAACATGCTGTCGCTCTTTGGCATTTTGCCTCACTAAGCCCTAAAATACAAGTGGCACAGAAAATAAGAGGAGCTGTTCTCCTTCGCCAGGAAAAATGATGCTATTTCTGAAATAAAGTGTTTTTAATACACCTCACCGACCATGCACGTATACATGTACGTATAAATATACTTGAACTCGAGGTCCTGCTGTTGGCATGATGTATACCTGTGTGGTAACAGGAGCAGAAAAGGAATTATGTACTTAGAAACCCAGACACACCTTCAGTCCAGTCTGTGTCTGAATGCAGAGTCTTTGTTATGCTGAGATACCAGGGTCTGACTTCCATTAAAACAGGTTCACAGGTACTGGTCCAAGCTCGCACCAGTGTGTTATGGTCTGTTCTGGAGAGCTGTTTCTGCTGTGGCTGTCCTTAGGGAGGGCAACCAGCGTGATGCCCATGCTGGTTCATGCTTTGTACCCCATGATGGAGTAGCGGGTACAGAACAGATACTCTGGAGACCCGTCTGAGCTAAAGAGCTGTAACTTCACTTCTGGTGGCTGTGCGCAGCGGGCGGCTGTTGTCCCTTCCCGGCTCACACCCTTGGTTCTCCACAGGCTGAGGTGGCCCCACGGGAGATGAAGCACTGCACGGGAAGCATTTCACGGGTCCTTCCTCAGTCAGCATCCCTGAGGCTGAACCAGAGCAGCCTTGAGCAGATCAAAATCAGAGCTCAATCCACAGCAGACCTTATTTTTGAGGAATGACAGTGACATTGGCCAGATCTTGAAGTCACATTTTCAGTTTTCCCCATAGTAAGTAAACACGTAGAAGTCAACAACAGATGGAGCATCACATGGAGTTACGCAGGTCAGCACAGACTTCAGAGACCCTGAGAGTCTGAAAAAGAAATAATTTGGAGGGGGGAGCAGCTGTGAGATTATTCTGAGATGTTGAGAAAGAAAGCGAAAAATACTGGCGTGAGCTGCCTCCTCTGCAGCTGAAAGTTTTGGTTTTGTGGAAGAAGACAACGATGGGAAGATAACAAAGCAAGATGACAGCTCCTGGGTAGGAAAGTTTTTTGTTTTTTAATTTGGATGGAGACTAGAAAATGGAAGCAAAATGGTGTTAAACTGATAACAAAATGGGCACGAGTAAAGCAGGCGAATGCAAAACAAAACCAGATTTTGTGTGACAAGAGCAGATTGAAGTGATGCGACAGAGAAGGAGAGCTTTTTCAGAGTGTATATAGTACTGCAGGGAGTCTGGGGTGACAAACGAGGGATTCAGGTGAGTGGAGTGGTGCAGTAATGGGCTGTGTGTGGAAGAAGACGGAAAGGAGGAAAGGGAGCAGAAGACACCTATTAATAAAAAAAACACATTCCGGTTAAGATTTATTGATAGCTCAGAACCAGAGAGTCTTTCATGCCTTTGCATCTTTAAGCTAATATTACCCAGGAGTGGGTAGTGGCAGGGATTCGTTATGAGCCATTGAATTCAAGTGGAGAAGAGCTCCATCCTTTAATACGCAGAAATGAAAAGACTTTGGTTAATAGAGATTTCAGTCCGGGAAACCTGTGCTGTAATAGCAGAATAGCATTAGTGTTTCTAAAAACACAGCCGGTCACTTCTGAACATGCAATATCACGCATTGAAAATGAAATCACTCAGTTGAGGACCTCAGTATGGTGGCTATGGATGAATTCAATTCTGAACAAAAAATTAACGGTTTCTTTGGGACTGGTGTTTACTAGGTAGCGACATTCAAAGAAAGGACAGTCCCATCTGGCCATGGGGAGAGCAGTGACGGTGCAAAAAGATCAAGTGGTCACTGTGGACAAGCAGCAGGCCATGGACTCACCCCAAAGGAGGGTCAGAAAGGACTGGTTTCATCTTGGAGGTCCAGGGCTGAATCAATACAAGAGAGAGGCAGAGGTAAGGTTGGTTCCACGCAGGGTGTTAATGAAACAGGTACTGCAAAGCTCTCGTTAAAGACAATGCTGGGAAGTTGGGGATGGTGAGTCACCAAAATAATCTGAGAGCTGGAGGTAATTATCACAGGGAGAGGGTTAACAAACACAAGCTAAAATTGGGAGTGGGCTTGATTACAGCTGAGATTGCCTCCGAGGGGAGAGGATACAAGATACTGGGCTGCCTAATTTAGCGGACAAAAAATGTGACAATAGCAGAGCACTGGAAAGCTGAGGTCCAGGTGAATTTGCATTAGGAAGGAGGCAGGTTTTTTTAACAGCAAAGGTGACCAATGATTAGGACACACTTAAAGGGTGGCAAGATATGTTTCCCCACACCAAACCTTCTGAGCAGCTAGCAGACACCTTGGCAGGCCACGGAGGGAAAGAAGTGCCTTGGAGTCATTGTAACTCATCTGGTCCATTTTGGATTTCTGCTGGAAGATGCGACAAGCATGTCCTGGCCTCCGTCAGCTGCTCCATCAGGATTTCAACAGACTTAGGTAGATAAATCTAGCAGCTGATACTTTTAAATTAAGGCTACTCACATAACAAGTTGAGCTTTAAGCCAGAAGATGGGGTCCCCAGTGGGGTAACTGTTATCTTTAATAGCCTGTGAGCAGTCAGATGTTGGGATTTTCCCGGCTCCAGCCCGTGCTCTCACGCTGTGTGAAACATGCTGGAGGTAAAGCCAGGCAATTTACCTATCGACAGCTCTTCATGCTGAGCAAATATTCATCTTATCATGGTTTTAATGTGCCCATCTCAGTGATAGCTAAATGTCAGCCACAAAATAAAGCAGTGCCGCCTGGGAATGACAATGGTCTCTGCCACCCATTCCTTGTGCAGCTAGAGGTTTTATCACCAGGTCAGGTGCAAAGTCCAACAGCGAAGAAACATGAAGAAACCCTCTATTTCCAAGGGTGGTGTTTTAGGAGAATTTGGGGCATTTTGGCCCCTTAAAGCTGCTGTAGAAGTCCATGGAGTATTAGTATTGGGTATGCTGTTCAATTATAATCACCGAGACCAAGACCCCAGATTTGCATTGCTTCTCCCTCTTGTTCCCGGTGGCTCTGTCATTTCTGACACTGATTTGCTTTCTGGTGTTTGAAGCCAAGTTTCTTGTCCGGTGATGGAGGGTCCCCTGTATGGAAGAGGCTGCTGCGGGGAGCCACGGCTCCGCTGTGACATTTGGAGTGACCGGGAGGTTGCTCAAACGGAAGAAAACAAAGGCAGCGACCATCCTGCAGTGCACGGCAGCTACAGAGCTGCCCCTGCAGAGTGAAAAACACAAGCAGTACATTTAAAACCTGCCTTTTGCTTCACACCACATTCTTTCTACATTCTATAAAATGTTTTTACAAATCACTGGCAAATCTCTCCTCTCCTCTCCTCTCCTCTCCTCTCCTCTCCTCTCTCCATCCCTTTCCTTCTCTCTTCTTTACTCCTCCCGAGACCTCTCCTGTTTTCTTTCTCTCTCCCAGGTTAAATAAGGATTATGAGGGCTCTGCCTCCGTGGACCTGGCTACGTGCTGTGGACAGAGGAGCTGGGGCAGCAGCAGGGAGGACTGCCCTTGCTGTGCAGGGGAAGCGGCTGCCAGCTCTGGTTTGATGGCAGTCAGTGTTTGTGTTACAGCGAGGACGGGGAGAGGCCGTTCTGGGAAAGGGCTGGGCAGCAGCAGTCAGTGAAGAAAAATAAAATGGCAAAGAGCTTGAGGGGGATGAGGCAGGGCTGAGATCTCTTGTGCACCTGCCTCTCTCTCGACTGTGTGTGAAGTCCCCGTTTCTCAAGCAATTGTGACTCTGGGGAGAGAAGGGAAGGAGAATCCATGGAGATTATCTGGGAGATCCTAAATGAAGCCAGATTCTGCTGGAAAAGTCTGCAAAAGCCCAATTCAGTAAGGGCGATCAAGACCCTGCTGTGGGATCCTTGGGTATAAGTGTGTTGTGCTGGAGCACATCCAAAGAGCAACAAAGCTGAAGACGGGTCTAGAGAACAAGTCTTATGAAAGGTGGCTGAAGGAATGGGGCTTGCTTTGTCTGTAAGAGGGCTGGGGTGAGACCTTATCACTCTCTACAGCTACCTGAAAGGAGGTCTCTTCTCCCAAGTAACAGGTGATAGGATGAGAGGAAATGTCCTCAAGGTGTGCCAGAGGGAAGGTTAGAAAGTGTTATCAAGCACTGGAACAGGCTGCCTGGGGAAGTGGTGGAGTCGCCATCCCTGGGGGTATTTAAAGGATGTTTAGATGCAGAGCTTAGGGACATGGTTTAGTGGTGGACTTGGCAGTGTTAGGTTGATGTTTGGACTCGATGATCTTAAGGGTGTTTTCTAACCTAGATTGTTCTATAATTCTGTCATATTCAAAGTCTGGAGAAAGATGTTCACTGTGGACTGAATTCATTCTGATCATCACTTGCCACATCCTCTCCATCATCCTTAACACAACATGTATGAGGACCCTGGTGAGCACATTGACTGGTGCTCATAGGATCGGAGAAGAAGTCAGGTTGGAAGGGACCGCAGGAGGTCACCTAGCCAAATTTTCTGCTCAGAGCAGGAAATCCCTAGGTATTCATTGTTAGGTATGTTTCCCGCTCTCATATGGCAAGAACTATTGTATGAACATTCTTTTTATTAACAATTTGTATCTGCTGTTTAAGGTTGTACCTGGAGCTGTACAGACAGACTCTGGCCCTGACACCTTGGTAGCTGCTGTACACATTCTGCACGCTTGGGTGACCTGACGACAGGACTATACCAAGACCCATTCTTGCGTTAGTGACTTGCCATGTCCTTCGCCAGCGTACTCAGTTTGGTGGCTTTCCCAGCCTCACTGCCTCTGCTCCTGCCCCCTTCCATGCTGCCCTGAAGCTTCCTCTCAGGGCTGATGATGATTCACTGTCCCTGGGCTCCCAACTCAAACTGCACATCTTTCTTCTTCTGCCCTGGGCTACCTTCTTCTCAACTTCTGTTTCGGTTTAAAAATATTTCCGAGTATATACAATGTGTTTACAATGTCCCTTGACTCAGAATATTGTTGATGCAACCTCTGTCCACATATTACTTTCCTCTTTCTTTGCCTTTTCTCATGCTTTCCCCTGTGACATGCTTTACCTTGGAAAGGGTTTTCTTTGCAACTACTCAAAACAAGGAGAGAGAAAAAAGCTTTGTTAGGTTTTACTGTTGTTTTTTTCTCCAAATTATTTGGAAAAGTTTGCGGTGGTTGTTGCCTTTTAAAACTTTAATGGCAAATTTCAGTACTGATGCTTTCCATCCTGGTAATGGGGCTTTGCCAGAAGAAGAAGGGGAAGGGAAGCCTGAAGGAGCAGTTAAATTTCGTTTTCAACCTACACTGCATAAAGAAACCCTGACAGATTTTACCAACATTTTCACTTGCAGAAAGACAATTTGTTAGTGATTTGCAGGGCCTGTTTTTACTATAGTCGAATAAAAGCAAAGTCTTGACGATAACACAGTGTGTTTATCTTTTTCATTGCAGGCCAGAGGACACACTCCAGCCCCGAGGACAAGGAGCCGCATGCAGGCCTGCTCCTTAGCAGTGGAGCAAGGTGTTGCTTTAGCACCAGCAGCACTCTGAATTCAGGTGCACGCTACGCATCTTCCTTCGCTGAGTTTAACGAAGACTGCAGGCTGCCAGGAGGGACGCAACAGTAGAGAGTAAAAACAGAGTTCAGGGATTCCAGCTCCAAACTCTGCAACCCAGGACCTCACTCCTGCTTCCTCGGATCATGTGAGGATGCTTTTCCCCACGCCTGATCCATACCCATGCTGTACATTGCAAGGATCCCACCACTTTCAGCAGATTCTGAAATGCCCAGGAGAGATGTGCTGCAGCTGGCACTGAAACCCTGCCAGGAGCAGCCGGATGATTATGGGCATTGCCTTGAGGGTCATGAAGTTCACCATAGCTCCAGCTTTTGAAATCCTGACTGTGCTCTTTCTGGGAGGTTACTTAGGCTGTGGTTTCACAGACATCTCATGGAATCACAGAAAACAGGGTGTGTAAGTTGATATCAGATGTTTGCGAGAAGCAGCTGAACTCCATCTCTGGCTGAGAGGGTGGTGAAGCACTGGAGTCACCACAGGGAAGATCATGGATCTCCATCACCAGAGGTTTGTAAGGATAAGGAGAAGAAATGTCCATCGGGAGTGACACAGGCTGAGTCAATCCTGCACGAGGACAGAAACTGAGTCCTGCCCCTGCAAAGTCCAAAGGGCTGTACGTAAGCTCAGGGTCTGTCTTCCCATGATGGTCACTAGGGACCTTGTCAGGATTCAGGGGCCCGTGCATAGGCACTGAGGTCTGTTGAGGTGACATCTGGGATCCTGCTATGACTCTAAACTGTGCCCTCTGGTCTCGGGGGACGCTTATGTCAGCCAGACAGGGTGACTATGCCAGGTACCACTTGGCTGACAGGAGCTGTGGAGCAGTTTCCTGATCTGTGGTTCCTGGAGAGATAATCTAGACAAGATAATGCACACCAACAGTCTCCCAGCTGCTCCCATCCAGAGGGAGTGGGAACAGGAGGTGGCATAGGAGGAGTCCAGGAGGAAAGCCCACCCAAGAACCACAGGCAAGGGCACCCATAATAAACAGGGGGGTAGCTGGAGAAGCAGCACCCTTGGATACGTCAGTGCAGCTGTGCATAATCTTCAACAGCATCGTACAAGCCACGCATGGCCTGACCCAAAGCAGTTTGGAGCAGATAAGGAAGAGCCTTTCTTCCAGGAACAACTTGGATGGGGTGTAATCAGGGAGAAGGGCAAGAAGAGTCTGCCAAGCGTTTGACTGGGAGAAAATAAATACCAAGTGGTGCTTGTTCCCTCCTTCTTCCCATCCCCTCCTTCAGGAAGATCTGCCCCAAAGCGAAACTGATAGTTTTGTATCAGGCCTTCTGGATGGAGACCGGACCTAGTGGCAAGGCAGCCAGCCCACTGCATGAGGCTCGTGCTGGGGACGCAGCACGTGGCTAGGTTCAATTAAAATTTTTCACAGCAGTGAGACCAATGTGGGTCACAGGCACAAGAAGCAGGCTGACCTATTCACAGACAAATTAGTCTTATAAATAAAATGAACGTGTGCAGGACAAACAGTGAGCCTGTCAACTGAGCAAGCCATGCTGGAGCCCTGGGAAATACTTTATTGGGAAATAAAGTCTTAAATGCCATTCTCCATGCATGGATGGGGGCTGTGTGGTTTTCATCAGTAAGCCCCGCTGCCTGCTCCTGCATATTGATTCGTGGCTGAACGGGAACCTTCAGTTCCCTTTGGTGGCTCCAGAGAGCATGACTGATACCCCGCAGGACAGAGTCTGACTTCAGCTCCTCCAGTGCTTGGAAAGAGAGAGAGCAGAGCTGAGGGCCATAGGGACGTCACCGACAGGAGTCATGACCTCACCAGGCTGGGCTGCAAGAGCCCTGGTACTTCGCACAGCTCCATCACACCATCTCCTCTCCACTGATGCCATTAGCATGGGGTCAGAGGAGACAAACCCTTCCCAGACACATTATCCTTCCCTTCTTCGCTAGAATTGGGGAAAAAAAAAAAAAGATTAATTCCTATATTTTTTCTCATTGAGTTGATTTATCCTGCAAAGGGCTCAGCCCCTCTCACCCTTTCTGAGGACATGGGGACTGGGGGTGTTCAGCAGGGTCAGCCCCGACCTCCTGAAACCCCAACATAGACCAGGTGGGTGTAGAAGCAGCTCTACTGATGCCTCCAACCCCAGTAGACATTTAATGGCACTTGTACCAGTGCTAATTACATCTTAACATTTTCCCTCTGTGTTTTGGTATTTATTTTGGAAAAGCTCCTCCCTGGAGTCATTTTCTTCCTCAGCTTTAAAACAACAACAATAACACCATCGTGCTTGCTTTTCCCTTGGCTGTTTCCCTCGTCATTATAACTCTGCCATTCTGCTCCTGTACAGTCAGCAGAGGAGTTCAATCAGGCTGATGAGGAAAAGTGCGTAATTTTATGGCTGCATATCAACTGCCTGTTATTAAACTAATCAATCAGCTTCAGTGCAGCTACCAGTACAGCACGGGAGAGGACAAGGCAGAGGAAATGCTATGCTGTTATTTCTCCAAAAGGACAAAAAAAAAAAAAATTAATCCAATCTGGCCAACCAAATTCTTCAGCTTGCCCTTCTTTGCAGGAAGAAATGACACCAGTGAGTTATCGAGTAGGTGACCTGCAGCAAGGTAGCGAGGAGTTTGCACTGCCCTTCTACTCACCTGCAGTGCTAAGCCATAACACTCAGCAACGCCATGCTCCGAAGCCCAGGAAAGTCATCAGGGTCTCTCCTATGGCATCTTGCAGTCACCCACTACAGATGCCTCCGACATCCTCCAGCAAAACGTTTAGGCATATGTTAAGTTAAGCCCGTTGAAGCCAGTAAGATCATCACCTGTACCTTTTTGCTGCATAGCGCCCAATTTTGACCTCAGGGTCAGCAGTCATGGAAGAAGCTAGGGAGCAGATTTCCAGTGGCCTTACTCCCAGTAGTCATCTCCCCTGATCGCCCTATGTGGTGGCAGAAGGAAGGAGAAGTTGCATGAACCTCCTTTCCAGCAAGAAAGTAGACTCCTTCATGTATTCACTAGCTGGAAATGTAGAACTGACTTCACCATCCCATTTGGGGCACAGCACATGGGCCAAGGTCTGCTTCTGAAAGGCTGTTGAGAGTGCTAAGGGACAGTCTGTTCTCCATGTCGCTGAAGGACAAGTAAGGGACATTGCTACATTGCACCAAGGGAAATCTAGGCTACACATCAGGCAAAGCTTCCTGATGGAGAGGGGTGAAGGGTCACCAGTATACATTGTCAAGAGGTTATGAAGGTCTCTTAGAGCAAGCACTAGATGTTGCTTCTTCTATAGCACCATCTGTAATGGCTGGACCTGGTGGGTTTCTGCTTGAAGACACAGATGGGCGTGATGACCTTGGAGGTCCCTTGCAGCTCTGAGTCTGTGGGAAGATACAATGCATCTTTCCATGCCTTCCAAGAGAAGGAGAAGAAGGTGTAACAGGGCTTTGAACCGCAGAGCAAGTCAGTAGGATCTTCTATGCTAATAAGCTTGAGCAGTGGGAGTGAAGGAAGGAGCGAAGGAGGGAAAGAAGGAAGGAAGGAAGAAAAGAAGGTGTCCCATTCATTTTGATGTGGGGTGGTACAGAAGGAAGGTAGGCTAAGGACAAGCAGACCACTTGCTACTTCACCACTCTCCTGCTGCAGCTAGCATGCCTTGTGCTTCCCTCTCAGCCATGCTCCCTCCACCTCCTACAGATAAATTGAAAAAGTGGAGCAAAACAGAGCAGACAAGGCTCTCTGTGCCATATCCTCTAAATGCTGCAAGGCTTTAGCCCAGACCTGCATCCTCAGACCCACAGAGGAGAGGAAGGACGTCCTCAGCCAGGCTGAGCATCCTTCCCCAGTTAATTGTATTCATTTATACAGATTAAATTGCACTGGCTCCTTCTTGGCTTATTATTTATCGGTTGTTTTGCTGTCGCATCCACAAGTGCAGACTGTTCTGCGCTGGGCGCTGTGGAAGTGTATAAATAAATATGGTCCATGCAGCACCGGCTGACCGAGAGTAACTCGGTGTGGACCCAGCCCAAAGGCTCGTCCCAGGCAGGGAAGGCAGCCCTGCAAGCCCCCACGCCGTCCCACCGGCCAGGGCTTGGCAGCGGGGGCTGCGGGCTGACAGCTGATGTCCACCCGAGCCCATTTCCTCCGGCTGCTGCCAAGCCATTCACAGAGCACTTCTCGAAATGAATTTTCTGGAAAACAAATTAAAGGAGGGGTTACATCACGCAGCAGACAGCCCAACCGGCGCTTGGCTGCGCTGACAAACCCTGCCTGTGTTTTGGGCTGCGCCACTCACACCACACTGCTGCTGCTGCTGCTGCTGCTGCGCTGGAATCTGCAGCTCGCCATCTAAATGTACGGTAACAATAAACTGATCAAAGCACCTAAATATTATTGTCTGCTCTCCGATGGGTGGCAGGGAGTACGGTCTCCTGGAAACCTCCAGTTACTTCGTTTTTTTCCCCTGTGCAAAACCACAGACAAACAAAATCGGGAGGGGGTGTGTGGAGGGGGGAAGCAAAGGAGACTTCAGTGGGTGTTAAGGCAGCGCAGTCGAGGTCTCCAGAGTCAGGAAATTCCAGTCCCTGCAGCTTGCTGGTCGTGGAGGCCGGCCGTGGGCAGGAGGGGAGAGGACAGGCTGCCTGCTGGGAAGCGGTGCCGAGTTGGGCTGGGACCACAGTGACCTGGGCTCCCTTCCCAGTGCTGCCGCGTCCTCCCCGTGCAGCCTCGGGCGTATTGCTTTAGGTTGTTTTGGTAGGAATCATCACCCCCCATCAGGTGCGCCCATCCATCCGTAGCTTCCTTAGGAAACCCAGTTCACCCCCAAACTCTTCCCCGTGTGGATACTAGTAGATAAAACTAGCAGGGATTGAACAGGAGTTCACGGTGCCAGCCAGCACAGCACAGCCGTGTGAGGGCATGGCAGGGGCCGGACCGCAACTGGGATGGGGATGGGGTCTGTGGTGGAGCAGGGTGCACCCGATGCCCAGTGCAAGTGGACTGTGCCAGCCCACACCTTTGCTTGTGCAAAACCCTCAGCCCTCCGCTCTCCCCCATAAATCTTTATTCAGGTGAGCTCATCGGCGCTGCCATGGAAAACAAGCACTGCTGCAAATGAGTAGTCATGAATAATCATGCTGGCTATTTTGAAAAGCTTTTTATCCTTTGCATAAGAGATCCAAAGAAGTGCTGATTTTAAACAGCAGACGACTACTTTGAAATGTTTGATTCTATCTCCAACCAAGAGATGTGGCATCTCACCCCAGTGACAGCCGAGTCCCCTGCCATGCACCACGGCAGGGTCAGCCAGGGAAAGAGCGAGGATGGTGCAGCAGCTGAAGCACCAGCTTCTGATCATGCATCTCCCTGCCATCGGCTGCCTGCGTGACACCGGGCTTCAGCTGCCCTGTCTCAGCTCGCCAGCTGCAAAATGGGAAAAAAAGCAGCGTGCATGGATGTTAGAATTTTACAATCACTGAAAGATGATGAACTTCTCTGGTACCTTGGGGAGGAAGCTCTATAAATGGCTGAAATTAGGGAATACAAATAACTTTTTCATGAATAAAACCCTAAACCCCAACCTCTACTTGGGCATTTAACAAGGCTCTGGTGAGAAGCTTCTTGTTGCCTGTTTCCATTCAAGCTGGGCACACACTGCCTATTATTTGTACAGACAATTTCTTTTTTTTTCCCCCAGTTCCTCCTCTCGCTGCCCAGTACACCCAACCAGCAATTAAGGATACAAGTACAAAACTTCTCCTTCTTCTTTAATTTCCTTCTTAGGAGGACTCACTCCAGCTCTCTGGCCTGCCTTTGAGTCATACCTGGGGAAACACCCAAAAATGGCCTGCTAGCTAAAACAGGGAGAAAAATGAAAATGGAGAAATTGCTTACCTCACTGTAGTTGCGTCTGTAGCAAAGTATTTCCTTTGCTACCTATTTATCAGTATTCTGGTACACCAGGGAAAGGGTTATCAAAACAGTTATTGGACCATTTTTTAGCTGAGAATAAGGGATTTTTTGAGTGCTTTATGCACTTCTGCTTTGAGGAATATTTTCATATTCTCGTTTTCAATGCAGGACGACTGTTGCGTGGGGCCATGAAGTGCATGTCTGGTCTACACAGAGCAGAGACGTGCAAGGCATGTTCTCAGTGTGATCCTCTTTTATTACACCTTCCCTCGAACCCCAACATCTGCCATCTTGCCCAATGATTTGAGCCAAACAAGCCACCTTTAGAAAATAAAAACAGACCCAACTGATGTTAGCGAAAAGGAGTAAAAGCACAGGCGGTGAAATGTAAGCTGAGAGAAAGTGGGAGGAAGAAAAATGCGAAGAGCAAATAGCTGGAGAATGATTCAATAACCACAAAGCAGCAGCCCCTTATTTGCAAATGGCAAAAAAAACAAACAGAGTGCTGGTAAAATTTGCAGATGTTATGAAAACGAGATTGGTGGTAAGTAGCAATGGGCACAGGCTGGTTGTGCAGGCAGGTGCTGGTGGCTGAAGGGGAAACCACTGAAGAACTTCTTTCAGTGTGGCCATGGGAAGAGTCAGATGTTTCAGAGCAAGGGATGTGAGTCACACCTAGGAGATCGGGGAGATACATCCTGGAAAGCGGTGACTCAGAACTGGTCTGAATGGTCCTGGTAGACAATTGCTCGTGTATGAACTCCCAGCAACACCTTAGCCAAGAAGTTTGGAGTAATCCTTGGCTGCGCAGCTGGCAAATATGAAGTGGGAGTGCGAAAGTGATATTATCTCTGTAAACAGCATTAGTGAGACCATTTCTGAAAAGTTATGTCTAGTCCTGATGTTCACATGTCCAAAAAAAGGTGGTAAGGAAACAGTAGAGATCTGCAGAAATCCTGCCAGAGGGTTTTTGGGCATTGAAAACCTGCTTTAAAGTGAAAAAATATATCCAAGAAAAAATGAAGAAGTGACTTTACCCCAGGTTATCAATATCTGCACAGATATAAATGTTGGAAAATACATCAAGGAAAGCTGTAATGAGATGGAGTCTGACAAATTCAGATTAAATCCAGGTAAGAGATCTGAACCAGTCGTGCTGAGGTCAGGTTTCCCCCACCAAGTCCAGATGACCACCCATTATCCAACGTATCTAAAGGTTGGCGGGTTTTTGGTGCCAGCTGTTCATCAAAGTGGCTAAGAACACGTCTGATCATCCTTGACTCAGTAGTTTGCTGACCCTGTGTTTGAAGGAGTAAATAGAATTTTTGCTGCAAAAGCTTGAGGCTGTGCTATTGGTATGATCCAGAGATGTGGATGGACCTACTGCTAATGCTATAGGTCATCATTTCTGGGAGATATGGTGGGACTGGGTGAATCACAGGATACAAAGTCACTTTGTGTGTTGAACAGAAGGTTGACTGAGGGAGACTTTTCTTAGACTGCTCAGTCAAAAAGGTAGCAGCCAAGGTAACTCGGCACGAAAGCTCTTTTTTTGCTAACTGTTAAAAAACATGGAGTAAAACAGATGGATCAAAAGCTTGTTGACATTGATGGGGATCTTTCCAAGTGACTTCAATGGGGTTTTGGCTCAGGTACACATGCTCTTGGATATCAGTAGGCTGATCTCAACAGCAAGTGAAATGGCCCCTGGATGTCACTGCTGTGCTACAGTAGAGCAGCAGAAGAGTCTCATTCTATAGGATGTAAAGAAGATGGAGTTAAGACCCAGAGAGGAGGCCTGGATAACTCGAAGCAACAGCTCAGGCCTTTGGTCTGCCTCCAGCACAGATTGCAAATGACTGCAAGTTATCATCTGACAGATGCTCCGTCATGGCTCCAGTCCATTTCCTACTGCAGAAGTGTATACACCACAACCTGCGCTGTCGTCAAGCCTGCATGGTCAAACCAGCCTTGCCTGCTGACTTTTTTGCAGTTTCTCCTCTTTCCTTTTTCAAGCACCTCCCTCCTCAAAAAAAAAAGCCACCACAATCCACTATCCACCATAAATTTAATTGATTTCACTATAAACTCTGAGCCTTATGGTTGTATAGAAGACATAAGAAACCAATTCATTGATGTCTCCTTCAGTCTGCAAATTTTAGTGTGAGCAATGCTGCTATTCTTAGCAGGCTGATAACGATGAAACCTAAAGATGATGTTTAAACATGTTGTTTCTATCAACAGTTTGTCTGGGTTCAGTTTGATGATGTTCAAATGTATCATTTTTATCAACAATTTGCCCAGGGTTCAATGTGATGGAAAACCTTCAGATGAGTTGCTTTCTCCTGGGAAGACACAGAACTTGATTGTTTGGGGTGGAGTAGAGATTAGAACCCGAATTCCTTGCATTACCCCCACAATAATTCTCATAAGGGAAATATGTTTCGTCAGCACAAGAACTTGTGGGAAGCACAAACTGTCAGGGTGAAATACAATAGTTCGAATTTAATCTCAGAATAAGCAAGACAAGGAAGAGTGGGCCGATTGCATGACTTGTTTTCCTGTTGACTGCACTAAAAACCTTTAATTTAGCTCTGAAATTTCTGCTGAATTCTTGTCCACTGCACTAAAGTAAAACAGCCTTGCTTCAAAATTGACTTTGACTTTGCAAACACGTCTGCAGGAATTTTTACCCAGCTGACCACTGTCATTTATTTAGGCAGCTCAGTAGAGGATTAAGTAGCCGTGGAGCCGGGGACAATCTTTCATCTTGAAAAGTGGCTGTTTCAGGTAAGAAACAGAGAGGAAGCAGTGGGAGATGTGGGATTTCTCTCACCTGACTTCATATATCCACAATGCAGACTTTTCCAGCAGAGCCGGTCACCCCAGGCTCCCTTTGTAGTCAGCAGAAACAGGCACTTTTAGGACATGATTCATCTGCCCTATTTTCAACATCTGTGCCGGGTTGTGATGAATCGCAACCAGGACTCCAGAGCCTGCACAATTAAAGGCCTCATCCAACTGTCCCCAAGCACACTGTGTTTGGATATGTCCTGGGTCCCCGAGTCCTCCACCTTCTGCTCCCACGGTGCTCTTCCCTAGACCCACCATCATCCCCACTGGGGGGATGTCTCTGCTTCCCTGGGTGGTCCCGGAGGGACGAGATGCCTGCAAGCTTGCATGGCTTCCCATTTTTTCCTTATTAAAGTTGTGACCCCTAAAATTGCTGAGCTATAGTACCTAATACTGGATATGAATTCTCCGAGGTGGTCAAGATTCAGTTCAGGATTGATAAAGGGGGATATTCAGCTGCTTGTCCCCATTGTTACTTAACCCTCTTTCGGCCCAGGGGAGGCTATTGCTTAAGTGCTTTACTGCTTTATGCTATATCAAGACCCCATGAAAATTTTGGAATTTGCAGGACACTTTCAGGTTGACACTCAGATCATTTGGCAAAAGGAGAGGAAGATGCATCGCTTTGTGGGAGAAAAAACATCTATAATGTGATTCTTTGGCTTTAAATTGGCCATGGAGCCAAACTGCTCCATGAAAAGTTCTGTGGGAATTAATTACAAATGCACTCCAGTCTATTCTGTGGGCTTTGCTCAACCAACAGGTACCATCTGCTTTCAGGCTCAAGTACCTACTCCGTAATGAATCTGAAGTATGCCCTGGCCCATCTCTGATGGGTTTTCAGTCACCTCCTCACATATATTTTCTGAGTAGCTTCATGTAGTTGAAGATGTTCCTGCTCATTGCAGGAGGGTTGGACTAGATGGCCTTTAAAGGTCACTTCCAACCCAAACCATTCTATGATTCTATGATATTCCTGCCCTGGTTCTTTGGCTTTCCAGCCGCACTGAAACTGAAGCAAAAATGAAAAACCACACATAACCACATATACCGTTTCTGAGCCTTTCTGATCTAAATGTGGACTGCCTGCCTCACAGCACTCCCTGGACTTTCACCAGTGGCAGGAACAGTTGGTGTGTGGTCTGTCCTACACCGGAGTACCTTCATCTACTCCTTTTTCCAACCATTGCCTGGGGGACTTTCCATGACTCAGGTTTTCTCCTCCAGCAGTGGGTTCATGGGTGATTCCAGCGTCACGTTGCACTGGTGCAGGCTCCTTGCACAGATCAGGTGCTTCTGAAAACCCCATTATACATCCTGCACCCTGAGGTGGGTTTGTCCATCTGTTTGCTGCTGCCACAATTCACCTTCCCCTGCTCCACCATCTGGGAATGGAGCATGCACGTGGGGGAAGGCACAGAGGTAGGACAGGAGCTTTCTAAATGGTCAGCTTCCTCTGTGACAGAACTGTAATTAGAGTGTAGTTATATTGCAGTTGCTATGCAAACAGCACTCATTTTGCTTTTCAATATGTAATTACCACTAAATCATCTAGGTGGAGGTTTAACTACCTAATTCGTTTACTTTCTTTGCTGCTTGGCACTCTGGCTACATCAGCTGTGGGACCCGACCATCCGGAGGAGGCTGTATGCATGGCGCAACTGTGTGAGGAGTACCCTGGGTCTGCGAATAACCAGATGTCAAAGGAGATAACCACAATCAAATGCCATTAATTGTGCTAAATTAAAACTACCATGGCTCAAAATTAAAAGTGCTGTTGCTCAAAAACCCAGCCTATTTTATCCCTTTACAAAAGCAACCGGTAACAGAGATGGCTCACGCCCCGGCCCTCACTTCTCCCAGCTAACAAAGCATGAAGGCAGCATTTCATCTTAAGAAGAGGCTAAGCAGCGGTCAATGATCCACAGCAGCCAGCGGACAGACAATGGGAGGTCAGATTCCCCTGGGGCTGCATTAGCTGTAAGAAAATGCTTCTTCAGAGGAGACAGGGTCATCCATCACCTGCGCGTAGCTGCGCCCATCTGGGCTCTCTGTGGGGTTTGGACCTGCGACCCCCACACGCCTCTGCTGTGCACGTTAATAGCAATGTCCCCTACCCTGGGGGTAAGACAGAGGAGCTAAATAATTAACTTTTGCGGTGAGCTGGATGGTGGACAACAACAAAGGTCCCCTTAACCAAGGCCTAAACTAAGAAGCTTTCATCTTCTCGCTCCACGAAGGCTTCAGGTTTGTCTGCATATAAACCATTAACAAGGATATCCAAGCATCCGCAGCAGTGTTCCTCGGCTACACGAGGCCAAGCAACCGTCACCTCGTGCCCTGTGCGTGTCCTCCTCCGGCACCGCTTTAACGTGGCATCTACTGCAGCAATTATTTTTGTGAGACAGACACATGTTGAGCTGGCACCAAACCACCAACTTGGAGCTGAACGAGCTCCAGAGCCATTAACAACCTCTGGAGTCATGCAGCCTCCCTGCTGGCTGCCTTTTACGATTCCTTAAATTGTAAACTAACAAGATGGCGGGGACAACATCGGTTTAATGATGCTGTCATCATTAGCAAGATCCACTTAGCAGGGAAGCCTAATGAATCCTCAAATGCAAGCTTGCTAATTTAAATACAGATAATTCATGGCATCAGTTGAGTGCTTAAACAAAGATTTCAAAGGCCACACTTTGTGTCAATAATATGACACAAGCCTGATCGATCTTCACGAACGACAATGGTTTAGACTCTTCAGCGTGTTTGTGAGAAATCTAGCACAGATTTGTCTGCAGCAGCAAATCCTTCAGTAAAGCTCCAGTTAAGAAACAGCCAAACTTTCACAACCATTTATCAGATTATCATGCAAGAGGAAGGGAAAAAAAAAGAGAGAGAGAGAGAGAGGGACCTAAGAGAGAGAGAGAGAGGGAGCTAAGCACAGCTGTAAAATTTATTATCGTTTTTACACTGAAACAGTATTTCTTCTTCCTATTATGCATGTGACTAGGTTATTTTACCAACCAATTCCCGCATCTCAGAAGCACTCAGCATCACAAGGCAATGGGACTTGGAGTCCAGGCTGTCAGCTGAGCTCGGGAAGTTAATGGGCCAGGCAGCTTGCGTTGGCGGGAAACATTCCTGGAGAAAACGTCTTGATAAAAGAAAAAACATCCAAAGAGTGACAAATGGCCATATCAGGCCAGAGAGGGAGGGCAAAGAAGACATTGGAAAGAAAATAGCACTGGGAGGAAAAGAAAGGCACGTAAAATATATGTATTTGTTTATACATATACATGTCTAATAGAAAGCATGCAATAAAAACAGGCACCCAGGCATGAGGGATGCAGAAGCAGCTGGGGATTTACACAGATTTATTCCAGAGTGGGGCTGGGCAGTTTGAAACTTGCAGGAGGAAAAAAGAGAGAAGTTGTTGATTTGATGAAATAATTATGAGCGGGAGAATGTGATGGAGAAGGGAAGAAAAGGCTTTACAGCTGGCAGGCGAATGAAAAGGCTGAGCAGATCCTCTTGAAAAGGATGGAGATTTTAGCTCCCCTTTTTTCATCTCTTCACATGTCTTTCATGGTCTGAGTGCTGCAAGGGTCTTTGCCCCCGTGTCTCTTTTGCTCAGATTGGCAGGCATGTCCCATCAAAGCGCTCCAAACCTTAGGAGGACAGCAGCTGTATCAGACATGCGTGTTGCAGATCCGCTGGCTACTTTGGGTAAATTTGCTCTCTTTTGTCTCTGTGATTAGCCCCATCTGCTTTCCAGCGCTGTCCTGGATGCTGCATACTCCCTCCACTCTCAAGCTGTCCTGCTGCCACCCGACTGAGGTTGCACATATACTGAGGACCTCCACATGCACCTCCTGGAGAGCACAGGAGCATGAGGGTGCAGCTCATGAACTGTGGGATGAGAGTATTTGGGATGAAATGCCTGTAATCCACAGGAGACAGTCATCATTCAGCTCACAGAGTCCTGTCAGGGCCACGGCTGAGCTGTTGGTTTCCCTTCTCGAATCTGACCACTGAGACAAGCCCAGGATGTCCTTCATTGCTCACATGCAGTGAATTATCAATCAAAGAGCCAAGATCCAGAGATTCCTAAGTTGTTCATACCCAAACTTGAGAGGCTGGACAGGCACAGCAAGACACAATATAGAGGGTTGCCCCTACTAGCTGCAAGCAACACATCAAGAACAGGTTGACGTTGACATAGGAGCGTGATTCAGTGCCTAAACATAAGCAGCCGATGCTTTTGAGAAGCTTCAGAGCATTCAAGACAGAGGGCTGACAAGTCTGGCGTAGGACCTGCAGAAGACCCATGCCAGTCTAGCTCAGCTGCAGGCCAGATGGGACACTATGGGCCACCTCAAATGGCACCAGAGACTTACGGGTGGGTTGTGACCCACTTGATGACAAGTGAACAAGCTGAATCCCACCTCGTATCTCCTGACTATTAGAGCACTCCAAAGAGAGGTTAAAAATTAACTTCCCTCAGCAGTTTTGCTGACCTTGAACAGACAAAAATCAAGGGCCAGCCCTCAGTTCCACTTCACCTCCTGTAAAAAAGGCTGAGATATTAAGTAATTGTAACTTCTTATTAGCATCTATGCTTGCATATCTAGAAGTCACATTTAGAGCCTTTTAGCTGAAAATGGAAAACTGTGATTTTCACATCCTCATAGGACTCCTATGACTGAAGTTTTATGAAAATACTCAGACAAAAATGTGACCTTCATGAAAGTCAAAGGTAAAATTTCCAGTGCTTTCCAGGGAAACACCATTGACTTCCTGCATCCACAGCAAAATAGGACTCCAGACAAAATCAGGAGAAATGGAAGGGCCAAGCTGCAGCATTTTACCTAACCTTGCCCCAGAGCTGAGCCAAAACAACTTTCTCTTTAGAAGCCTTGAAAATCAAGAAAATTCCTTATTTTCTCCTTCCAGACAAAGTCATCCTTGCTTAATTTTCACTGACTTTGGTGGTGTTTTGTTGATCCTGTTGTCAGATCAAACTTAGGGGTCTCTGGGTTGGATTTATTCTCTGCAGCAGCACAGGTCTGTCAAAAGTGTTTTCAGACTTCTGGGGGATCAGCTGAGTTGTTCCCAGAAGTGAAGGTCTCTCATTTTCTCTAGAGACATGTGTATTCTTGCCCATTTGGAAAGCTTTTAGTTGGTCGAAGGAGCAGTAAATAAGGTTTTACTGACAACACCAGTCCCATGAGCAATGATGTATTGTCACTGTAAGAGCGCAACTACTCAATGCAATAAGCTACTATTTTGTAAAGAAATGCTTCTAAGAGTGACCATACACAGATGATCCCAAGCAGTAACCTCTTTGAAAAGGCTGGCTAAATGACAAAGCCAAACAGTGTATTAATTGCCAATATCCTTACATGTACCTAATTTTAAAAACACTTTATCTAATTGAAATTAAACTGTCTGCTTTTGACTAGTTGTACCGTCTTGTTGGTCTGAAAGCAGACAGCTGACACTGAAATTTAGCATCCTGGCGTGTGATTTATTGGTAGAGGTGCTCAAATACGGAAACTGGGACTTTGATCTTTTCATGAGAAAAAGTTTTCCCATCTGTAATCCAGGGGCATTTCTATCAGCTATTTTATAAGTATGAAATAGCTGTAAAATATGAAATGAGTCTGAATAATGATTAAGAAGGTGGAATTTTCCTCTCATCAATTAACTTTTGAAAGCCCTCATCCTCCAGCAGCTCTTTTAGCACCAGTCCACAAATGGGATTGTTCATGCGAAAAAAAGAACACACACCTTTTTTTCCTATGAGTCTTGATATCATGATGGATCTTCCTTTTCAATTAATTTGAAAAAAACATGTATTTATGTGTATGCATTTAGCATCACCAGGACTAAGGACATTCCATCATTTTTTCCTCTCGTGAGCTATGTTTAACAACATCAAGATAAATCTGCTCTTAGGGCGAATCGCTAGACGTGAGTGAAAGCAAAGCCTTTGATCCATGAACCTTCTGCCCCACCAGAATAGCTCCCCAAGCTTGCTTAGTCTACTGAAATGGGAGCCAAGATGGGATACAGCTGCCGTCTGCACATTCATCTCAGGGGTAAACAAGAAAGATCAAGCAGAGCAAAATTAAGGGCAAACGAACTGAAAGTGAGTCAATGAAGCCTCGCAGTTACAAGAACGTTTCTGCCTATCAGAGCAGTGATGTTATGGGACAGCCTCTTGGGAAAGGAAAAGGGGCCAAGAAACCTTCGCTGATTTAACACAGAGCCTGGATGTCTCTGCAAGTCCCTTCCAGCTCCCCAGCCCTTTGTTCTTCCCTTGCTGGCTCATCCAGAGGTTGGTGAATGAAGTGCAGCATCACTGTCGCTCCTGATCACCTTGGGCCCTTGCAAAGGGAGCCCACCTTGGGCCCTTGCAGAGGGAGCCATCTCCCCCAGCCGGCACCCGGGAGCGGACTCGTTTCTGCGGGTGTCTGCGTACTGAGCAGCTCGGTGCAAAGGGAGCAGGAGTGAGGAGGCTTTCTTGCCAACAGTTTATCTTGCCAGTTGGCCCCATCTTCTCCTCTCACGTCCTTACTGTTTCCTGCACCGAGCAACGGCCTTGGCCACTGAATAATGAAAGAGGGAGGAAACCTCAGAGGAATTGAAAAGAGCAGACTGAAGAGATTAAAAAGGACAGCACAAGTCATTGAGAGCCTTAGCATCCCCCGGGGAGGAGGTTTCTCCACAGTGCTGGGAGTTGCAGGGCCAGATGGATGCGTGGATGGGGCAGGGATGGCTGTCACAGCGCGGCTGGGCAGGGAAGGCCCTACTTGGGTGCAACACCCCAAAATACCAGGGCAGTCCCTCAGCAGCAATGATACACTTCCCTGTCAGCACCCCACAGCTGTACATTTCTCCCCTCCCAACAGCCTCGGCACTCCTTTCACCGAGTCCAGCGTTGCCCCTCCATTCAGCGGGTGGTCCTGCAGCTTTCAGAGCCAAAGCCCCTCACATCAGCAGCATCGCCTTGCAAGCTGAACGTGCCTGTGAAAGCGATCAGAGATGCTCTTTGAAGAGTCGGCAGAATTTTTCATTGCAGATTTCCAGCTGCATTTTCCTGCTAACCTTGCATTCCTGAGGATGCAAAGTGAGACGGGAACGTACGTACGAACAACGTGTTGCCCATCACACCGGCTACTCCCATAGCCAGGAAAATATTTCCTGCGAGTTTGCTCCCTTAAGAAGGCCAAAAATCAAACCAGTTTTTCCCCCTGAATTTTCCAAACACTCTCTGGGCTGTTCCTGACTGTGTGTAGAAAGCTCACATTTCATCCCACAGCTCACAAAGCGTCTGGCATGGATATATATCACGATAACATTGCCATCATCTTCTCTTCTGCAGTTATCATTATTTAATTTTTATTTATAGTACTCAACTCAGACAGGATCTGCTGGCATTAGCTCACACACAGAGCAACTATAAATGGCTGGTGATAACCAACAAGTTAAAAGTCCCTGGCAGGACTCACCACTCCTATATTTAGGGGAAGAAACCAGCATCTTTTCCTAAGTTCTTGTGCCCAACACAAGGTGCACAGCAATGGATAAGCGTGGTTTTCCAGCTTTTGTTGTCAAGTTTCTCTAACCTCTACTGGGGGGAACACAGGAGAAGATGTGTGTTTGGGCATGGTGAGGGATGGGGCAAAGGGAGCCAGCCCCTGGCAGCGTAATGGGAGAAAGTGCACGAGCCCTGGAAGATACCACCTCTGCGTTGCTCCTAAGCCATGACGATACCTCCTGCTCCCAACACATGCTCTGCCCAAACCAGAAACCCTCACAAGTCCACATTCCTTGAAGGATCTCAGTGATGCTAAGGTGAGGAAGGCAAAAAGAGGCTGGATGCGGTGTCAGGAAGGTTTCCCTGGGAGGGTGCCCCAACCCACCTTGGGGTAGCCACGACTGATCAGCTCCCATGACGATCCCCAGAGCATATCGCTGATCACAGTGGTGTCAGCACTGCTGCCTCTCAAAATAGAACCCATTATTAATTGTTGTTCATTAGTAATAATACTATCATGACTATTATTGAATGAACATATATAATTAATTATTCACTTTCTTAATAAAATTGTTAATGATATTAATGGTTTAAATCGAGCCATTGATTCACAAGCACTTACAGCTTGTATAAAACTCTACTTGCACTGAAAGTAGTCCTCATCTCCACCAAGGGCTGTGCATTTGCTTCGGTCCTGATCCTGCCTCTTGACTTGCACCAGCCCAGGTGTTTATGTAGCCACACCAGGAACAGAATCAGAGCAATTATTTGGGCTAAAACCAGTGTGCTTTGGCTTACCGTGACGTTGTCCCCTCACTGAGGTTTCTGTCTTCATACGCAAAGTCATACAAACCGAAAAAAAGAGAAGATTGACAAATGTATTGTGCGACACGCGTTCGGGGTGCACAGCTGGAGCTACTGCAGCATCCCCCCAGCCTGTGCGCATCCGACGGGGAGGGGGCACAGGAGCAGGGATGCTTCCACAAGGTTACGGTTGACAGAGGAATTCACTCCACCATCAAACTGGCTGAGTGGCCTGTAACATGCACATTGTTGCCTCACACCTGGGTAAGCCGGGACATTAATAAATTAGGCAGTGGATTCAGATCAACCAGCCATCACCAAAGTGGAGAGAAGGCCCAAATCCTGCTGACTTCCTCTACTTCTTTGCTAATCCTCTCCCCAGATTTAGGGGCTTGATTCTGCTGCTTAAGTGTAGGGGTGCAGTTAGATGCCACCAGGGATCTGCAGCATCCATGTCAGTATGATGCAAGAGCTACAGGACATCTCCAGCATCCTGGACTTGTGGAGGGACGTCAGGAGAGATACCCCAGGGCATCACAGCAATAACAGATATGTGTGCGTTTGTGTGCACGGGCAACTGTCCCCCATGCATGATACCCAAATCTGGAGCTGAAAACTGACTTGAACATACCATTACTAATATGCCAACAAGACTAGAAGCAGGTAGGAATGCAATAAGCCATTTTATCACTGTTTTCTTCCATCTCTCTGCACATTGCACAGGAATTTGGTTCACTCAGGACAGAAGTCAATCATATGGCACCTGCTGAAGAGTGAGAGCTGACTCCATGACCCGTCTTCATACTTCTTCGCCATTGGATTTCCACACTGCCAGCACAAATCTGGGGGTCACACCATCTATACTCTTGAGTGCTTGTGATGTCTCCTAGGTCCCTGCCTCCCTGAGCTGTTCAGTATTGATTTCTGTACTGATTGATTGATTTCTGTAGCAATTTTTATTCAGCATTTTAGAAAATGCCATGCCAAGCCATGGTGGCCTATAGGAAAGATGTGGCTGAAAATTGTAGGCTTTTTAAAGACAGTGGCGTGAAATGGAATGACCTGCTGCTGCTCTGTGCTGATAGATTTAACTCTCCAGCCTACGCTGATCTCAGCACAGGGCTCAGGCTCACGCATCTGCACATGCAATCAAATGCCGCAGTATGTTTGCACCTGCGACTTGGACTGCCTCTGTCAGATGGCAGCACTTTTTTATCATGGAGTGAATGCAAAAAGTTTGCATGGGTTGGAAACAATGCTCAGCTACTTCGTGGGAGAAAAATTCCTGAAGGGCTATTAAACACAGAAACAGCACTTCCGAAAGTCCAAGAGCCACAAAATGATACAAGGGACTAGTGTTCCAGGCAATACCACTGAATATGCCCTGCTCTCATACTCTTCTCCAAGCTCTTGAACCCTTGATCTTGATCCCTTGGTGGAGGTAGGACCTGAGCTAGATGGGCCGTGAGAGCAATGTTTGTGGATGTTCTTCCCTCTCCACTGTGTTCAGCAGGTGTCCTTTTGTGATGCATCGCAGCTTGTGCCAAGCCATCTGATTCCTTTGAAGTCAATGTGACTTCAGGGTGCAATAAGCTGCCTCGAGGCATGACTGGTCTCCTCTTTCATGTATCTGTCTGAGCTATCCGGACTGCACAAACCACTCTGTGGTGGAGGTTGGGAAATGCACCAAGACAGAAAGTGCCATTGTATATGGGTTGGTGTTGGTTAACTCTAGGAACATTCTGAATAAATTAAATTATGCTGCAATCTGAAGCTAAACTGATTTTTAATTAAAAGATAAGATATTTTTTAATCCTCAGATGATTTAAAGAAAAGAATAATAATGTGTGGGAATTACAGTCACCCTCCTCAATAGCTGAACAGTTTCACAGTTAAGGCCCTGAGCAATGCAGTGTAACTTCAAAGTTGTCCCCTGCTGTAGCCCTGCTTTGACCAGGAGTTTGGACAAGGTGACCTCCAGAGATCTCCTCCAAACCAAATCGTTACATGAGCGTATGATACAGCTGTATTGCTCCCTGTATTGTAATCCCAGCTTTTGGATGCTGAAGGATCAGGATCTGGTTTGGAGACCTCAGTGATGAACAAGTGCAACAATGGAGTGTGAAGAAGCAGAGTGCAACATGTCAATAAAAAGCCTTGAATATTTCCTTTTTTATTGTTAAGATTAATTCTGGAGAACAGTAGGTAACGTAGTCTAGTACCTGGAGAGTCACCTCCATGTACAGAGGAGCCCTGGTTCCCGGGACCAACAGATTCTGAGCATGAGGGCTTGGAAACCTTCATCTTACCAGCCTCCAGCAAATTCTGGGAAATGTGGAGAAAACTCTTATTCCAATCACTAGAGGCAAAAATAGGTTTCTACATCTCCTGAGGTCCTGATTTGTCTCATTGTTTACCAGGAGGCGCATCCTGCCTGGAAATCATATAGCACAAAGGTATAACTTCTGGCTAAAGAACGCCATGCAAGTAAACATAAATCACCCAAGAAAGAAAGTCTTATACAGGCACAACCTAGCCCATGGAAAGCAGTGGTTTTTGAGGCTGGGAGAAATGAAATTGCAGGCCTGATTCTTTCTTACAATGATTTAGTTCCACTATCCTCTCATTCACTTCACCTGAGCAAGTCCCCCTTTATGTCAGTTATGCAACCGAAGAATAAGGCTGAATAGAATCATTTTCCCTTGAAGTTCCAACACAGCCTGTCTTTTTGTTGACTCAAACTCAGATCTTTTTTCCCCATTATTAAAATGATTCTTTTCAGTCAAGGCCTTTTATAGGATGTTCTGCTGCAGTACAATAAAGCACATATTTTAAAGCATACCTACAAAGCCTAAAGCACCGCCATGGTCTGTGGCTGGGTCTGATCCTTTGCTTCTACGCGCTGCGTGGAGGAAGCCGTAGCATCCTGGGCATCAGCAACCCTGCTCCTGATTTACGCTGGTGCAAACAAGTAAAGAAGCATGCCTTCCCGCTTAATGGCTCATCATCTTGAGCATCTGCAGGTTTTGTTGCTTCAACATGAGAATTAAGGCTTCTGTGGGACGATGACTTGGACTCTTGCCTCGGAAAATGTCCTAAAAAAGGCTGACTCCATAAATACGCAGTAACAAACTGCTCCATCGTGCTTCACGTATTCCTCTTTGCTGGAAGCGGCTGCCTCTCCCCCTGCAATGAACTACATATTGTATTTCACAGGACTGAGTTACCCATCTCTGCTTCAGCTGAAAACCTGGGGATAATAATTTTAAGACAACTTACTTTGTAAACGGTGAACTTTTATGTATTTCATAATGGCTGTCCTATTATATCCTAAAACCATAATTATTTTTCAAATTTTTTTCCTCTCAAGTCCGTAATCTGTTGCGATAAACAAAATCCAGTGATTAAAGAGGCTGTATTCTTTCCTTCACTGAGAATTTTTTTCAGCATTTTTATTTAAAGGCCTATCGTTCCCCAGCTGTAAGGACTTTATGGATATACTCATAGAAAGAATCAGGATAGGTATTAAAAGTTAAAGCTTTATCAGCTCACATGGAAGATTTAGTTTTCAAGCTTCTACTCTGGAAATTGAAAGTCGTATCATCATCTCACAGATATGGTTAAAAATTTCCTTTTCCTTTCAGTGTGTCAGAAATTCCAAAAGGAAAATTACAAGGCTGGCCCAAAAAGTCATAAGGAACCTATTTTATATACAGTTCTCTTCCTGAGAATGCTGTAGATTCAGAGTAATTACTTGTTCTTGCAGTTTTGTGGGTGGAAAAAAACAATATCACAGTAGTTTGTTTGCCTTATGGCCCAGTGTTAAGGTCTTCGCATATTTAAATTTAACTGGAGTTTGGTCTGAGAAAAGGCTAAAGGATTAAGAGTTTAACACCGTTTAATCTTCAAATTATTTTAACAGGAGACTGTATGGGTAGCAGATGCTTTTTTACTTTTTTTGGTTTCGTGGTTTAAGTCTGGGGCTGGGAGCTGGAGCTGGGATCCCAAACCCTTATCTTGTATCGCCCCTTTCTTCCTGGGTGGTCTTGGAGAAAACCATCTTGAATTTCTTGTCTTGATGATCGGGTAGTGATGCTCCCTTTCCCTTGAAGACCTTCCCGCCCCATGTGGCACTGAACAGAGCAGGGAGTGTTGGTACCGGGTGGGAGCAGCCTGGGGGGCTCGGGGGGCTCGTGCCAGGGCTGAAGGCACCACGAAATGACTGGAGCATCTCTCCTACGAGGAGAGGCTGAGGGAGCTGGGCTTGTTCAGCCTGAAGAAGAGAAGGCTGAGAGGGGACCTAATAAATGCTTACAAATATCTCAAGGGTGGGTGTCAGGAGGATGGGGCCAGACTCTTTTC
>Ga0065711_1007585_pt1 | contig 27412 bp, 14 predicted proteins | sample Hoacrofraction12_FD_59098 | JGI IMG/M metagenome (GOLD analysis project Ga0065711, IMG submission 59098) | Hoatzin crop microbial communities from Cojedes, Venezuela - Epithelial fraction 12 v2 (version 2) | ecosystem: Host-associated > Birds > Digestive system > Esophagus > Crop | place...
GTGCCCAGTGACAGGACAAGGGGCAATGGGAACAAACTGAGGCACAGGAAGTTCCGTCTGAACATGAGGAAGAACTTCTTCCCTCTGAGGGTGACGGAGCACTGGAACAGTCTGCCCAGAGAGGTTGTGGAGTCTCCTTCTCTGGAGATATTCAAGACCCGCCTGGACAAGGTCCTGTGCAGCCTGCTGTAGGAGACCCTGCTTTGGCAGAGGGGTTGGACTAGATGGCCCACAGAGGTCCCTTCCAACCCCTACCATTCTGTGATTCTGTGACATCTCAAGGATTCTTTACTTCTTAAAGGCAGACCCACATTTAAATGTCTACATACATTGGTTAAAACCTTGCTGCTAGGTACACCTGTTTCAGGCTTTGATGGAGTCCCACCACACAATCATTTCACTAATCCACTTTTTTTCCTGCTACCCAATACCTGCTTCTGCTAAATGCTTCAGAACAACAGCAAGAAATACTGAGTCTGACCAGTGTATCCAACCTCAAATGATTTATGCAGTCCTTTGGAGGTTTCTGTTCTGTAAACTAGACTCCAAGGATTAAGAATTAATTTCCTTTTTTAATGAAATTAAGACAGATGACAGAGGTATGTTATTGGGTATTTTAGAGATTCCAAGCCTCTTCTGCATATTGATTTTACGTATACCAGAGCTCCATAAAGTATACAGAGAAAGATTCAAGATAAAAGTATTGCTCTCTTTACACTGATGCTTATTTTGATGGAATTTTAAAGTTGGCCTTCTAAGAAAGTTAATTTTCCACATGGATTATGTGATTCCTTGTTTATACTCAAATATTCATTCCAACTAATGAAATCTTTCTTCTTGAAAAGATGAGAGGTTTTGCTATTATTTCCACAAATTGGTTCATGCCCCGCCACAATGAAACAAATATTAATTCATTTCACATTTCTGACCGACAACAGCTGTGTTATTACTCAATGTGTGAATCCAGTACTGTGACCAAGCAAGCCTGGTGCTGCACTCCCAGTCCCTTTCTTTCCTTCTCCTCCTCTCCCTTCACTGTTTCTGGTGTTCCCCCCTGCCTTTTTTCAGCACCGCACCACAGACAGAGCTACAACTTCATGTTTGAATGGAGAAGAAACATATTCTTGCCTCGTGTATCTGACATTGCAGATTGTTTTGCCTGGTGTGCTCTCAAAAAGTTGAATAAATATGACTACAACTGCAACAACAACAAAAAAATCACAGTATTTTCTTTTAACAGGAATCTTTATTTTGTGAGGGTTTTTTTATCCTTGCATGCCTATGAAACAGAGACTTTCTAAAAGAACTTCCAGTAGGTAACATCTATAGCAGAATCCTTGCTGATGCCCTAACACTATAAATTTGATGAATGTCACCATTTGCTTTCTGTGTACTCAAAGTAGCTCTAATAAACTAACCTTCGGGGAAAAAAATCGGGGAAAAGTGCAGAGAAGTAGTATTTCAACATGGAAAAAGTACTAAAAAGCCATAGCGTAGTACCACAATCCTCTCTTTCAAGCGAACCTAGCCTAGTTTAATGGAGAAACACTTCCAGTAGACTTGAGCAAAAATTCTATTTATTCTACCTCAGAGATTTGTAAAAGTTTGCTCATGATCATTAAACAGAAGCATTTAAGGAGATAACAGGCCACTATATGCCAGAGAAATAAATCTTGATGGTTTTAATGGAGTGAGTCTTCCCTGTTCTCTGGTGAAAAGAACTATCAAGTTGCCTCTAATAGAAATTAATCAAACTCTAACACTTTGGGGATTTCCTAGTAAAAAAAAAAGCCTGGGAGTCTCCTAAAAATGTGGCCTGGGAACAACAACAAAAAATATATTTAAATATTTAAAATTTATATTTAAATAGAAAACAGAGCGCCAGATTTAAAACGTAAGCACAAGGAACAAATTCATCAGTTTACTACTTGTTTATCATTAGAGTTTATGTTGCTTATATGCATTTAATGTTGACATTAGGTAGATATCCAGAGCAGTAACCAGACTATACTAGGTGATGAACTGGAGAAACCAAGAGTCATGGCATATTCACAGCTGTTCACTTCAGCTGAGAATAAACAAGCTCTCTTTAGAAAATATGGCAGTCACACTGGGCTTACCAAGAACTTTTGTACCAGCAATATTTTGGTCTTACCTCATCCTTTCCATACATGCAGAAGCAGTGCAACCCACAAACGTGCAGTGATAAATCAGTATAAGAATTTTGTGTATTTCACTCACTTCTAGGCTGGCTTTTATTGTTACTGTTGTTTTTATTCACATAATTAATTAATTACCAAACCAGTTCTAACACAATAATAAACACTTGTTTATTTCAAATATTTGCCAAAAATCAAGAATTGGAATCATGCAAGCTATGGCTTATTATACAGTCTCTGTTCCTAGAAAAAGTGAAATGTCTACCGAGTCACTCTCACTTTGATTATAATTAGGAAATAAAAGTATTGCGTCTCTTTTGTCTAATTATTTGAGTAATTGCCTTTAAGATAGCATAATGATTCAGTGTCTGCTTATATGAAAACCTTTCCATAACAAAATCATTTGTGCTGAGAGCAAACTTTGTGAATTACGAACATCTGTCCACATGTACACACAAAGAAAGTGATGCAAAAATACCATTGCATGCTCTGCCAGTGGAAAAAAATGAAATCTTAACAGGTTAAGAAACAAGCGCAACATGCTGTTGCGTTTCATTAGTAATCCTTTTGTCTAGGATTACCTTCGTATACTTTAAAACATTAGACTGGCTGTGGCAGTTCTGTCTACCTTCTAATTGTTACCTAACAATATGCATATTTATGGCCAGGATTTAAAAAATTTGTTAAGAAATGACACTAAATGTGAGAATTTCAAAGGAATGTTATTTTTGGACAGGGGATGCTAATAGATTTTTAACATCCAATATATATATATATGACAAAAGCCAATAGTAAAGCATAAAATATTTTGCACAGTCCACTGAAGTTCTCATAAAATTTCATTCTGCATCATAGGATCAAAACACAAGAGAACCTCCTCAGTCAAAGTGGTTCACTTAAAAATCCCTCGTTTCTAGGCAAGATTTACAGAGCTATGTTTATAAGAACACTTAATTCTTTATTGGGTTAACCATTACGTTAGGATCACAGAATTGCCTCAAACGAACTGGCCCCTGACTGACCATGCTGCTCATCGGTTAGCACACTCCTTCAGGCCCTTCACACCGACCTCCCGAGCCTTCACAGTTTAGTCTCCCACGTCCCAGATGAATACTCTGACCACCACACCAGCAGCTATCGAATGACTGGTCTGCACAAGCCAATACACGCTATTTCATACTAGTTAAATCACAGTTCAGAGAAACTAACTGATTTTCTCTCTGGTTGAAGACAGACCCAGAGTAAATAGAAAAGGCTGTATTGACTCATTTACTGATACTGAGGAAAAACAGTATGGCAAAACTTGCGAATTTCTTTACCACTCCATAGACAACAGCATGGTCTTGTCCATGCTACCTACTGTAGTCCTGCTACAGTAGAAAAGAAAAAGACACTAGGAAGACTTTGTATTATGTCATTTGGATTATTAGACTTCAAAAGTATCATTTGGACCAACAACAAGAATTCAACTCTGTATATATGGGGTGTTCCATTTTCCCATTAAAGTTTAATGTTAAGAACACAGGAAGACAGCCCCTGGACCATGGTTTTGCTCAGTGCATCCTGGAGTATTTTCTTTTGAGAGCACAGGCAGGCAGAGCTATGCTCAGGCCAAGCAATCTGCTGACAGGTAAGCACTGTAGTCTGTAATGGGCCGACTTGAAGTCGTGCCTCCACTTGTCCACCTTACGAATGGTGATGTGTCTTCCATGAATTTTGCCTTCCTAACAGAGCATTTATGGAAGATGCTTGCCCTAAATTTCTGAGGGTTTTTTTTGATTGCTTAGAATTGAAACCTCAGCTTTAAAGAACTATTTTTGCAAAGAAACCTTTCAGAAGAGAAATGCACAATGTGTCTGGCAGCAAAAAGTGTCAGGACTAAAAACTTAGTAATTATGCAACTCATCTTTCTCATTTAAAACCTGAGATAAGTGGTAATGCTCTTTACATAGTTTCACAGCCTCTTATGATTCAAAGTCTCCCATACTATATTACACCTATAAAAGTGTATAGCATAAAATTGCTTTATAAGGTCAGATGCTGATTTGTGCCCTAACTTCATAAAAACTGTTATCGTACACAGGAAATTGCAATTTTTCAAATATGGGAAGAATGATACAAGAAAAAAGTTGTATTTTAGTGCTGCTGTCAAATAATATGGCATTGATGCTTATGTAAGCAATACTTGACTACGTAAACTAGAACAGATCATTCCCAGAAGTCGTAGTCTATAAAAAGACTTTCCACCAAGATCTAAAGATCAGTCCTAGAAACTAATCTTACACTGGACTTAAACCTACACCATGGTAGTCATATCAGTTTGAATCAAAAAGAGGAGAGCGTAAGTTATGCGGCTGACAACATCAGAGCTACATTGCAGATACAATGCACAATTACAACAAAATTATCAGTTCTACAATCACAGAGGTTACAAATACCAGAATCTGATGCAGACAGACCTCTGCTCCTGTGTACCAATAGCTTATATTGTCTCAGCTGTCTGCAAGTAACTCGAGATTTTCTTTGTATCGATGAGAATTTCTACAGCTGCATGAATTTCCTTAGCTGTTTGCAACTTTAGTTAACCATGATCTACCATGAAAAGAGGATACTTCCTGAATATAGTGTGCCACGAAATTTTTTGAATTTAATACCAGATTTCCCTTTACAACAAAAATAAAATACGTGAGAAATTTTTACAATTCCTGGCTATTACTGTTTGTACAGAAAACCACGGGGAACAGCAAAGACAATGTATCAAACAAAAGGCTGAAATTACAATTACACACAATTACAGCAGCCCAAGTTGCACAAAGTGCAAAAAAAAAGTCCAAGTTAAAAATCTCAAATGCACAAAAGCCCAGAGAATACAGGTTTCGGATTGCTTGCCTCATAAAAAGAATAATCTATTTTAATGAAATAAGAATTAAGCAATTATTTTAATAATTAAGCGTCACCTCTGGCATGGATAAAAATGGCAACACAAAACACTTAGTCTTCAACTTTGTGGAAACAATCACTGCAGTAAACTGACGCATCCACCACTCTAATGAGCTGTAAACATAACAGCAGATAGTAAGTTTATAGTAGCTAATAACATTTTAAGTGATGCAATTAGAATAAAAATGCAAGGAAAAAAATCTTGCACTTACACGTATGTATTCTGTCACACATTATTTTGTTAGATAAGTAAACCTACGGAACTATCAACCCATTTGCACAGGTTCAGGAAAATAAAGAAAAATACGTCTATTTAAACAATTCAATCATATTTTATTTCCCAAAGAAATCACTACTCATAATACCTAGAGAGAAATATAACACCCCCTCCCCGCAAGACTCTGTACATTTAATTCCTTGTTTGTGAAATTATAAAAACTCATCTATCTGGTACATTTGGGCCTAATTAAGATTATCACCTGTGTAAAGTTAGGCACTTGCTGAAATGAAGGCTGTAAATTTCTCAGGACGGATCAGTTCATAGACTTAATATACTGGCAATCTTTGACATCCTAAAACAACAAAAAAGCCCAATCAATGTCTAGGAATAAGCCTTACCAGCTCATATCAGGCCTTATCAGCCTGGAGAAGAGAAGGCTGCAGGGAGACCTGGCTGCAGCCTTTCAGTACTTAAAGGGAGCCCATAGGAAAGATGGGGACAATCTTTTTAGTAGAGACAGCAGTGACAGGACGAGGGGTAATGATTTTAAACTAAAACAGGGTAGGTTTAGGCTGGATATAAGGAAGAAATTCTTTACAATGAGGGTTGTGAAACACCGGAACGGGTTGCCCAGAGAGGCAGTGGAGGCCCCGTCCCTGGAAACATTCAAGACCAGGTTGGACAGGGCTCCGAGCAACCTCATCTAGTTAGCGGTGTCCCTGCTCGCTGCGGGGGGGTTGGACTAGATGACCTCTAGGGGTCCCTTCCGACCCAAAACTTTCTATGATTCTATGATTCTATATAATCTTTGTTTCTGTGTAATTCTTGGATGACTTGGTCTAGATTTCTCACAGCAAAAGGTAGAAGTGATTATCAACAGAAACAAAATCTAACCTCACCAGGCAATACTAATAGTGGAAGAAATGCTGGCCTCTTGAGAGAGTTCCATGTCTCAATTCCTATTCTAGGGTATTTCTACAACAAATGGATTTTATATCCAGAGCTAGACATCTGGAAGGATACAGAATTTCAGTGTTCATGCTCAGAGGCATGTGTCACCAAGCCTACACTGATGATGATCACTCCAAAGTTTAAAATATCAGAGTTACACTTAAGTAACTTCAAAATTTCTGTTTCACTCAACAGGATTGCAGGTGTTTAGCCTGTTCCTCACATCACGAAAGTCAATCATAGACTGATATAATTGTCAAAACTAGAAAAATCTTTTAAGTTTCTGGAGATTACCTGATGCTGCTGTGTTCTAATCTTTGTCATCTTTGATTCTGTTTAAATTTTTGAAAGCAAGATATTTTTATTGATTTATTCATTAGAATATACATGTTCTGACTACTTTGAATCAACACAAAGCTGAATAAAGCAGATGGCAATGAAGCTATTAAGAAAGTTAAGAAATTATATTAATATAAAGTTTTATTCCACTAGCAATTTCAAAGCTATAGTCCTACCAACTTTCATAAACTATATCATTATTACAATTCATCTAGTATTAACAGTTAGATACTGCCAGCATGTGGCCTATACATAGTTCATGCTTAATTAATTCCTCACAATTTTTGTTGCCCTAAAGAACAGCTCTAAAGAATATTCCTAGAAGACAGAAGTATTTTAATTCAAGAACTCACATGAGATTGTTGTAACTCTTAGGCAGACCAATTACGCTTAAGAAGACAAGTTATCTTGGAGATCATATCATAGCATGAAAAATTGGCTTCCAAAAATTGTAATGTAATAAATGAAAATTTTTCTAAGGCGAAAAAGTAACCCTTGATATCCAAGTGTTTGCAGTGCATAACCAAGGTTACCTTCTGTACACCGCATTTTGAACACGTATTCGCAACACTGATTATGCAAAAGGAGTGTTTTGCACCCTTCAGAATGTTCTTTTTAGGGTAATATGCTGAAATGACATTCATTCTTCCCAAACCTGGTTGCAATTCAGAAAACACAAAAATGGAGAGCTTGCTCAACTGAGGGTATTCTGAGAAAGAAGAGAATGACTAACACATCTCCAGTTTGGCTGCCCTCACACTCCAAAGCGAGGACAGCAAACATCACTTTAGCTGGCCTGTATGCTGGCCTGTATCTCAATTTATTATCAGAGGCAATAATTCCAGTTCAGCTGTGGACTGCTAAAGGCCGCTCTATAACTTCACTACCTACACATAAAATGCAGATAAACATTTGAACTTCATTGTTACTTTGCTTTGTATTTTCCTAATGTGAGGAGAGCTAGACCTCCACTGGCATTACAGATATCTGAATTGTTCCAATTTAAAAAAAATAAAATGTCCATTTATTTTCTTTTATGCTCAATTAATGTATTTTCTCATCTAATAGCAAAATATGGCAAGTAAGACTGGAAAAGATCATGCCACAAAAATCGACGTAAAGATGCTTCCTAAACAAAACATCTAGCTCAAGATCTTTGAATTGAAAGTAACTGCAGGTTAGAAGAATATTCGAAGGAAGATTTGCATATGCTTTACCCTCTTTCCTTCTCTTCCATTTGCGCAGGGCCACATCTAAGACATGGCACTACCTAGACAGACCTTTGGTCTCAGCGATTATGACTGTTCCTACGTTCTAGATTCTTCTTGGTTCAAATCAAAAGGCAAATTAGAAGACTCAGAGCAGGAATGGTCAGACCTTGAACTCCGGCTGCCAACACAGCCAAGTCAGCTACATGAATTTGGGGAAGTAATTTCCTGCTTAAACAAGCTACTGACTGGAGGACTCCCAAGGGCATCACAAATCACAGGATTAGCAGTTGGAAGGGACCCTGAAAATCATCTAGTCCAACCTACAGCTCAGAAATGGGCTAAAGTCACAACCTAGCTAAGTAAAACATACTGCAACTTATTTCTGCAAACCTGCAGCATGAGATGCAATCAACTACTTCATAGATATGAAGTTACAAGAGGTCATCTTGAAAATGAGTATGAATTGATAGATATGATAGGCACTGTATATGAAATGGCTATTGTATTATATGAAAAATACGATAGGAAATGAAAATTTGAAATAGGTAAAAACTAAACATTTTTATTAAAGCAGAATCAATGCAACTTCAGCATTAAATCACTCTCATTGTTTCAACGCTAATCTTCTTGGCAAAAGAAATGGTTGTATTAGAAGGAAATCTTAGGAAAACTGTTTCAGTGTGATGACTGTACTGCTGAAGCAAAAGAATAAAATGTTAATTGCAATGGACTGCTGGTGAAAGTAAGAAATATACAGCATAATCCGTTTCTTCTAAAATTTTTGTCTTTCAAAATTCAGGTGTAATGGGAATCTTAGAGACACTTTTGAAACAGTGGTACACAAAGGTCTGATTCACAGCATGGGAAACACCCTGATCATATGGGCCATATGATTATCAGGTTTATATCCAAATAGCCAGAAGCAAATCCAATGGTTGCAAAGCAAACCTGAGTTCTCAAATTCAGTAAACTCACAATGAGATCCACAGCACAGGTAGACTGATATCTTGTAGCATGGACCTAAATAAACATCCTTGTATGCTTTTCTCTGAGGAAAACGCAAAACAAAAACAAAGAACAGGTCAATGTCAGTCTTCCTGTCTTGCAGATCTTGTTATGAATTTATGTACCCAAGCTTTAGACGAATGCATTTGAGAACACTGTGCAATCTAAACACACATAAAGTTATCAAAATGTGTAAATGTTTGCAGAAAAAAAACCCAGATCATTATTATGGCATCATTAAACTGTTGTATTATTTGATACAATTTCCTTTTCCTACGCTTTGTAATTTAGTATGAACTGTACTCTCTTCAACCAAAAAAATTTTCTGTGGAGTTACACATAAGAAGTGTTCCTGATTGATGCCACAATTCCTGCTTTATTATTGGTATTAAGTATGCTGGAGTAACCAATTACCAAGAAAATCATAGCTTGTCAGGCCCATACACAATAAATCTTCATTCCACTGTGTTTTCTTTTCCTTTTTTCTCTTTCTCAACAGAGAAGCATCAACTCACTGAAATTTATTATCAAGAAATCCTTGTGTATTGAAGACACTTTAGTAAAAAAGTCAACAGAAATGAAACAAAAAAATATAACCAGTATTTGTCAAACAGTTTTTCAAATCCTTTATCATAGTAAGGTCAGTACCAGTGAAGATATATATCCCATTTGTATGTTTTCATATTTAGAAAGCTTGAAATCCATTTATATCAATGCACAGAGACAGTTTCCATGAACTAACGGCCCATGACAGTAGTCTTAATCTCAGCAATTCTCATGCAAGAAGCATTCAGTCAACAGCATTAATTTCATAGAAACCACTGTGATTAACATAGACAAAAATTTTTCCAGCATTTCCATGCTTTGGTATGAGAATGTTGTCTAGTGGGTTGGAGTTTTCTTGTAGTTCATTTCCATGTCATATATTGAGTTTACATTACTAAAACAAGCAGATTTTACAACACAGCACACTGAGAAAAAATATAATTGGAAAATGAACATCACAAATGACTCACTTTCTGAAGAGTTGTAAAACACAGCCAGGTACTCCTGAGTTATTTTAAACAGGAATAGACACAAGTAGGTCTACAGGATACACAGAGAACAAATTGTGTACTATAAATGACTCAAAAGTCCTTTGATATTCTAACTGGGGTAAATTTCACCAAGACACTGCCTATGTATTTCTTTGTAATGAACGGTCTGAAGATCAGCCTCCACCTGACCACCCAGAGCACAACAACAACAGGTCCCTAGACTTAGAATCATAGGTTGGAAAAAACCTCTAAGATCATCAAGTCCAACCATCCACCCAACACCACCATGCCTGCTGAACCATATCCTGAAGTGCCACATCTACACGTTTTTTAAACACCTCCAGGGATGGAGACTCAACCACCTCCCTGGGCAGCCTGTTCCAATGCCTGACCACTCTTTCAGTAAAGAAATGTTTCCTAATATCCAATCTAAACCTCCCCTGACACTACTTGAGGCCATTGCCTCTCGTCCTATCGCTAGTTGCCTGGGAGAAGAGACCAACACCCGCCTCACTACACCCTCCTTTCAGGTAGTTGTAGAGAGCAATAAGGTCCCCCCTCAGCCTTCTCTTCTCCAGACTAAACAGCCCCAGTTCCTTCAGTCGCTCCTCGTAAGACCTGTTCTCCAGACCCCTCACCACCCTCATTGCCCTTCTTTGGACACACTCCAGCACCTCAATGTCCTTGTAGTGAGGTGCCCAAAACTGAACACAGTACTCCAGGTGTGGCCTCACCAGTGCCGAGTACAGGGGCACAATCACATCCCTACTCCTGCGCACCACACCATTCCTGATAGAAGCCAGGATGCCCGCTTAAAGCAGGCAAACTGCTAGTGGTTAGACACCAGGGAGTATATATCCATAGAGACAGAAGCAGTGAAGAATTAATCAGACATGGATGAATGTTTCTCTTATAACTCCCATTTGCATTTCCAAATAATTTTGCACATGATGAGTCTACAGCCCCTGCAGATTAGCATTTTATACTTAATGGCCTACGAATTTAGGGCACCCCAAGGGCTTATAATTAAGGTTAATAAGGTCTGTGGTCTGCTCCAGCCCATCTCCTTTGAGGTAAATAACCATGTTCATACTGTTATATATTACATTTTCCATCTCATTGATAAAATTAGCATCTTATAATCTATGCAAACATCCCCTTAAACCTGTGGGTTTTGCTAGCCATGCTTGTATTACTTTACAATCTAGATTTCCACCAATGAAAACTGGTTAAGTCTTTCAGACACAAATTTGAATACATGTGTGTTATAACAAAAATATAGTTGCTTTGAGCTGAACAAAGTCTGTATTAAACTGTAAACAGGTATTTGAGCTGATATGGTAACATAAATGAAAGATTCAATTCAGTTCAATCTTTCTTCCTTTTGTTTCTTATTACTAAGGCCCCCTAAACTCGCACTGTAAAGCAAGCAAACATCTTTCAGTCTCTGGAAACTCCTTTAGATTATTCACAATCATCACATGAATTGGTTTCTGCAGTTGGACTCTTTTCTATAAGCAGGCTCTTGCCAGATCCTTTTGAACACAGATCCCTTCCCTAGCATTTCCTAGTGCATAGTTTACATGGTTTTGCTGTTAACCTTCCTGCTTTTCTGATTGTTAGAACTTCTAACTGATCAAATCATCTGATGCTTATTATTTCCAAAATCTTTTACTGAAGTTCAGAATAGTTTCATTCACTTTATTTTACATTAGTTTTCCCAAGAATCTCTCCTTGCAAGCTCCAGCATGCTTCGCAAGGACTTTGGAAGAGAATATTAATATGTGCATCTCCCTGTCTAAATAGACTGTAATTCTTGAGGATTTTGAAAGTTACACAAGAAAAACTCAAAAGCACTATAAGCCCTGTCTATCCAATTTTTGCCATTGCAAGCAGAAAGCCGTGGGCTCTTTACTCACCTGACAAGCAGGGTAGGTTCCAGGTCTTGGCTTTGGGATTTTTGGCTGCCACCCTTGTCTGGCAGCCACACGACTCCCGGTGTAGCTCAGGCTCTGCAGGCACCAGTTATAGCAGTGGCCTGGCAAGCCTGGGCGCTTGCTGCCTGACAGCCAACAGCCCTTCGTGGCAGCCAAGGCCATCGTTTACCTGGGAACAAAGGAGAAGGAAACCAATACGGAACCACACACAGAGCCCCAAGCAGACCCCAAGCCAGGGAGACCCTCCCTTTGCAGTAAACCCCCCACCAGCCCCTTGGGACTTCGCGAGGCAGAGCTAAATTTATTTACAAATAAATACCACAGTGTGCTGGTAGGGTGAGCTAACACCACAGAAAAGACACTAGGAATATTTTGTATAACTTCACCTACACTGTTAAAGAGCTTTTCTCTATTAATTAGATCATTTGGATCATTCGACTTTTAAAGCATTATTTGGACTGAGAAAAACTCTGTTCCATATCTATATATATTTGGGGTGTGTGTGTATATATATAAATACATATATATAATGACAGATATATTTATGGGGTGTTCCCTCTCTCCTCTAGTTAGAGTGAACTAGAAGTGGATGACACAGATAAATCATAATTTCTCTTTAGAAAGAATCTGGCTGCAACCAGAATAATCAGAAATCTCATTTCAATAGATTACCCTATTGTTCAAATAAAATACAAATCAATAAACTTACAATATATGATCAAGATTGGATTTGAAATGTATTTAAGCATTTGTAAAGGTTAGAGGTTAACTATGTTGTACTTACCAAACCTGTCAGTGTAACGAGCTGGCACCCTTAGAATATGCTTTACTTTATGTTCTCCTCAGTTCGCAGCTCTTACAGCACAATATTATTAGTAGATCTGTTAATCTAAGAAGAACACCAGGGCTAATTATATGAAAAATGTTAAATTGCTGGGGAAAAAGTTACTGAAGTCAGCAGTTGTTCTTTTTCACACTCGCAGCACATCCAAGGATGGCATCTCTTGAGGAGCAATTAGCTTTGTCAGGGCAGCTNNATNNNAANANACATTACTAATAAAGAAATTATAGCAAGTTGTCATAGACTACCCAATTACTGTAATAACAATCCGTTTCTCCCAAAGCTCAGGGGAAGGTCTTCACAACATTAAGGTGGCAAAAGAAAACACTGCTTTTTCTTAAAGTAAAAAGGAAGCCAAATGGCACTGCTGTTACTGACTGGCTGTATGGGAGTGTTCAGCACAGATACAGCAGTAATACAAAATTTATTTGTACTGTGCAAAAACTGGTGTCAGATCAAAACCAGTTAGAGCTAAAGCTTTCTATTTTATTCTGCATTCAAATACACATTAATAGTAATGACTAGGATGATGACAAAATGTCTGTCACAATCTGAAATAACCAAGCTTTGTATTGTAATTATAAAATGTCAGTGGTGTTTCTTGGCAAGGAATAATGTCTTACCTCAGCAAACTTCCTGTAAGATTTCTAGTATGTTTGCTATCTGTTTATGCAAAGTGAAACTATACGGGAGCTTAAATGTGACAAGGTTCTTTTTATCTGCCCAGGTATTTCTTGCATACTGATTACTGTGACACCCATCTGTCAAATACTAGTTGTCTCTGATACTGTTGCCAGGTCCTTATTAAAATCACAATAATTAAAGCTAATAAAAATTCCAACACAATAAATAGTTAAGAAATTTCTTACTGATTACTAATTAAAACAATGGAAACGATCTTCAAAAGGCCTAATCAGCAGTTATTGCACAAATTAATAGCAGTCCAAAGTTGTTTAAAATACTAAGCTGAGAGTGTCTTGATATCAGTAACTCCACAAAACTAACTGTGAAACTTAATCACACAGAAATTACCTCCTTTCCACATTATACAATCCTGAATGCAACTGGGTTTCTTGTCATTTGCAAGGCTACATAACTTCTGACAGAAGATTGGTTTCTTTTTTTACTTGCACAGGTTTCAGGACAAGAAGTCACAGCCAAATCAAATGAAAGTGAGTGAGGAACAAAGATCTTCAAAACCAGCCCAGCCAAAGGCTTCAATTTTTTAGTATTTCACTCAAAATGCTGCATGTCTATTTTCCATCTGTACAGTCAGAAAAACTCATCATCTTCCCTGGAGTATCTTGAGGCCCACCACGCTTGCTCTTAAATGTCCAATTGTTTTTGAAGTTCACAGTGTTTCTTCTGAAAAAGCCTTCAGCATGCTTAAATAAATTGTTCACTGTTCACAGTCATCACCAACACAAAAATCATCTCCCTGTGGCTGGTGAGGCATGGAAGGAATCGAAGCACTAACTTAGACACCAAACCAGTAACAAAACTGGTCAGGATTCCAGATACTTTTGCGTTAGACATTAAAATATCAGATCTTGTAAATGGCATAGTATAAACAGCAAAAGATTACATTTACAAATTCTAGGGCCAATATTGTTATACTGGCAGCTATTACTACTACTATTACGTAAGTGTGCATACAAACACAGATGCAAACTAATTAAATGACTGCATCTAAAAATCTTTCCTTAGGAAAAGACAATTTAAAGTTCTGTAAACAGAACTGAAGCAATAACTAGTCAGGGCACTGCACTTCCACTTTAATTATCCATTGCCAGAGCAGAAGATTCACCACAAAATATTAAAGATTAAGAGCTACGTGAAGACTCTTCACATCAGGTGAGACGAGGATCAAAGCTATGTATTACTTAACAGGTAGAGCAGGATGCCAAGTCTTTTAACTAAGACTAATAAGGAACTTTATCAGAAGGTGATTTTTGAACAAAATGGTAACTTTGGGGAAAAAAACAAAATTGTCTGAAAAACTAAATGGTTGACTGGAATTTCTCAAAATGTTTTAAGAAAACATTTCAAACATTTACATATTTGAATAATTTAAATATATAAAATATTCTTAAACATATCCACTTTATAAAAAAAAATATTCAACAAATTTAAATGAATATTCTTTAGAGTGGCAAGGTAAGTAAGGGAGTCCCAGTTATAAAACAAATGTCACATAACCAGCACAGCTTAGAAAGCTTTTTACCAAGCTTTCCCACACTTTCAGGTTGGAGGTTAATACAGCAGAAACAGAGGTCACCCTCATCCAATAACACAGACAAGCCCTTAAAAGTTTCACACTGACTGCTACCTATGAGAGTAAAATTAATACCACTCCTCCCCTTCACTAGGGGTTAATTGTGTATTTTGCTTCCATAACCTTCCCTGCTACAGTGCTTCTTTTCAAAATACGAAAAAAGAGTACTACTTGAGCAGTTCTCGGCAATATAGACCAGTGGCAATGACAATCTAATTAAAAACTCATTTCCTTTGATGTTTAACCATAGTTCAACCAATCTGACCAAACAAACACAAAGAAGCGAAAGCCCTGCGAGGTCACAATTCCACTGGATTCAAAATAGTTACAAAATAAATATATTTCAACTTCACAAGTGATTACTCCCACAAACAGAACTTTTATAAAAATTTTTCTTCTACTAATGTCACTGTGACTATCATCAAGGATTCAAAGGAACTATATATTCAGAAAAGTGAAAATATTTATGCCAGTTTTCTCTCTCATTTCTGGTAATATCTCAAAATGTAAACTAAACTGACAATACCATGAATACTTATCCCTGCTTAGCAGGGAAAATTAATGTAAATTAAACAACTGATAATGTTGGTAATATCCGTCGATACCCATCTTTTTCACAAATCATTCTTACACGGCACCAGCTATGTTAGCACAAAGTGCAGGAAATATTACTACTGTGCTGTCACATGTCAGTACTCGTTTGGCATCCACAGCCTAGATTATTTACTTGCAGGGAGCTGCAAATACAGTCATTCAGTTATAGCCTTTCATAAATACAAGTGGCAACCATGAAGAAATTATTCTGTCTTTTGTATGAAGTAAAGCAAACAATCCTTGTTAGGGTACACATCCTTTAAGATTACAGTTAGCACAGACAAAACTATTATCTAACTCAATGCAAGTAAGAAAACAGATCTTCTGGACTGGGTATTAAAAATAGAGAAGTGTTAAACCAGATTCAAAACACCATGGAAACTAGCTTTTAAGAAACTCAAAGAAAGGCTACAGTACTTTCCTTCAAAATTATTTATCCAATTTTTCAGAAGCTCTGCATTTTAATCACTTTTGGGAACACTTAACTTTGTTATGCACTGAAGTATTGCTGATAATTTAAATCAAAGAACACATCCTTGAAGATGATAGCCAAGAATATAGCCTGAAATTCTGTTAGACATCAGTAAAATGACATTCCAGATAGGATTCATTAGATCTCTATTTAGGCTTGTAGCAACCAATGTGCTAAATGAATCAGTTGCTTACTGCCCCTCTTGCTGGAGAACGAAGAGTGTGCTGAACCATGCCATACGCCACCCCTCTTTCTACAGAAAGTTGTCAGGAAGAAGCAAGATAAAACTTCACTTGTTCTCAAAGGCCATTTAGTTTTTGGAACTGTTTGAGGAGAAGAATTAGTCTCTGAGCACTCACCAGTTTGTCCTTTGTTGTTGTCCTCATTAAGGGTTCATAGCCAGGGCAATAGGCAATGCATTTCTTCTCCATGCCTCCCATGACTTCTTGCACAAATCCAAGTATCATCCGTGCAAGCTGACCCCAACAGCCAAGCACTGGTCCAGAAAAGCCATTCTCTGTGCCCTGCAGTCCAAGGCATGAAGAAGGAATGCCCACCTAGAACTCACTTAGAGTTCTGCAGCAGATGGCTAAGTAGCAAAACTCATGAACTTAGATTCCTTTTATTTTACAAGGAATCAAAATCCTCAGAATGTGTATCAGCCAAGAATAAACAGATACTTTTCCAAAGTAAAATAAATTTTCCAATAAACTCAGTTCTAATACTTCGTCTTTGCTCTTTCCCTCAAAAACAGACTTCCCAGCTTGCGTATTTATCACCCCACAACACAACAGTAAGTTACTAGCAGACAGGGGTAGGATTCTGTTGTTTTCACAGACATTTCCTAGCCCATGAACACTGTTTCTTTTTGAGCACAAATATGATCCCACAACTTTAATCCTACATCCCTTTAGAAAAAGAGAATTTGCACTCCTCAAACAAGGACACCAGTGCCAAATTACGTAACACTGGTAATTTGGTATGCCAGCTACACTAAGTACAGCAGGTGGTTTCATAGGAGACTATCTGCTTCAAATTTTAAACAAAACAACTCCAAAGAATACCCAGTTCCAAGGAACAGAAAGTTGACTGCACAGAAGGAAACACACCAGGCACACATGTTAACTGTTCTACTCGCTTATACCAAGAGACACAAAACAGCAGTAATTCTTAGCTGCCTTAGAAAATACCAAATGGTGCTGTAACAGGGATTGTTATTTTCCTCACCAGGTTGCTAGATGAAGTAATGAATGTAAACTAAAGGCATCATTTCATCTTTAAAGCTACAGTACACTTATTTCCCCACCAACAAGCACTTTTTGCAACAAACTGCAGGGATCCTATATGTGGTAGTTGAAAGTCTCCTTTATGCCAAGCTCCTATCTGTACAGTTCTCTCTCGGCATGTCCTGAGCACCTTATGCGCTACAGAACTGAACTGCCTGCTACTGCACTTACTGCAATAAAAGGGTTTCAGTACGGCAGACCAGTGCATCTTTGCTAACTGTAGTGACTTGGTTTAGTAGGGATTGCCACATACCCACATGTTCTTACTGATGACAAAAGAAACAACTTTCTGTGCAACTACCCCTGGTCACTGCTGCAACCTCCAGCACCAAGTGATTCCAGAAATTTTGATACAAGTGCACTAAGTACTCTAAATAATCAGTATTTAGATCAGTCTGCACACCTCTACTAGCAGCACTCTATTCTTGGCAGAAAACATACTACAACCCTTCTGGAACCATCAATCATTAGGATACCAGGCATACTAGCACTGCTAATGAGGGTCAGGTGGTCACTGTCACTGGCATTTTAACTCTGCTACACAAAGGTCCTCTCAGGGAGGACAGGCAACAGGGAGGTTATTAAAAGCGCAATGCCACTAACCTTCTGTACTGTTGCCTGTGTTAGTGCCTCTGCCAAGCCTACCCTGGCAGCAGGTGTCACTACAGGCAGAAAGGTTAAAGGAAAGGGGTAACAGACACAGATGGATACATAATCACAGGAATTACAATGGTTTCAAAAGCTCTTAGTGAGAAGAGAAATGTGGCTTTGTGCTGGGAAGACTTTACAGTAGGGCTGCGAGGGAGGCTAAGCAGCCCTTTGAGGAAGACGGGTAAAAAAAAGCGTAGAAGGAGAGTTAATTCCTGTCAAAATGGTGGGTCCCTGTTTTGCAATACGTTGTATAACACACAGGAAAATACTGTATTAGTTCTTTCTCCAAAGCACACCGTACAAGCTTGCTATAAAGGTAATTCTGCCACTGAAGGCTTAAAACAGGAAACATTATGAAATACAGAATACGGAAAAGGAAAACCACAATTAAATCTGAACAGCAAAACAATCAGTAGAGGTTGGGAGAACTAATCTTGGCTTGGAGATATGGCCACAAACATTCATCTTTATGCTTAGGAGTGCTAAAACCAGGAAAAAAAGGCACAAAATTCAATTAACAACTGCCGTATCTATGGTCTGTCTACCTTTATTTGCACTGCAGACTAGAAGTGTGGGACAACGAGACACACTGTTCAGCCATAGATTCTACATTTACCCTGAAACAACAGGAAAATCAATTAAAGTATCCTCCTGAAAATTCAGAGGTACCTTCATACTTAACAGATATTGAATAAGACGACAGACTCTAAGCTGTTTCCCACCCCTGGAAACATTCAAGGCCAGGCTGGATGGGGCTCTGACCAACCTGATCCAGTTGAAGATGTCCCTGCCCAATGCAGGACGGCTGGGCTAGATGGCCTCTAGAGGTCCCTTCCAACCCAAACTATTCTATAATTCAGAATCAACACAAAGAATAAAAAAAGATAAAAAAAGAAATAACACTCAAGAAACTATACAAATTATTCCAACAGCTTTTTTGGAAATCTTTAATGCTCAGTATCACATTACCAACCCATAGAATTCCAAGCATTTTGTCTTAAGCTTGTACGTTTGAACCATTAGTAACATAAATAGCAGTATTTATCATATAAGCTAATAAACAGACAATCTGAAAACTGGAAGACGGTATACCTGTGACTGTAGCAAGGACCCAAACCTGCCTCTGCTCCACAGGACAGGCAGTCAGTGGGGCTTCTGTGGTCACTATTTTTCTTTTTTTATGCTCCAGGTTTTAAGTACTGATTTGACTGCCTGCCATTTAGACCTCTTATTTATTAATATACTGGAAATGAGACATTAACACCAGGTATTTCAAAGGTCCATTCTGAAGGTACGCATGCAAATGGATAGGGCAGCAATGAGACTGGCAGATGTTTTTTATTTTTTTATTTTTCTAACTTAAAAAGGTCCTTGTAGGTTCCAACTTAACAAATATTTATAGTAGTAATAATAGTAACTAAATGTTCAGTTTTTATTAAAGACATTTTTAGGCACATAAATGCTAGTCAGGGCTGTGATTTACATTTTAAGAATACACAAAATAGGTCAAAAGGGGAGACATCCTTCGGTATTCTTGAGAATCTCCAGTAGGAAGATTCTGGCATCTTGTTACACACTACTGTGAGTCTGAGCTTCAGTTTTGGTTTACATTGACAGCTGCCTTTACTTGAACCATTGCTAAGTTGGTACAAAGTCATTTGGACTCCACAGTCAAAGGCTTCTTGAAATGAAATCCATGTAACTGTGTGACAAAACTACCCAGTCTGCTTCAGGTACACCTCTGTCCTTGACTTCCAGCATTCAGCCTTCTCTTTTAAGCGAGTTTCCTTATGAACTTCATCTATACCAAAATTAGCAGGAGCCCATCAATAGTACTCCCCTTCCATTACATGGTCCTTGAACTTTTATACACAAAGTTAACCAAGTAAATTTTCTGCTGGATTTTGCCTATTTCCTTATAAAATATGCAACACTCATGCCCTTAATAGCTGAAGAAATTGTCTAGAAACATTCTTAATTATGAAGCACCTGAATTGCCCTATTGTCCTATGGTCATTTCTTCCAATGTGTAGAATGCATGACACACAGAGGGTGAACTGAATAAATAAGAAGCCATGTATGCGGTCATAACAGACATATATAAAATGGTTTTGAAACACTAAACAAAGAAAAGTTGTAGACGTATTTCTTCATAATGTTAATAAGACACTGCAGTGGAATTAGAACATGTAAGAAAAAATGAAGTTGTATTATACTGTACTTAAAATTCACCAGTACGAGATATTTCAACAAAGTGCTCATTACGACAGAGTAGTAGCTAGACAGATCATTCACCGCAGTATTGAATAAACTTTTAATAACTTCTTAAATGCATGCTTTGAGACATAATAAAATTACTTCCTGGCATTAGAAAGAGACTTACCTGACGTATAGGTAATCAATGACTGCCTATTCCACAAAGACAGACACAAAGTTACAGTTGATTTAGACTTAGGCTTTTTTCCCTCCTTACATATTAAAAAATTTATTCTAGCTGAATCCACTGAAGAAAAAAGTAGTTTATCTGAAACATATGAGGAGTACACCTCTGAATGACTACATGGAAAAAAACAATAGGCTAGATAGCAAATGCCTCGCCAAGCCCTTTCCATCTCCAATTCTCAGATCTTGTTGAGAAGGCATTTGTTCTTACTGTATTCTAGGAATAACAGTACTAATCTTTATGAAATTCAGAATTAAAATTAAAAAATGGTACCGTAATAGAATATCACTGTTAATACATTAGAAAATTCCTACAACTTCCAAGAACTTTCATTCTACCATCTCCACAAATCGGGCTTTATTATTACTAAAGGACAGACTGAACTGAAAATAAGGTTTTGTATTTGGGAGCCAATTGTCAATGATGGCGCAAAGCACAAAGGTCAAAAGTAATATAAACAGGTCAAAGAAAACATGGCAAAAAGTCTTGTTGGGTTTTTTTTTCTTAATAGGCAGCACTGTGCTGCAACATAATAGAAACCAATTCTTTGAAAGGATTGCTCTGAAAATGTAACTATTAGCAAAAGAAAAACTCGCTGACCCACTGCCCATTAGGTAGCAAATGTATTTCCAAAGATACTGAAAAAAGACACATCAAAGACTGAACACTCTTGAATAGCAGGAGGTAACGCCAACCAGTAACTGCGATGAAGATCCGCATTTTGTAATCTGTACCAATACACAGAGACTAGGCTCTGCTTCTACTCTGTCACTTTGTCTGATACAGCTGTGAAAATGTATCCCAGATTCTCATCATAGCTCAGCTTCTCCATTTGATGTGTCAGGGTATCTGCTTCAGAAGTGGGAGCTCACATAACTGTCCATCAATATTAGAAAGGAAGTTCCTACTCCTTCCTGCTATGCAATTGCAACAGTGTGCCTTGTTCCAGTCCCTTTGTGAGCAATTTAACTCTCTAAAATGGCAGCAAACAAACCCAGCAAAAAATTGCAAGGGTTTATGCTATTTTAACAAGTTAAATCATCCCACAGAGCGGTTTAGCAAGTCCCAGGGCTGGGAAAATGGAAAGGGTGGAACTGCCCAGCTGGCTGCATACAGCAATAATTTTCCAATCTTTAGTTTTTACGTATATACATTGGGAAAATAATTGGAAATAATGGATTAATCTATTATCAAATTATTTCTTGTATTAATGACTACTCTTAAAGGATGTGACAGGCATTTGCCTTAAAATTTGCAATTGTGTATCAAGCACTCGAAGCATAACGAGAATCAGAACAACTGGAAAAAAAACCCCAAGTTCAATAAAGGGAAGCAGCATCTACTCAAGATTATTTTTCACATATTAATGCATTCCTGGAATTTCAAAGGCCACAGAGTGCTTTAAATTATTTTTCCTTATGAAGGAAGAGTAAGAAAGTTTACTTTTTGAAAGTGTAATAGGATACGATATGCAAAGTTATTCCTCTGAAGGCTCTAAAATAGTTTTTGAGAGTTTGTATCAGAACTGCTAGTCTTTGGACTAGAAAACCAATAAACTTACTACCATTCCATTTTACCATTTAAAAGAATTCAAATATGAAAAATATTTGAAAGCATTTCACGTTTCTTTGCATTGATTCTTATTAAGGATGATTTCAAGACAAATTTCTCAAATCAAGGTGTTCCACTTCCTCCAAACTATTTCCAGGTAGTCTGTATACACCCAGAAACATAGTACATTTCTCCCAGATAATTGGTAGGAGATATATCTGTGATTAATGTGGGTTTGGGAGCTAGCAATAAGAGGCCTAAATGTCATAAAATTACTTAAGAGAATCAAATGTTTACAAGAAAGCTCCGGCGCGCTCCAGACTTACCACTTCTGATCCCTGATGCCTTGCAGTGCCACCTAACAAGCTGACTTCTAACAAGTTCTGAGCAGATGCGGGCGAAACCCTCAGGCTCGCAGCAGCCTGAAACCTGTAGATGTAATCCAAAACACAATGCAATCTTCTACAAAGTCAAGGAGGGGCAAAAGTACTATTGCACCGTATCAAATAGTTACACGTAATTGATGTCTTCCATCCTAACACCACCAAGCTGAAAATCTCCAAATTCAAAACTACTTTTAGGTAGCAAAGTTCTCCAGTAGTACTCCTAACAAACCTGTATGAGAATTGCAACCACAAGAGGGATATGGCTAAGCAGGGAAGCTGTTTTGTTAACAGCAGCAATAAGGAAAAAACCCCGTCACTTGTAGAAGTAGCACTTTTTATACCAACTTCATTTTACATTTCTCAGTGACATCATTCAGCAAACTTTATTTGTACTACATTGGTGCTCTAAAAAAGTAAAGACAGCAAATATACATCTACTTTATGTTATTTGTAGCACTAACATAGGCAATTCTACAAAGTTTCTCCCTTTAGAACTTATCATAAAATGAAACATATTATGCTTGCCTAAGAAGCTGAAACAGGAGTCTTGCTGTCAAGTTTCACGAAGAAAAACAATAGCTGCAACATAATTTGATACTAAGATTGTGATCATAGAGCTATATTTTTTAATTTCATTTTTGATTCATCTGTCTTGCATATGCTAGTATTACTATTGTTTTCCCATGTTTTGCACATAACTAGACAAGTGTAAAAAAACCTTCAATGTATTTATTCAGGTATCATTAATTTCTTAACACTTAACATCCTAAAAAGAGTCTCAGAGGAAGGCTTGTGTAGCTTTGAAAGGGACGCCGTTATTTTTAAAACATTGCCTGAAAGTATGCAGAATATGCGGTTTTCATCCAGGCACCTGCTTAACTAAGATATGAGCTAAAAAGTTCATTAGCATTGAAAAAACTTTCAAAACGATTACAATGCAATCGTGATAAACATTATTTTGTATGACTTAAGGATGAGAATGAATGGTTGCAGGGGATATGCCAAACCTGGAGTGAAATCAAGTGACATGATTTGGAAAAGTGTCACTCAGTTCTCTCTCTTTTTTTTTTTTTTTAAACAATATAATCTAGCCAGCCTATTTCCCTTCTTCTGTGCTAATCATGGTGGTATTTCTGCAATGGAAATCTAAAAGCTAAGTGTTCCAACTAATTAATAGAAACAAACCCACCACTTAAAATACAAAACAAAAACAAAACACTCCTACAGTGATTGTTTCACCATTTTCTTGCCCCAGGGTATAATCTTTTCCTTAATGTATAATGTCTTCATTACAGTCTGCAGCGGTGCTGCAGGTGGAAATGGTGCTTGCAGGGTCTGAAGGCTGGCACTACGGATCCCCTGCAGTGCGCAAGAATGTTCACCAGCTGTAGGTCAGATAAATAGTTTATACAGTGTGGGTAAAGTGTTCACAGCTGAGCTTCTTTTACTGCCACTTCACAGTCTAACTAGCACTGAGGACTGTACAGAGCTTTTACCATGTTCAGTTGTAACAGAGTACTTCCAGAGAAGAAACTCACAGGAGAAATATCCCTTAAATACTCATATGTCCCTACCAAACTTGAACATTCAGGCTGCTATTTAAAGTCAGAGAAAGAAATGCACATAGACATAGGAATTATTCCTTCTCTTTGCTTTGAAAAATCTGTAGAGAGCAACTAAGAAAGTCCCAAATACCCTACAGTTCTACTGGGCATACATAATAATACTGTCTAATCATGAAGCGCTTAAACTTAACCTTATCCTACAATGTTTTGTTTAAGAGTGACTTCCAGTGAATGTGTATCTTTCCATATAGAATTATGACCTTACATATCTAATGAATGAATAATAGAAATGGAATCAAAGACGAATCAAAGACGAATCAAAAATAGACAGAATTTATGGGGCTTTCTGGGTAGAAGAACACTCTGTAACACGTTAAATTACCTAGATTAAATTAGCTACAATAGTATAAGAATGGATGCAGGAAATTATGGTAATGGTATGATAAAGCAGAACCTAGATAATTTGTTTTTCTGTCCTGTAGATACCACAAAAGTCTACCCAAGATGCATTCTAAAGTAAATTCATTATGAATTGGGACAGAGCATCCGTGTATCTCCATCAAAGAAACCCACTCCTACTTCTGTTAACCACACATTTTAACATGGGATTTTATAACAGAGCCTGAAGTGCAGCTTTTACATTTTAAAGCCTACATTAAAAACACTCTGAAACTGCATAAAGCCTTTAAATCATTTTTTGGTATTTTGTCTTTAGTCAGTTTTAAGGAAGCTTCTGTATATCCAATGAACTTGATAATCTTTTATGTTTTGCAATATTTTAGCTCAAAACTTAAGTAAGCAGAACTAGTTCTTTTTCTATCCACAAGAGATGAACTGACAGATTGTCTTTGAGCAGCCAGAAGCAAGAGAGATTAGAAAGATATGTGTTTGTTCACCCAAGTTACAAATCACAGCCAATTTCTGTAGAATTATCTGAAATTTTTATAAAGCAACTCACAAAGCTATCATTATTAACATTTATTTAAGACTTGGACAATACTTCTAGGCTGAATTAGAAGAGGATAATATGATTTCAGAATCTAATGTTTGCTACATTCTAGTACAAAATAGTTTAGAAGAATTATATTATCTTCTAAATTTTGCTAGCTTCTGGCAATCTTTGAGAAGCAGTTTCTAACAACTGGCAAGACTAATGGTTTATGTAGAAAAGGATACAGTATTAGGACCTTATGCCATTTTTAAGAATGGTATTCTATAAAAATCTTAGCCTTCACTTAACCATAACTGATACTTGTAACATACAAGCAGCAATAAATACGCTATGAAACAGTGGCTACACATGGGGCAGTAGCTGCTTACGGGACAAAAACATTTATCTTAAGGTACAGAAAAAAAGTTACAAAATAGGGTTCACGATGAAATACCTTACATTAACTTAAACCCAAGTTTTAGATGTTCAAGACCTTCTCAAATTCTAATTCCAGTAGTGCCGCATTTTTCCTAAGACATCAGGTTCTTCCCAAACACATTTTAAATCCCAGCCTAAATTAAGCAGCTAATGGTACTCATGTCCTCGACTCTGCAAGGATTTATAAATTTGACACCCACATCGCTTAGTGCCAAGCCTCTCCCTGCAAGGTATTTCCAGGAAATAGCTCTATTTGACAGCTCTCTTGGAATGAGAGTGCGCTTGAATTTCTTGTTTTGAAGAAAGGATGAACTCCCACTCTTCATAGGGATACAGATATTCTGTAATAGGTGCTACTGCACCTGTCTTTCTGGTTAAAGCAAGCCCACTTTGTTTGCCTCATTAAATATTAACTGTTTCATTTTCTTTCTTCACTGTAAACAAACATGTTTTTCTCCTAATTTCAATGAACACAGAATGAGTCATGTTATGGAAGCACAGAGAGGCTTCAGATGGGGCTGAAATTCCCTAGATTAAGTGCTGAATAAACACACAATAAGCTTGTCTGGTGTTTGAGCAAAGACTGACTCCTGCCCCCGCCCCCCCCCACCTTCAAACTGACTTAGCAGAGGTTAAAAGAAGAAATTGAAATATAGAGTTGAACTTACATTATCAGAAATAACACACAGATTTAGCAGGCCACGATAGCTCTCAAACTGATGTTAAAATGTCAGAAGATATAAGTATCCCGCACTCTAAATGTATCAGTGGTTTGATAACAAGAAAATTGACTTCACTGTAGATCTAGAGTCCAAGCGCCGTCTCATAACAGATGCTTGGCAAACTGCTTTTTGCTTTTTAAAGGTCATTTGTTTTATCCTTCCAGGGTCTCAAATCGGAAGGTAAGAAGTTGTATGAAGAGAACAGTGCAGCCTGTTCTGAGACTAAGGAAGCCACATGCATTATGCAATGATGAAAACCAAGCCAGCTCTAAGTCTCATTTCTTACTATAACATGTTAGATACTACTCTTGACTCCCAGTTTGAATGACCACACTCCCATCAGCTGCAGAGAATGGAAACATACAGGCCCATAGTTATTTCATAGTTGATAACACAGCTCCACAATAGGGGTACTCTACTCATTGTGTGACACCCAGAACACCACCTCCTAAATGCAGAAGTTGTTGCTGAAGAGACATTCAAGCTCATTCTGTATGGATTAGAAAAGTAAAACAAGGCAGGCCAGTAAGTAGAATAGTCTTGGAGAGAAAGAAGCAATGTGACAAATAATGTATAAACACATTTAATCTAATTTACCACTTACTTCTAAGAACCATTGTAACTGACACTTACAATTTTGAGTATTGGTATTTTTTTCCCTCCTCAGTAATTTGTTTAAAATCTGGTAGGACTTAAGACTGTTTTCTGTGCATTGGTAATCTAATGTTCTTCAGCTTCAAAAGAAAAATTACCACTTTGGCTGGCATTGTGTTTTATTGTTGGATTTATTACCACTCTCTGGCAAGCACCAAAAAATCAACACTCTGAAAGAAAGAAAAGAAGTCACCTGGATCAAAACATGTAATACTTCATGAGAAATACTTCATGGATACTGCCTTCAATCTTCAAATCTCGACTGTACAGCTAATCGCTGGTTTGTTACTTCCCACTAAAATCAGAAATGAAACCTCTTCGTCCTTTTGAAAGTGCCGCACCATACGCGCAGTGGTAGAGCTACTGAAGAATAGGGCTTCCCTTGCCACCGCTAGTGATGCATGCTTGTCTAAATCCTTTTCAATGCTTATCAAACAGAAAATAAAAAGGCTGAAGTTTAGTTTTAGTGCGGTAAACATTTTCCACGATTTGTTCATTTACTTTCCCTAGAACTGAGGAGCACAACTGGTACTATGCACAATGTACTGAACTCACAGAAGATAACACTGTACAGGCTCAGTACAGGCTCTCCATAAAATTCACAGCTCCAGGGAGAGATGCTGTTGTTATAGATACAGAGCTTATAGTGTGATCACCTGATCACAGAATCACAGAATAGTAGGGTCTGGAAGGGACCTCTGTGGATCATCTAGTCCAACCCTCCTGCCGAAGCAGGGTCACCTACAGCAGGCTGCACAGGACCTTGTCCAGGCGGGTCTTGAATATCTCCAGAGAAGGAGACTC
>Ga0065711_1032406_pt1 | contig 27412 bp, 22 predicted proteins | sample Hoacrofraction12_FD_59098 | JGI IMG/M metagenome (GOLD analysis project Ga0065711, IMG submission 59098) | Hoatzin crop microbial communities from Cojedes, Venezuela - Epithelial fraction 12 v2 (version 2) | ecosystem: Host-associated > Birds > Digestive system > Esophagus > Crop | place...
AAAAAAAAAAAAAAAAAAAAAGTTAATATTTTTGTTAGTTATCCATTATTATGGATGAGTGAAGGGAAGGCAAAGTTACTGAGCAGGATGTCGTGAAAGCAAAATGACAAATTCACTGCAACCCCCAAAACAACAGTATTTTATATTCCTCTGTCCTTCTGCCTCCTCCTTTTAAATTTAGAACTATCTTCTGTCTCCCAATTACAATCAAGTGAGGGTGCTACAAAAATTGTTAGTAACCGAAGAATTTAATCTCTGGAGAAGAACATAACCTTGCAGTAGCATCTCAAACTCATATTCTTATTCAAAGTGTTTATTTTGTCATAAAATGGCGAAAAAGAAGAGGAAATACAAAATGAGACTCTATACCTCATTTAACAATCAACATATTAAATAGCCTTCACTCAGCAGAAATGCTGTGAGGCAGACATCATTTGGTGATCTAGCTAATGGGTTGAAAATCCCACTGAAAGAGAGTTCATATCAAAGGTGTTGAAAGAAAATGTTCAGAACGTCAACTTTAAAGTGACCCCTGTTGTTTGTGTCATTCTTAATCAGGGGATTAGAGATGTAAGTTAGGATGTTGCAAATGGGCAAGGTTTTTCAGTGAATGAACTGTCTACATATTCACTTATGGAATCCTTTAGCAAATTTCAAAGCATGTGATTTATATTTAAAGGGACATAATTTAAAAATTATTCTTTAATTCCATTTGTTTTTTTTGCTGCTTTTTAGTTCTACAAATGACACCTGACGTGGCTTTGTGTCTATGTTCCTTTTAAAGCTTGGATTCTTTGATAATTTTGCAGAACTTCCTCTGGACCCATTCCAGCAGGTCCACGTCTTTTCTGTGCTGAGGTCTCCAGAGCTCGATACAGGGCTCCACAGCTGGATAGTGTACTCCAGCTGGGGTTTTATCAGAGCAGATTAGAGTGGCAGAATCACCTCCCTCGACCTGTTGGCTACACTTCTTTTGATGCAGCCCAGGATACGGTTTGCCTTCTGGGCTGCGAGAGAACATTGCCACCTTATGTCCAATTTCTTATCCACCAGTACCCCCAAGTCCTTCTCAGCAGGGCTACACTCAATCCCTTCATCCCCCAGCCTGTATTGATACTGCAAGTTGCCTTGACTCAGGTGCAGGACCTTGCCCTTGGCCTTGTTGAGCCTCATGAAGTTCACATGGGCCCGTTTCTTAAGATTGTCCAGGTTGCTCTGGATGGCATCCCATCCCTCAGGTGTGTCAGCTGCACCTCTCAGCTTGGTATCACCTGCAAACTTTTCTTAGTAGTTTTTACTGTGAATGGGTTATCTATATGATCAGTATGTAACATGAAAAAGCAAGCAAACAACAACAAAATAAATTGTAATGCATTGACTACATCCTTGCAAGCAGCTTTATAGTACTCCAGAATCTTTGAAATTTCCATCAGTCCAAAAAGATTAGAGTGAAAACACTGTATTAAACCACAGGTAATTTTATGTATTCAAAAGTTGAAAAGTACACTTCATATGAAAACTGTTCAATGATCCTTTATGCTCATATTGCCAAGAACCACTCAAAACTGTCTTTTTGCAAATAACCTAAGAGTTAACCATATCAGATTCAGCAGGATTAAGTTAAAATATCTTTGAATATCTAACGTGTTGTACTTCCAAAGAAATTCAATGGCAGAGACAGATAGTTAAAGTGCAGGAAATTCACATACATCCCCAGTGGCAACAGATCTTCAAGGCAGTGAGCATGGGAATAAAGAATTCTTATTTGTATTTCTTCCAATTTCTTACCATGTTTCCTCATCCCAGCCAGAATTGCATTGCTAAAGATTCCACAGTGGCCAGTGAAAGGATGAATGGAATTTAGTTCTCTTTTGTGAACTGTGTGAGGAAAGAGAAAGGACACAGTAAAGCTTTTATTGACCCAACTCCAAATCCAGTGTGTCTAACTAGGAAATTGTTCATTCAGATGGAAGCCAAAAAAAGGTCTATGCCTCAATGTGGCTGAGACAGCAAAATAATTCAGAAAATAACAGGTTTGTTTAGTAAGGTTTCAAAGGATGAAAATGTACCTAAATCAATAAATAATATACATAATAAGGCATTTATACTGCATAATATTTTATTAAAGCATCAAGAAATACAAAATCCATCAGTCTCTACATAGGCCAGAAAGCTTAAGTGATTTTCAAAATTTAAACAAGTTACTCTTAAGGGACAGAAAAATTTGTGTGATTTTTCACTGCTTTCCATGTAAAAATAATTTTGTCATGATTTTTGCCTTGCTTATAAAGTCACAAAATCTCAAAATGGTAAGATATTTCATATAATCTTTCTAATCATGCCTCTGGGATTTTTGCTGCCTGCAGACTTACAGCTCAAGAGCCAAATACATCAATGTTGATGATCAGCTCTATATTATGTAGCTGTAGAGCTGGTCTTTCAAAGTGAAGACTGTACCTAAATATGCTTCCAGTCCAACCTTTTTCTCATAAAATATCAGTATTCTTAAACATGGAGACATAAATTGGCCCACATTTTATTACATATTTTATTTAGTCAACAACTTCTTCTAATAGAAATAAGTGAATTTATGTTTATTTATATCTGTATATAAAGATGAATTTGTAAGCCATGTTTACAAATCCTTGTATTTCTCATGTTGTTTTGAGGTAGACTGCATTTGTTTAATATTTGGAAGGCTGGTCAGTTCTACACTGATTTCTTAAGCCTTCAGATGAGCTGAATACAGGGCACACAGTGACCTGCTTTCATTTTAGGTTGGCCCAATCACAAAGTGTCTACCTCTTTCCCTGAGTTACAAAGGAAACTCAGGGTGAAGAGACACCTTTTTCAATTATCTGAGTTAAGGTGAAGGGACCCATGTACTAGAGAGATATAAAATCTCCCGTTCGTCACGCTTGGTGTTTGCTGATTGTAGAGAATTGTAGCTATTTTCAATTTTTCTATATTAATTTGTGTAGCAGAGCATGAATTTAGCATACTTGGGCTGTATTTTAGGATGTGACGGCAAAATAATTTATCATAGAATCATAGAATCATGGAATCATTAAGATTGGGAAAAACCTCAAAGATCAAGTCCAATCGTCAACCCATCATCACCATGCCTACTAAACTGTGTCCCAAAGTGACACATCTACACGTGTTAAGAACACCTCCAGGGATGGTGACTCCACCACTTCGCTGGGCAGCCCATTCTAATGCCTGACCACTCTTTCAGTAAAGAAATTTTTCCTAATATTGAATCTAAACCTCCCCTGATGCAACTTGAGGCCATTTCCTCTCATCCTATCACTAGTTACTTGGGAGAAGAGACTGACCCCCACCTCGCTACAACCTCCTTTCAGGTAGTTGCAATAAGGTCTCCCCTCAGCCTCCTTTTCTTCAGACTAAACAACCCCAGTTTCCTCAGCCGCTTCTCATAGGCTTATTCTCTAGACCCTTCCCCAGCTTCATTGACCTTCTCTCGACACGGTTCAGCAACTCAACATCCTTCTTATAGTGAGGGGCCCAAAACTGAACACAGTATTCGAGGTGCAGCCTCACCAGTGCCAAGTACAGGGACACGATCACCTCCCTCCTCCTGCTGGCCACACCATTCCTGATACAAGCCAAGATACCGTTGGCCTTCTTGGCCACCTGGGCACACTGCTGGCTCATGTTCAGCCGTCTGTCGACCAGCATCCTCAAGTCCTTTTCTGCTGGGCAGCTTTCCAGCCACTCCTTCCCAAGTCTGTAGTGTTGCATGGGGTTGTTGTAACCGATGTGCAGGACCTGGCACTTGGCCTTGTTAAACCTCCTGGAATTGGCCTTGTCCCGTTGATCCAGCCTGTCCAGTTCTATGTAATGCAGGATGCATGTATTCATGGAGAAGCGTGAGATAGCCCTTGTCAAAAAAAGGGAAAGGGAAGATTGATGAACCTTGGCATCAGAAAGTCTCATTTGCCTCCCTTACAGCAGTGTCAAAAATTCAGATCTTCTCATGTGCTTTCTTATCTGTGCTCCTGCTCTCCTCTCCATCTGTGGCAGAAGTGATCTTAAGAATTTCCACAGCTTTCCATGCACTTTTTTGTTCCCGCTGCTCCATCTTTTCCTCTACCCTTTGTTTCGGATTTTATGATCATAAATTACATCCAATTTCTCTGGTGCTGCCTCATGGAAATGGTAGACTTTTTGACTGATATTAGATTACACATTAAGATGTATTGACGGTGAGAGGAAGTGCAGACTATGTTGAAAACATAAAAACTTCACAGAATAGATGGTAGTAATTTTAAAAAACTATTTTAAAAACCTAGTGTGATAGATTTGCAGCAATTTGCCGGGAATTATCTTCCTTTGGATGGAATTGAATAAAATAAATTCAATATAGTATCAAAATTATCGAAATATCAAACATACTGTACTGAGTGTTCACTTTTGCATTTGACTCACTGAAAAAAGGTTCAGTTCAACCTTTTGTAAAGTCTCTAACACTTCACATTCAGCTGTTGTAGAAAACATTTTGATTACTTCAATTTGTCATAAAAACCCTCAATGATCTAGTTGTCTGTAAACTGAGGGCCACACCTGTAAGCTTCCTGATGGAAGACTGCATGCAGAGAATAAACGTAGTGGACATTTGCACATCACATCAATTCTCTGTGGAAAGGATACACAATTGAATGGAAATGTGATTTATTTATTAGGAAAAGGATATCAAATGTAGTCAGTCATTCTGAGTTAGTGTTGCCTGATGGATGTTTTCAGAAAAAATCCAGGCTGGAGAAGCAGAAATTAAGAGTTAATTCTCTTTTTTTTGAAATTCCTTTGAAATTGGGCTTCTGCATGTACTATCCTATGTGTTAGTGATGCAAAAATTATACCTAATTTTGTGGAATATTTATTAACCTCATCTTTTGATAAGCTGGATCTTGGTAACTGATTTCATTTTTCCTGAACTTGTCCTGTGCAAACTATTTTGTACAACCAAATTTTGTACTATTGTCCTGTATTTTCAGTTCCCTTTTTCATAAGACTTCTATACATTTAGTTCTTTTACATTCTTGCATCATTTTAATCTTGTTTTGATGCCATTTTTGTTCTAGTAGTGTGCAAAACTATGTTTCCCCTGTTTGAGGTAAGAAGACCACTATGGAAGATAGATTTATTGCATAAATTTCACTGAGAGTATATAGCTTGAGTATTGTAGGACAGGAAAAGAGCATGTGCCTCAGGGGACATAACTCTCTGTTAATGCATGCTACAGAATTACAGAATATTTATCATAAACTGATTAAGTCTGAAAATAAACTAGTTGTTTCACCTTTCCACATTATTGCAGTACGACTACTGTCCCAGAACTTTATTGTTCTGATGAAAACCTTCTTTTAGTTTTGAGAATATATTTAGTGCTGGATGATCCATACCGATTTTTTCTGCTGCCACTGTTACCCTTTAAATAACTTTTCTCTCTCATGGATGTTTATTCACCAATGCATTTATGATCAGTAACCATATCTCTTCCTAACTTTTGTTCTACTAGACCAAACAAGTTGTATTAATACCTCCTCTTGTACAATAGGCTTCCCTAATCATGCCATCTGACCTTCTCTAAACCCGTTCTGCTTGAAATCATCTTCCTTTAGATAGGCAAATCAATGTCCTTGGCATTAATACTTCTCTGTCTTTACAGGAAGTCCTTTATTAATACTTCCCACAGTCACTTCTACTTCTTCTGCGGAAAGTGCACAACAGTAATACACATACACAAGCTTCAGTTACATGCTGATCAGAGATCTCTGATTTCTGCTGAGTTTGCATATCAGCAGTAATTGTCTCAATGGGTCACTCTTCTCATTTCTGAAATGCATCTGTCCCTGGGATGAAGATTGTTTTAAAGGGAACAATAGCTCTATACAAGTCTTTTGAATAAGAAACAACTTTATCCAGTGAAACTTCATGGGTTTAGCAGGCAGCACAGAGCAATAGTAGTGAACAAGGCCTTGGTAGTTTCATTGCAATAACTTATACAAAAACTTTGCCAAGAAATTGAAATTTTATAATGCATTGCCTAAAAAAATAGAAGAAGAAAAAAGAAATAACTGCCACATAACTGTCACAAGCTGAAACAAGAGAGATGTACTGGATGGTAATGAAGACCCAACTTTGTTTTGTCCCAGATTTTTTTTTTCTATCATTTCTGGGCGAAAAGAAAAAAAATATAACAAACAACATATCTATAAAGTGAATTTGATTTTAGCTTCTAAAAATCAATTTTTTAGGAAATTCCTGATCCTGAGTTACATCCAGACTATTGTGTACTAGTCTTCAGTGGATCCATCCTGAAAGAATTTTCAAAATTGTTTTTAAAATCCCATTTTTAGACACCACAATATCTTGTGATAAGCAGGCTAACTATTCGTCATATAAAATAGTTCCATGTTTTGTTCAACTCTGACAGATAACTCAACCACTGTCCCTTCCTCCTCTTTTTCTTTTTTTAAATGTGAGAAATAGTGAATAGCTGTTCTCTCTTTCTCTCCTTTAATTTGCTAGTGATGTGAATCATTACATAGACCAATCATTTCCTTTCCAGTCATCTCTTCACCTTGAGAAGTCATATTCTACTAAGCATCTAATCTATGTGCTATTCAATGCCTTTGATCATCCTCTTTCTTTTCTGAGCACCTGTTCCAAAGTGAAGTGACCAGAACCTCAGGTGGTATGTGGGAGCTGAATGCACCACATGGGGGAATAGTGATGACTTCTGCTTGCTCTCAGTTTCTGTCCTGATGCTTCTCTACTGTACTTGCCCAGTTCTGGGTGATGAGCTGATATATGTGGAAAACTCTCTGCAATGACTCCAACACTCTCTTAGGCAGTACTGGCTAGTGTAGAGCAAATTAATTTACCTTTATAGTCACTTTCTCCATAAGAATTCAGTGTTGAATTTAATCTGGCATTCTACTGCTCTTTAATATGAGATCATTTGTAGCTCTTTCAGACAGCTCTGGACTTAATTGTTCTAGCTATCCAAACTAATGGTCTGCAAAACTTGTTGCCTCTTCATGCCATCCACTAGGACATCTATAAATAAGCTGAAATGTAAATACAGAGTAAAAACACTTGAAGGATATATTTGTAATCTGTTTTCTTTGTGAAAAAAAGACAATTTCTACCTATTCTTTCTTATTTTTCAAAAATTTGCTTGAGAATCACATGAAAGTGTTTAGAAGAGTTTATTTCTTTGAGAACTTAAATTAAGAAAGGAACTTCGGGAGAAGCCTTCCGAGAACACTGTGGTACATTAGCTATGCTACAGTAGCTTTGAGACGAGATAGATACCTAAGTGGGAAGCTATGGATCTCAGGATAGTCTCTTTCAGTCCAATTCTATGATGCAAATTTTCAGACCTAGCTGAACTATGTATTTTGTATTTATAGATTGATTTAAAGTCTGAATTTAAACCACAGATCTCACTAAAGTCACTAATGGAAGATTAAAACCTAAGCAAGCTTTAAAAACCTGACAAAATACTAAATGTGTAGCACAGGAACATTTTAAACTCAAAGAAATATTCTAAAATAGCTCCTGAAATGAAAACCCCCTTAAAGCTACCTGAGCTCTATACTTTCAGTTTATTTTCACTGAACTTAAAATTAAGTTCCAAGATCCATGCTTTAAAGTCTTATTAGGTTGAGGCTGGAAAGTTCTAAGAGCTAATTGATTAGAATAGCAAAACAGAGCTTCAGCTAAGATCTAAATCACTGATCTCAGTTACAATTGTTGCTAAAGATGTGTTTTTATTTATATATATAAAACCCACATATTTTATTTATATATAAAATATATCTTATTTTATATTCATGTATATATACACATACTCCGTTAAAAACAAACGAGTATATAATAGGATAAAATGAATGGAGTACATAGGCACACCTACTTTTTCTAAGAGCCTTGAAGTTCCCTTTACCTTTGGGAACACTTCTTTTGGAGGCATTCTAAATCCGTCACCATGAAAATGAAAGACTACCATGAGATGGTGGGAATATCAGACACTCGGTTTATTTAGTCATTCATCCCACATTCCATACTGGCCAAATCAGGTATTCTGAAGATATTTCAATAAAAAAAAGAAGTCAAATGCCTTGGCTTAAGAGGTTTCATACACGGATTAATAACTAACAGATGAAATGACATCTAAAAACTGAGGAGGTAGAAAGCAATTACTGATAGAATTGTGGCACATCTAGTTCAGAAGTTAAGAGCTCTTACTCATAACATATAAATGAATTGGAGTAGAAGAGTGCAGTATTATCTCCATGTTTGTGTATATAACTAAAACCAAACAAGACAGGTCCAGTTTAAAAAGATTTAGAATTTGTAGTGACTGCAGTAGTACATGGAAAAGAGAAATCATCTACATTCATAAAATATATTCCTGAAGGACATCGAATGCTATCTAGAATACAGAAAGAGCTGAAAACAAGAAACCCACAGAGGAGAAAACTAAAATGGTGATATGAGGTATCCTTTTTTCACCTTTCTATTCTATTTTCTTTGTAGTGTTTCCATTGTAGTCTTACCTTAAGTTGTCAAGCCATCCAGTGGTATAGTGGGGCTGTCAAAGATGGAAAGGATGAAAATCATCCATCAGTTTTGAAACTTATCTCCCACTATATTTGTAACCTTTTTAGTTTTCTTTGGCTGTATTTTATTTATATAAAAAATTATGAGATTTTAGTCTTTTGCTGGAATCAGCAACTTGTGTAATCAGAAATAGTTTAATAGATTTCATTATAAACATTTCTTAAATAGATGTGATTCTGGAAAGATTTAGAGGTCAAAAATATGGAACGGTTAAATAAAACTGCCCTGGAATTCTGTTTGTATGCTTAAAAAAAGAAACAAAAACATTTCACATTTCTCATTCATTTCACAATTCTCTCTGAAATGACTGATTTCCTCATAGCTGTGGATTTGCTCCTGACATGATTCAACCTTGTCCACCAACCTTGTGTCATCACTACTCTGTCACTCCTTTTTTTTTTTCAGTTTTTCAAATGTCTCATCATCTGCATGGTAGGGGGAAATCTGTCCCTCTTATGTCTCTCCTATGATCATTAATATCTCCCTCTTTGTCTTGCCTGTGATTTTTGCTCTATGGTCCTCTAAATGTTGCCTGTTATGATCTGACAGATATGAAAGTGAAAACTTCTCTGGCAAAAGAATACATTTCTATCAAAAAACTTGGCATATTTCACATAAAACAGTAGAGAAGTGGTTAGAATTCAGATTACAATTAGAGGTGTAAGACTCTGAACACTAGAGAATGGTCTTCACGCCTGATCTCACAGCTGGTGTCACAGTGTGTATCACTTCTGAGTTCCCTAGGCACTCCTAAATTTACCAAACTGCCTATAGTTATAACGCATGTTCTTATTTTGGGTTTTACTGTCCTTCACTTCTGTCAAAATCTCTGTTTGCTCATAGATATATCTAGTGGAAAAATGCAGTTGATAAAATGAAATGCTGTAATGAGTGAAATGAACTTTCTTCTCCAGCTTGACAACAATGCCTCCTCCATCTTCACAGTGTGGTGGCTGATAGCTGTGGGTTAGTATACAAGTAGTCCTGTTCGTATTTTTGTAAGCTATGCCACTGTAATGTCTGCTGTCTGATGCCCTCCATCTCTGATTTTCCTGCTACAGAAGAATGTTTTGGGTGCCCAATATCTGTGTTGTATGTAGAGATGAAGAAGAGTGTTAGAGACTAAAGAACAGATCTCAAAGCCACAATACTGTACCCTGCACATCATATAGACCACTCCCTTGACCATCATCACTTACTCTATTGCAAGGCACATTTGGCTTCTGTGGGATCCTTCTGTATGCATTTTCAGATGCCTTTCTCCCTTTTCCTGCCAATTCTTTGCAACTGGTCATCTAATGAGCTTTTTTACACTACTATTTCTCTCAGACTTCATTTTTTTTTCTCCCAAGCCATGTGACTGACTGAAGGTGGTGTTTTGTGACTGTGTGTACTGAAGACAGACCATAAGAAAGGCCAAGATGTAATCTGATTACTTAAACCTGTTCAGGCACCACTTTTTTCCACTAATAGCAATGTACTTCATGTTATGTAAGAAAGAGCAATCCTTTTTTAATCGACTTTACAGAAATTCATCTTTAAGATGTATTAACTGTACTAGGCTATAATGACATGCTTATGAAATTGAATAAAGACCTAAGACTGCGGAACACTAACTGCTTTTTTTTTCACCTATGTGAAGTGCCATCGATTTCAGTTTTGGGGTTGTTTTTTGTTTGGTTTTTTTTTTTTGGGGGGGTGGTTTTTTTTAAAAGGCATTGTAAAAAACTCTGGAAAGGGAAATAAACAAAATCTTTGTCAATTCACGGCATAATAATATGAACTTCAGCTTTACTGAACAACTATTTTGGAGTGCCTGAATTATGTTGAATGCTATCTTTACACAGAGTTTGGTGTAATTATTTAATTAATGGAAATGAAGTATTGCAGCACTGAAGGGTTTGAATAAGTGTTGAAGGACACTGTGGATAGGACCCATGACTTGGCTGCAGCTCAGGGTAATTCACATATTTGAATAATGAAATGGTGAATTTTCATTGCTTGTCTCTCTCTTCCTTCTTTCAGCTTTGCATCATGATGGAACCAAAGAAATCTGTCTTCTGCCAGACAGCAAAGACCTAGGTTGCTGGGGCAACATGTTGACTGCAAAAAAACCCTTAAAATAAAGGTGGCTCATTTCCAAGTCACCATTTTTTCGGGGGTTGGGGTTTTTTGTGGGTTTTCATAGAAAAGACACACACTGGCAAGAACGCCTTACAGGAGTTTTTATAATCAATAAACCTGTTGTTTATAGAGGGATTATGAATTAGAAATTAATGCTAAGCAGGTGAGAAATGCACATCAGAATTTCTCTGTTTTAAAAATATGAAAACCCATAGAAGAAGTGCATAAAAGTTTTAAAGAACCTATTTAGAAAACATCTGCTTAACTAAGAATTGGTTGCTAGGATTTACAGAGATTGTCACAAAGTCGTTCCAAAATCTGCTTCACTGAAATGCTAACAGGGTGAAAAACATGTTCTTAATGTTAAAAGAGTTGCATAGGATTAAGCTGCACACTTCTCATTGAATCAAATGGAATCTGTTGTTAAATTTAAGTTCAGTCCTTTGGAAACACTCATTGCACATCATGAGTGTAGCAATGTTTCAACTACAGAAGAGGAAAAAACCCTGTTTGTTAGTAACAAAGATGTGACTCAGACAAAAATAGAAAGAAAAGAAAAAAAAAGAAGAAAGCAAAAAGGAAAAGAAAAAGGAAAAAGAAAAAAGTAAAAAAACAAAAAAGAAAACCCTGCAACAGCTCCAAATGCATTGCTGTCTTCTTGCATAAGAACAACAAAGTCCATTAACAGTAATGACGGTACGGTAAAGGGTGCTTGCAGGAAATAAATCTCACAGTGTTGAATAATTTTCACTTCTTCACACTAAAATTAATCTACAAGTGGCACTGTGAAGCTGTTAGAGAGGGAGATCTTTCTTGAATTACAACAGAATATGATGTGAGTGACTTTTCTGGGTCTGATAATGATCCAAAGGTTGTAGTGCTGTCTAATTTAGGTGCCTATCTCTTTGTTCAGTGCTGGAAAACAAAAAGCAAATGTCAGGAGAATATGTACACTTGGGGGCATTTTGCTGAGTGAACTTCATCCAAGGTCTGGTGGTATATGGAGGTGGGTACTTGGTGCCTGCCTTTTTGCACATGATGCAGGAGTTGGAGCACTAGCCAAAAGAGATGGAGCCTGGGCTGTGCTGAGATTAAGAGAATTAAAATCTCAGTGTTGAATGAGGCAAGAATCCTCACTGTAGTCGCATACATACCTCAGTGTACAGAGTAACCAAGACCAACAAGAGAGGAAAAAAAGTTACTGTGGCACAAAGTCTTCTTCCCTTTTGGAGAGAGGAATCATTTAATCTACATGGAGAGAAGGTTACACCACTCTGTATCAGTGAAATGGAACAACATAGGCTAAGCAGAGGTGATCATTTGCATAATAAACTGGAGTATGTTGATTGTGAGATTCTATCTGCAAGGTTATGTGATTCTGTTGCTCACACACATCACAGGCTCCAGCTTCATTAGGTGCTATGCAGCATGGAGAACCTGATGGCCTGGGAATGGACCAAGAGAATATGTTAGCTGCCCTAAAAAGTCAGCATACTGGGATCCCTGACTCTGATGCAACAAGTGCAAGGGTTTACGACTGCAAAGGTAGATGTCAAGGAAGTGGGAACAACTGGACATATAAACAAAAGGGTTCAGCTGAAGTGTATGTTAGACCCTTGCCTACGTGTTATGGGGGTCTCATCCACAGTGAACCATCTTATGGAAAAGATATTTGCTTATGACAGGTCAGCAAATTTCAACAGTCAAGTACTCCATATAGATGCTAACATTTCTAGTCCCAGCTCCAAGTGGAAGAAACACTTCTTCACATGGCCTGGGGACTTAAATCTGATAGCTTGATTCTTGAGCAGTCTGCACCAGTGATTTTCTTGCATTGAATGAGAAAGTCCTCACTGATCCATTGCTGAAATCAATCAATTCACAGAAATGTCTCAGAATCAAAGAATGATTTTAAGAATCATAGAATTGTAGAATGGATTGGGTTGGAAGGGACCTTAAAGTTCATCTAATTTCAACCCCCCTGTGATGGGCAAGGGACACATTCCACTAGACCATGTTGCTCAAAGCCCCATGCAACCTGGCCTTGAACACTTCCAGGGAGGGGACACCACAGCTTCTCTGGACAACCTGTTCCAGTGCCTCAAAGCACTCATCTCCTTTAATCTAAATCTACCCTCTTTTAGTTTAAAACCATTATACTTTGTCCTATCACTACATGCCTTTGCCAAAAGTCCCTCTCCAGCATTCTTGTAGCCTCCCTTCAGGTACCGGAAGGCTGCTATAAGGTCTCCCCGAAGCCTTCTCATCTGCAGGCTGAACAACCCCACTCTCTCAGCCTTTCCTCACAGCAGAGGTGTTCTGATCTTTTTTGCGGCTCTCCTCTGGACCCGCTTCAACAGGTCCATGTCTTTCCTGTGCTGAGGGCTCCAGAGTTGGATGCAGTGCTCCAGGTGAGGTCTCACCAGAGCACAATAGAGGGGCAGAATCACCTCTAATGACCTGCTGGCCACGCTGCTTTTGATGTAGCCCAGGATACGGCTGGCCTTCCAGGCTGCAAGTGCGCAATGTCAGGTCATGCTGAGCTTCTCATCAACCAACACCCCAAAGTCCTTCTCCTCAGGGCTGCTCTCAATCCATTCCCTGCCCAGCCTATATTTGTGCTTGGGATTGCCCCGCCCCATGTGCAGGACCTTACACTTGGCCTTGAGGAACTTCATGTAGTTCTCACAGGGCCATGTCTCAAGCCTGTCCAGGTCCCTCTGGATGGCATCCTTTCTTTCCCTCCATCATGGACCAGTCAGCTTGGTGTCACTGGCAAACTTGCTGAGGGTGCACTCAGTACCACTGTCCATGTTGTCAACAAAGATGTTGAACAGCACCAGTACCAATACCGACCCCTGAGGAACACCACTTGTCACTGGTCTCCACAGTCTGTTTTGTTAATGCTGCTGGGATTTCATTCTGAGCAGTTTAGCAGTTCAGACTGGTATAGACCCGGCAATAAAGAAAAAAATGGAAATTCCGGTACTCAGTGTTCCAACTGGGGAGATCACTGATAACAGGACAACTGAATATTAAACTTAAAAAAATGGAAAGATATTTACATATCTAAGGTCTAATCCACCACAGAATGTAGCACAGTTTTGAAAAACCCAAATTAATGCAGACTCCAGCAATTAACTGTACATAAATGCAGTCACAGTGCTTTCAAACCTGAATTGTCTCATGCAGAGCCAGAATTGTTGTCACTGCAGTGTGACTTTCCCTAATTTCCACTCTTAGCTTATGTGGAGCCAGGACTGGTATCTCTGCAACAAAACCCATGAGACACAAAGAAATACTGTGAATAATTTAAGAAGTAAACCAGAACTCCCAGTTTACCTGCTTGTGCTTTTAACAAAAACCCATTTTTTGTGCTAACTGGATTAAAATATTAAACATGTTTTGCATTATGACCTTTGTATCTTTTTGATAAAACTACCTTAGCATCTTTTCCATAAAACTGTGCTGGTTTAGAGTGAGAATGTGGTTGACTAAAGTTAACTACTTTGAAGTAGTAAACAACAGATTTTAGCAATGAATAACAATACCTTTTCTTACAGATAAAAATGTTTTTAGTGTAAATTTTCTAGCATCACTACTTTTTTGGGGGGAGAAGTGAAATAGAAATATAATTTTATCTAATCAGATATCTGATTAATTTATCCTAGAAATATCAGCTGGTGTGAGGTGTGTAGGTAAAAATTCCAGCATAGTGAAGAACTCCTGAAAATTAATGTGGGAGCATAATCTGTTAGAGGGTGGGATCTTCAGTGATGCTACGAGTCCAGGATGCTGTGTGGCTTTTTGTAGAGCTTTGGAAAAGGGAAAAATGAAACTGTGAGAAGATAAATGTTTCTCTGACTATGAAGCAGCTGCCTTTTAGTGTAGGGCCTCCTTTGTATGAGAAGAGAAAAACGATTCTTAAACTATCCAACTGTATTCTTAGTTGAGCTGCCATGAGGTTGATGGATGAGGTAAATGTAGCTGAGCATAGAGATCTGTGGCAAAAGGGACAATGGTCCTTCAACACTTCTGTTTTATGAGTTAGTGACAGTATGAAACTGAACGTCTGATCCTGCTCAAAAAATGCATCAAGCTGCGGAGGAAACAGTTGTTTCAGGACAACTGACTGAATGGAGAAGTGTATTATACAGGCAGAATGGACTTTCAAGTGAATCATCTCTGAAAATATTATACAAGAGTGAAATCTTCTCAGGACAGCAGCATTCAACAAAGACTGTAGGTAGAAGTAGTCAGCTTAGGTATTGTACTAAAATCATACTGCTGAACATCTCAGCATCATGTACTTCTCAGTTGAAAATTCCTGCTTGAAACTGCTTCAGAATCAGGAAAAAATTATTAACACTACAATCCTTTTAGGTAGGTTTAGTTACTAAGTCAGGGAGGATTTCCTGTTTAGAAGGACCTGTTATGCACCAGGCCCCAATTCCATTTTGAGGTGAGAATCATAGAGTCATAGAATCAGAGGTTGGAAAAGACCTCTGAGATCATTGAGTCCAATCATCCAACCAACACCACCATTCCTACTAAACTATATCCTGAAGTGCCACATTTACATGTTTTTTAAACACCTCCAGGGATGGTGACTCCACCCCTGGATTTGGGCACTTACCTCTCTGTGTCATGGAAAAGAATTGCAAGGGGATTTGATGGAAGCTGTAATTTGGTGTGCCCTGAAAAGAGGGCCAGAACCAGAAATGAAACAAAAAAGTTGGTAAGTGTAGACCCACTTAAGGAGACCAGTTTTCTAAGTGGGCGTAGTCATTTGCATGTAGTCTTGTCTGTATTTCCTTTTGTAAGTGAACAGCCCAAGGCAGGGATGGGAGAGAGGGCTGATGGTGCGTCAATGAGAAGAGTTAGGCTTCTTCTTCCCTGGGCTGTGCTATTTTAGCAGAGTAGACATTGTTTGCAGGGGTTCGAAACAGAGAAGAAGGACTGTTCGGCCTGTGTACATCAATGCAGAATAAAAGATGAAACTTCTGCAATGGCACTGTAGCATGAGTGTTAGTGTAGTATTCTCCATTACAGTGTACACCCAGTGGAACTGCTGTGATATTGGTATATTGCAGTTCTATGCAGTTCTTTAGTATTCTGCATTTTTGAGCTTTATAGGACTATTTCTTCATCTAAAAGTTACCACAAAAAGTGTTCATTCTTGTTCATGTGTCAGATACAGTTACCTTACTTTATTTTTCTGTTATGTCCTTGAACCAGGACTTAATTTAACTGAAATATGGCTTTCTAACTATTTTTTCCAAGAGATTTGTTTTGCTTAATATCTCAGAAAGTGTTTTTTGAATGATTTCAAGATGTTCTTCCCTTTCAGAGCCACAGACAAAATTGCTAGTTTAAAATCTTTGGGCACATCATATTGTTTTCTTCTTTCAGCGGACCTGAATCTGTGCTCAATAAATGAGTGTGAAAGAGAAACGAAATCACATTTGTCATAGGTGGAGGTGAATATATTGAAGGTTAGGAGGTTTTTTAGCTCCCAAAGTAATTCTAAGAGCTGATTGCACTATGTACCTCAAGAATTGTTTCTATGTTGTAGTGAGTCCTATCTTCAAGGTAAAATTCTCTCTGTTCATCTCAGCATCACAGCAGGTGTGTTGATGTACATTTTAGCTTTTTTGTGAATGAAAAGGTGCTTATTTGTTTCTGCCCTTTAGAACATGTTATCACATTGCTATCACAGCACTGGCACTGGATATAGGTAAGGGTAGGATTTAGGAGCAATTAAAATTCCAAGTTCTACTGTTACATAGTGACAGAAACAAAACGCAGTAACATAATGCACCCACAATGTGAAGTTGCAACTGAAAACCAGAAAGTATCAAAAACTCTATTCTGCTTCTTTGCGTTCTAGGGTATAGTTCTTACAACATTATCAGCGCTGTAGTATCACTGTGGCTGTTACACTGAGGAATAGTTTCCCCTAGGCTAGGCTAGAAAATATGCATATGAAGACATGAAAACTGCTAAGAAATCGTGTCGGTGAACTACGAACTAAAAAGCAAGAAACTTTTCATATAGTTTCAAAGGAAGAAAACCTGTGTAAATGAGCTGGAAGGGTTGATAGGAACTCACACGCATCACAGCAGATCAGTATCAACAGTACTTAGTATGCTCAGAACAAAACAATGTCAAGGCTGTGAAAATTTAAGATCTAGCTTGTAAATTTGTTGAGAAATATATTTTTCTCTCATTGTTCTAGATTAATGGATACCTAGTGAATAAATAATCTGAATGAACTCTATTCATATGGTTGTTTAATCTTAATCACACTTTTAAAATATCCTGTAAGCCATCTACAATCCATTCTTATACATAATTATTGCTATATCTGCAGTTACTAAAAAATCTCTTGTGTTCAGCACACAAAATAGGAAACAAATGCAAATGAAAAAGCTTATTGTTGTAGGTTTCTGTGACAAGCAACTCAAAGAGACACTACTCTGTGCAGCAGGCCATTCAATAATTAGGTATGTTAAATTACTCTTTGGAGTATAATTTACTTCATTTACTTATGAATTTATTTTACATTATATGAACCTAATGACAATCAGAATCTGATAGAATGTGTCTGATAAAATGGAGATGTCTTAGCAGTTTAGAGTCCAATTCCTTTCATTCTAGTGTGGATATTTAAAATAGATCAACATAATCATCCTCCAAAAGTACTTTCTTCCACTGCCTGTAAAGTTTTTCAAACAAGGTGTTTGGCTCACATGTAGACATCTAAATTTTGTCTAAAGTTAGGTGAGAGGAATCTAGCACTCCTTTCTTTCCTTAGATGCTTCAGTTGAACTTTTTAATTTGGATGACTCTAAAGATCCGTCCTAGAATGTGTTGTCTCTTTTTCATTCTTCATCTCATTTAGACAGGTATTCCCTTATATTTATCTCAGAGGAGAGACAAAACAAAAGCGTTTAACAAATAAGTGACATAGGTAAAGAGAGGACTTCAAGTTTTATATCAAAATGAGGAGAAGGAGAAGAAGAAGAAAAAAGCAGAAGAAAGAGAAACAAAACAAATTTTGGAATAATAAAAATAATTTATGAATAATTTCTCATCTTTTTAGCTGTCACATCCTTAAACAATTCTGTTCATTGTTCACATTCCTTATTTGAACAGAAACAGAGGTACTGTACATAAAAGACAAAATATTTTCTTGAATGTTGTTGTTTGCAGTTACTAATCTGATGTTTCGCTACTTTGAGAATGATGGTGATCAGAACTTGAAAACATCTCAACAAACATCAGTGTATTGCAAAACTGACATATAGTCAGTCCTTTTAAAGGCAAAACTTTTAATCCAATGTACATAATGGAACTGTAGTTGTATAGTCACCATAATAAAATTTTTCCTTTACAATATATTGGTTTACTTGTTATCAGTTTAGATTCCAGCTTTTGGTTTTCTTTATCAAATGTATGAAACTAATATATCTCAGCATAGGCATAACATGCACTGAAATAACTTGGTTTTTATTTTAGGGATTGAGCACACACTCCAAATCACTACACAATGAAGGGATTATACATTAAAAAAGACTGCATGCAATCAAGAAGAAATTTTAATTAATCATAAATAGAACTGTTTTTGTGGAAATAATTTGACCTGACAGTTCAAGGTTTGATCAGCACATCACAGAGACTAAGAATACTTTTGACTTGAGCAGACAGAGTCCCAGGGAGTCACTCCAGCCTGAAATACTTTAGGAAAGCTAGTGTGTACAGATCACATAATGTCATTGTTTCTCTTAGTGCTTCCATTCCATTAGGAACCAATGCAGGACTCTTTTAACTTCCGAGAAACCTTACAATATCATGCTCTCCTGGACAACACTGAAGCAACAGAGATTACAAGACATCAGACTACAATCTTTTATCCCATGTTCTGTGTGTATAAAACAAGGAGTCGGCTTCCCTTTGAAGTACTAATTGACTGTCTGTATCAATCAGCATCTAATCCCTTTCCTGCATGCATTTAGATCTCCACAGTAACTGAGCTGTCCTTCTCTGGGGTCTAGACTGTGAAGCACTTACAGTAAATGTCGTAGTAAAAAGTAGTATGCAAAGCGAGTAATAGATCTCAGTCTTAGAAAACCTGTCTAAAAGCAACTAGACCTCCTAATTCATGCTTTAGTCTAACAGCAAGAAGATGAATATGAGTTAAAAGAACTCTAGAAGACAGTACATTAAAAAAATTAGCAGTGAAAAAAGAGGCATCTGGGCATCTGATTTTTTTGTTGTTGTTTTTGTTTTAACACAGATTATCCAGGAACAGGGAACATCAGATATTTACTGATTGTTCTGAGTCCTTACATTTAAGGTTGGAGATGTAATCACAAAGAATTTGCTTGACATTGTTAGGCACAGCTCCAATCACTACCTTGCTCATTACAAGAATTGTTAGTACAGGACCTTAAAGATGCATTTTACCCATTGCTGGGAGCACAAGCCACACACAAGTGATCTTTTAGAGCTGATAGCCTCACAGTCTAGCCAGGCAGCTGAAGTAATTTGCACTTATTTGATTACAATCTCTGCTCCTCCTATGAAACAGGGATCAGGAAGGAGCCCGCTTGGAATGTCAGTTTGTAATGTGTAAAAGGAGAATGAAAGGGACATGGTAAAGGGGATGTAAGGGGCATTCTCCAGCAAGTACTGGCTCTGTGAATTAGAAAAGAAAAAATGCCACAGATCACAGTCAATAACAAAAAAATTCAGGTGCACAGTAAAAAATGCATATCATGTAGGAAGCACTCTAGCGAGCAGCAAAAGTTTAGACAGTGAATATTGACTATTCAAAGAATGTTTTCTTTTCTTTGAATAAGTGGCAAAGAAGCATTTGTATTTTAGGAGTATGAGAAGTTTTTTCTACACCAGAAATGTTTTTTTAAAGAATGAATATATCCTCAAAAGGAAATAATAAACTCGTTATTACTAGTTCCCAGCAAGTAGCATTTATGCTCAGTACTTATCCCTTAACATAAAATGGCAACACAATATTCTGTGTTTTCTTTTTATTATGTTTTGCATTGTTAAATTATTAATCTTTCAGATCAAAGGATTAAAGATAGGGAGGTTTTATATTCTTTCAGACAGTACATACGATATAGCCACTTTTTCTTAAGAGGAACCATGCCTGCACTGCTATCACTGGTCAACTCATAGCAAGGATCTAACATAGAATATTTTAAATATAGAATGGAAACCTTGGAAGATTTCTTACCTTTGTCAGACTTCAGTGTGAAACAGTCAATGTTCTTGGCTGAAAAGATTTCCTGTCAACTATAGTGATCATTTGTGTCGACTGAAAACTTCTAAAAAAACCCACAACTTTGAGTGCTTCTGTTTAGAAGGTATCTGTCTTGCTACACTGTAGGGAAAAGTTTAGTTATTAGGGAAAAACTTTTTCTGGAAAAATCATTCTAGTAGTCCCTTTTCAAAAATCTTTTTCAACTTTTTGTTATACAGTCACACAGTTCAATTAAATGTTAACTGAAATCTTGAATTTTATTGTTGTTAGGCAATTATTTTAAAGTAACATGTCATAGTTGCCAAGGACATTTTATTTTTGTCTTTATATGAAGCACAGCTCTTAAAGATAAATTAGATTTGCTAGTCTCTTGGATGGTCACTGAACACATGTCTCTGCATGTGACCAGAACTGCAGTTACAGACAGACCATGCAGCTATGTAATGTGGAGGTCAAGACAGAGGGGACTGTAGAAAAATAAACAAATCAAGCAAAGAAAACAAACCCACTTGTGCTACAGCTGCTTGTACCTTAGCAGCATTTCTTTTCTCAGCTGCTCCCTGAGCAGCAACTACACAGTACTAATCCATATGACAGTTTCTTCCCCTTTCAGGAACTGTCTAAACTGTCTGTTTAGCAAAGATGAAGCCTGAAGCCTATCCCCTGCAGCCATGACCACCTTGCCCCAACCCTGACCTTGTGTTATGTCTCTACTCACAGTTGTTAGTTTAGGAGGAGAATTTGGAGCTAGCCCTCTTTGGGAGAAGACAGTCCCTCTACAAAAGGAAAGCTCAACCAGGAGCACAGCGAGCTCCCTATAAGAAGCAGGACTAGAGAGAATCAGTGCCTTTAGCTCGTTCACCCTAATTGCTACATTTCTGATGTTTCCAACTGACTTTTCTGACAGCTATGGCTTTGAGAAGGAGGTGGTGCCTCTGTTCATGGAAAAGCAGGAAATGGGAAGGAATGACCTACAGCTGTGCTCAGGCAATGGACACTTCTGATTCCTTCCATCCCATGCCCATGTAAGAATAGCATTTGGTGAGTCCTTGCTTTTCACAATATCTGCCTGCATCCTTCATGAGCCCTAATTGATTGCTTTTTCCTGGGGGTAGGGGAAAGAAAAGGAGGTTCACTTTCAGCTCAGATTCTGACATGTGAATTATATTTAGAGTGTTAGTTCTGGGATGAACTAAATACATGACCACCTGCACATTTTATAGGGCAACCCAAATATTTTTAATAAAATCATAATCCTTGACATAAATATTTTTTGTGAAGATGTATTTAATTAGAGAGCTTGCAAAAGGAGAGTGAGAAATTCTGATAACAACAATAGTGAGTACATTGTTCTGCCCTGGCTCACAAGACTGACTAAGAAAATTATATTAGGGATAAAAGAGTGGAAGGGATGTATAAAAAGAAACAGCTCACAGTTTGTATTGAATGGGCCTAAGGATAGTCTGAAGAACGCTGAACTTTAGGCAATGAATTACTTCTTGTAAAGTGCAGGAGATGGATGAATCTAAATGACCTTCAGATAAAATAGCTGAAGAGTAAACAGAAAAAAATCAGACCTTAGTTTATTGCTTGAGGAACTTATTTTATAAGCTGTATGTTAAATGAAAAATCATAGCATTTTACAGCCAGAAGTACCCATTATGAATTGTTTCCCTGAGTAGTGTCCTTACTGATTTCACTAGGATGAAGGTACTGCTGAACCAATTGTAATGAACAAAAATGCATTTCTGATACAGCCACACATAGCTCATCTATTCTGTAGTTTAGTATTTTACTTCTTCATAGTAAACAAGTAATCAGCAACATTTCATAAAGTTATTATTATTCGTACTTGTTTGATTATTGTGTGATTTTCCCCTCCACTCATACTGTAGATCAAAAAAATCAGTTTATCTCTACCCAAAGTGTTCCTTGGTTTACTTCCACTAAGAAGCAAAACAGTTAAATTCCTCATCCTTTGGCTTGAAAAAGTGCTTGTCTTCACTTTGCTGCTTTTGCTATGCCAGAGGGGATGACCTGTATTTATTATTTATTATTTTCTGCATGTTGCTAATCTTGGTTTGAATTGGAAAAGCTGACTTCCTGTGAATGTATTGAATGGTATGCAGGTCTCACTAATCAGCGCTTTATAAAAATTATTAATAATTTATGTGCTTTAAGAATGGACCCATAGTGTTTCCAGGAAATGTGCCAAATATTATCTATGAGTAACCTCCTGTTAAATATTTTATCAGCAAGAAATAATTTAAATTATCAAATGAATTCCAGCTTTTGGTGTCATGATGGGTCGCATGTGTGTCTGGCACACTTCACAACAGACTGTGATGGTCCTCAGATAAGGAGGTAAGTTATGAGGAGGCTGTGGAGACCACTTATCCAGGAAAAAGCTGTGTGTGTCTGGGCTGCTCAGAAGAGGTTAGAGCATGAAATGATGGGTGGCAAAGGGAGAGGTTACCTCTCCGAGGAAGATTTAAGAGAAAGATCAAGATATTGAAGGAGGTAGACTTGGAGCCTCAGGTGAGCCCATGCAAGAGAGACAGCAAACATATTCCAAAGGATCTGTGACTTGGTCTTAGTCTCCATCTCCAAATTTGCTGAAAATGCTGAAGTGACAGTCTGCTTTTTGCATGTTAGCCTCCTTCAGCGTGGCGGTAGTAGGAAGTGATTCAGCTATCCGGCAAGGCAGTCTCTTTAGAAAGTAACCATGTAAAAAAATCATACAATACGAGTGATCAGCCTAGGGTGCTGTTGTCAGCCAGGTTGTGGTCTGAACGTGTTTCTAGGCTGCTGTCAGGGAAATCAGTGCAAAGGAGTTAGGAAGTGCACTTCTTATCTTGCATGCTGCTATACTCTTATCCATCACATAAAAGTTTTCTTTAAAAAGAAAGCTTTTTCTAAAGGAAATATCCATCATTACATTGTATATAGAGATCAACAGGTTTTGCATTCCTTGTGGTGTTATCATGCCCTTTCATCAGCTAACCAGCTAATTTACACCACCACAGCCTTCCTGTTACAGATAGAAGGAAGGATTTGATGTAACCTGAAACCCTAACCCCTAGCTCACTCATTACCCAACAGAGGGTCACTCTGCTATGGCAGTGAATGAAATGAATATAAAAGCATTTTAATGGAAACCTTCCATGCAGCTGGAGAACATTATTCTGTTTGAAGAATTTATTGTAAACAGGCATTTTCCAAAACATAAACATTTGGTTTTTAAATGAATATTTATTCTGTTTCACTCTACATTTATTTGTAAAGAGGAAATGTCTGTATAAATAGATGATTAAGATCTAGAGTGCACATTACCGAAGAAGGATTGTAGCTTATTCCTGATCACTGTAGGAAGAAAACATTCTGAACCTGTAATGGTCAAGAGAAACACAATATTTCAAGCTGCTTTTAGTATATTTAGAGTGGAAGAGTGCACAGTTGCACATTCAGAACTTTAAGTGCTTCTTCTGACCTTTTATGGTGCAGAGGACACATGCACAATCACAGAGCAACAGCCAGATTCATTTGTAAAGCTGAAGTACTCAGAGTTGGCCAGGGGTCTAGCATGTAAAGTAGGAGAAAGGAAACAAGTCTTCCTTGCCGATCACTCAGTACTCTCAGTTGTTGCGCTTGTTCTCCTAGAACATAAAAATCAGGAAGAGCTAATGTCCTCTTTTAGCAAGGCATTTACCATTACTTTAGCTAAATGAGCTGTCTTGCATACGCTTTTTCATTTGTTTGCAGTGTTCCTCACTTTAAAAATTTGATGGCAAGGTGATGCTTCAACTAAGGCAAAGCCAGAGTTTGGGCTCTTCCGGCCTCTGTACAGCGGGGGGGTTTGCTAGCAGTGAAGAGACCTGAGCTGATCATTAAAGTGAAGATCTCACTGTCACTGTGCTGACTGGGAAATACTGATCTGTACCTGTAAGTCTCTCCTTTTGCTCTGCTTAACTGAGCGTAACTATGTCAAAATCAATTTTTATTCCTTAAATGTTCTTTCAGCTAGTTTTGAAACAGCAGTGCAGTCTTCTGTGGTCATAAATCTTAATGTATGCTTAGATAAAAAGTCTGTGCTCAGGTAATCACACAGATGTCCAGATGATGTCAGTGAGTCAAGGTCAGTACTGATATATTTCATATGCAGAAAGGCATGTTTACATAAGGTATGTGATAATTTTGAATAATTCTGCATATTTTTTTGAGTGCAAAGTTTGCTCCTTAACTTCTCTGTAAGGTGATCACACAGTCTAAGAGGCCAAGTTGTGAGAACAAATTCAGAATATAGAGTCATAGACTCATAGAATCATTAAGGTTGGAAAAGGCATCTAAGATCATCAAGTCCAGCCATTAACTCAGCACCACTATGCCTACTAAACCAAATCCTGAAGTGCCACATCTACACATTTTTTAAAACACCTCCAGGGATGGTGATTCCACCATCTCCCTGGGCAGACTATTCCAATGCCTGACCGCTCTTTCAGTAAAGAAATTTCTTCTAATATCTAATCTAAACCTCCCCTGATGCAACTTGAGGCCATTTCCTCTTGTCTTCTCACTAGTTACATCAAAGAAGAGACCAACATTTGCCTCACTACAGCCTTCTTTCAGGAACTTACTGAGAGCAATAAGGTCCCCCCCTCAGCCTCCTTTTCTTCAGACTAAACACCCTCAGTTCCCTTAGCCACTCCTCATAAGACTTGTTCTCTAGACCCTTCACCAGCCTCATTGCTCTTCTCTGGACATGGTCCAGCAACTCAATGTCTTTCTTGTAGTGAGGGGCCCAGTACTGAACACAGTACTCTAGGTGCAGACTCACCAGTGCCGAGTACAGGGACACGATCACCTCCCTCCTCCTGCTGGCCACCCTATTCCTGATCCAAGCCAGGATGCCATTTGCCTTCTTGGCCACCTGGGCACACTGCTGGCTCATGTTCAGCCACCTGTCAACTAACACCCCAAGGTCCTTTTCTGCTGGGCAGCTTTTCAGCCACTCCTCCCCAAGCCTGTAACATTGCATGGGGTTGTTGTGACCTAAGTGCGGGACCTGGCACTTGGTCTTGTTGAACCTCCTACAACTGGCCTTGTCCCATCAATACAGCCTGTCCAGATCCCTCTGCAGAGCCTTCCTACCCTTGAGCAGATCGACACTCCCGCCCAACTTCGTGTCATCTGCAAACTTACTGAAGCAGCACTCAACCTCCTCATCCAGATCATTGGCAAAGATGTTAAACAAGACTGGCCCCAAAACTGAGCCATGGGGAACACCACTTGTGACCGGCCGCCAGCTGGATTTAACTCCATTCACCACCACTCTCTGTGCTTGGCCATTCAGCCAGTTCTTTATCCAACAAAGTGTATACCCATCCAAACCATGGGCAGCTAGTGTCTCCAGGAGGATCCTGTGGGGAACAGTGTCAAAAGCCTTCGTAAAGTCCGGGTAGATAACATCCACCGCCTTTCCCTCATCCTCTAGGCAGGTCACCTGGTCACAGAAGGAGATCAGGATAGATAAACAGGTCCTGCCTTTCGTGCATCAATGCTGGCTGGGCCTGATCCCCGGTTGTCCTGTACATGCCTGGTGAGTGCACTCAAGATGAGTCGCTCCATAATCTTTCCCAGCACTGTCGTCAGGCTGACAGGCCTATAGTTCCCGGGATCCTGCTTCCAGCCTTTCTTGTAGGTGGGCATCACACTGGCGATCCTCCAGTCATCTGGGACTTCCCCTGTTAGCGAAGACTGCTGATAGATGACCAAGAGTGGCTCCCTCAGCACTCTCAGGTGGTTCCCATCCAGCCCCATAGAGATGTAAGTGTCCAGGTGGGATAGCAGGTCATTAAGTGCTTCCTCCTGGATTATGGGAGGTTTATTCTGCTCTCCATCCCTGTCTTCCAGCACTGAGGGCTGACTACCCTGCGAATAACCAGTCTGACTATTAAAGACTGAGGAGAAGAAGGCATTAAGGACCTCAGCCTTTTCCTCATGCTTGGTGGCAATATTCATTTCCGCATCCAATAAGGGGTGGAGATTCCCCTTGGTTCTCTTTTTATTGTTAACATGTTTGTAAGACATTTTTTGTTGTCCCTTACAGCAGTGGCCGTCCTGAATTCTAGCTGGGCTTTTGCCTTTCTAATTTCCTCTCTGCATGACCTAACGAGACCCCTGTACTCCTCCTGAGTTGCTTGCCCTTTCTTCCAAAAGTGGTAGACCCTCCTTTTTTTTTCTGAGTCCCAGCAAGAGCTCCCTGTTCAGTCAGGCTGGTCGTCTTCCCCCCAGATTGTCTTGCACCCCAAGGGGACTCCTGTGCCTTTAACACTTCCTGTTGGAAGAATATCCAGCCTTCCTAGACCCCTTTGCCCTTCAGGACTCTCTCCCAAGTGAATCTCTCAACCAGTGTCCTGAACAGGCCAAAGTCTTAAAGGACTCTTAAAGTCCATGGTGGTGATTTCTCTGCACCCCTCTTTACTTTGCCACAAACCGAGAACTCTGTCATTTCATGGTCGCTAAGCCCAAGACAGCCCCTGACCACCATATCTCCCACCAGTCCTTCTCTGTTAGTAAACAGTAGATCTAACGAGGCACCTCCCCTGATAGGCTTACTTACCAGCTGCATCAGGAAGTTATCTTCCATACACTCCAGGAACCTCCTATACTGTTTCATCTCTGCTGTGTTGTATTTCCAGCAGATGTCCGTTAAGTTAAAGTCCTCCATGAGAACAAGGACTGTGAGACTTCTGTCAACCTCTTGTAGAAAGCTTCATCTGCCTCTTCTTTCTGGTTGGGTGGTCTATAGCAGACTCCCAGCAGGATGTCTGCCTTGTTAACTTTCCCCCTCATCTTCCCCCCTCATCTTTTCCCTTTCATCTCTGTTCCCGTCAGAAGGGATTCCCCTATGACAATTACACTCCTTTTTTTCTTAACTGGGACAGTCATAATACGTGGGGCTGACCGACTAGTCCCAGGCAACGCTCTGGATGGACCTTCACCCGCATCCTCATTTTTCGGGCCCTCACTTTCCAGACCTCTGTATCTATTGTCGTCCACCTGGGTGCCCTGGTGGACGACAGGTTAAACATGAGCCAGCAGTGTGCCCTGACTGCCAAGAAGGCCAATGGCATTCTGGGGTACATTAGGAGGAGTGTGGCCAGCAGGTCGAGGGAGGTTCTCCTTCCCCTCTACACTGCCCTAATGAGGCCCCATCTGGAGTACTCTGTCCAGTTCTGGGCTCCCCAGTTCAAGAAAGATGAAGAGCTACTGGAGAGAGTCCAGTGGAGGGCTACAAGGATGGTGAGGGGACTGGAACATCTCTCCTGCGAGGAGAGGCTGAGGGAG
>Ga0065711_1032407_pt1 | contig 27410 bp, 15 predicted proteins | sample Hoacrofraction12_FD_59098 | JGI IMG/M metagenome (GOLD analysis project Ga0065711, IMG submission 59098) | Hoatzin crop microbial communities from Cojedes, Venezuela - Epithelial fraction 12 v2 (version 2) | ecosystem: Host-associated > Birds > Digestive system > Esophagus > Crop | place...
CTCGGGAGGGGTGAGGAGAGAGGTTGCCAGTGAAGACTGAGGCAAAAAAGTTGTTGAGTACCTCAGCTTTCTCCTCATCTGCTGTTACCAGTTTGCCGGTCTCGCTCATGAGCGGGGGTACGCTTTCTTGAATTAATTCTTTCTTGAATTCTTTCTTTCTTGAATTCTTTCTGAATCCCTGTCAGTAAGCACCATGGGAATTGGTTTACATCATCAGAGGGTCTGAGTTAGACCAACTAGAGTTACACAGCTCAGGAGATATTCAGTAGATTTGTCCTACAAGTTCCACTGTGCAGATGGAGAAACTGAGGCACATGACTCCATGTGCCTTTCCAGTGCATACAGTGGTAGCTAGAGGTCATAACACACCTTGTTCACATCATCTGGAATGGCATCCACCTCCTCTTCTACGCTATCTGCTGTGAGAGTCAAAAGAAATGATAGTCACGCACAGAGGCTTCACCTGGGATCAGAGGCACTAGGTGACAGTGAGTAGGGGGTGCCTTAGCACTCTTGCCTGGGTTGTCATTCAACCTGTCCCCTTGCTTGATGTGCAAGACCCAGCATCAAGGGACTTCTCTCTCACTCAGCCTCGAACCCTACTGACTTCAGGTAGCCTAGATGTACATCTTAGCACCTCTCGCATGGGATGAGATGGCAAGATCACGACCAGTGAAGTTAGTCATGGTGTTGGGACCCATTCTGAAGGAGATGAAACCACCTGCTAGCCGCACAATGACATTCAGCCTTCCCTCCTCTGAACTTTCCCCATTGCCTCTTCTAAGCTGTTGTGCAGTTTCAAAGAGGTAGGCAGAGAAGACCCAACATCCTGATCCAAAATCTGGGATAAAAGAAGGTATTCTGAAGAAAGCAGTCAGAGCGCTTTGGGAAAAGCATCTTTTCTGGGTTATGCTGAAGCAGCTGAGAAAATTCAGAGTTGCTTCCACCAGGAAAAATTATTGTAGGATCAAGATATCCGCAGTGCAATCCTGTCCATTGACAAAGCCCTTTTTTTCTCTAGAAATGATGGAAAAGAACCAAAAGATCTGAGTTCGCAGCTCCAATCTGTTTCACAGATTACTCAAGATATGAAAGTCAAACGTATTATTGCTCTTCTTCTCTCTGTTTTCTCAGCAAACGCTGACAGTGTTCCTGTGACTATGTCTACTGGACATGCTCTCTGTGGTTTTGTGGTCTTTGTGACTCTTTTTCATAGACATACACACTTTGTTACACACAGTTAAACTCTCCCACCCACATGTGGCTGGCACATAGTTTTACTTTGATATGTTGTAGATGGCTGTGTCGTAGTGATGTTGTAAAGGCAGTCATCTTGTAACACAGAATTACTTAATAATTTGCTCTGTTTTTCCTCATTGATGGAAACAATGTGTTCAACCACGTGTTAGCTCAGTTCCTAAGAATTTTAAGCAATCTTGCAAGGCCTTGAGCAGCTCCAGCTGTTTATTTTATCCATGGGACAATCAGAATATATGACTTACTGCAGTGCTAAAGGATCCTTCAATCTACTGAAGAGAAGCATGACACAAACTGAAGCCACAATATCAAACCAGACAAATTCAGATGAGACAATTACCAGTCACAGGTCAAAGGAATTTGGTGGACTGTCTATCTCCTGAAGATTCCATTCTTCTGATTAAATTACTGTATCTACAGCAAAAAGTCAACGCTGACTCCTATCTTGCTATGCACATTTTAGACCCTGTAGATATCTCATCTGTGTGATCAGGAGAACCAAAGAGTTATTCTTGTCTTCCTAAAGAACATATCTAAAATCAGGCAGATAAATCATGCCCTGGGAGTGCTCATTTCCTACCACCTATGGTAATGGGAGCCAGGACTGGACATGTTAGATGTAACTATCTATGTTATGAATGTCCATTTAGGAAAGAACTGAACTCCACTTTTGGTGCTCAGCTTAGTTTCCGAACAGACATGTCTAGAGCTCTTTGGGATACGTTAGGTATCACCACACACATCTGCTGGCAGGTATGATAAAAGATCTATGGAGACCTGCACCTCTCTGGAATGTAGTGTCATTCAGACCTGGGTCTCCTTGAAGTCCTTTGTCATCTCTGCCACTGCAGATGCCATAGGTATCCTGGGTATCAGCTGCCTGGGATATTCTGGAGGATCTGACAAAGCAGATGGTGACAACACTTAGAAAACTGAGTCCCTCCTAATGCAGTCAACAGAGTTGTTTATCTGATGAAATCAATCACTCTCTGGGGTTCATTGACTGGATGGACAAGATCTCCACTGACTGTAACTCAGACACTCAATGCTCATGTGGACACCGTTCTGCAGACACTTGAATTTAGCTGAGTCCATCTCTGAGCTGAACCTCACCCTTCACAGCATGCAGGGAGCTGAATTTGGTTGACAAAACATAGACACCTCACACTTCTTGAGGGTCTTGGGGGTATCTTGGCCATCTTCCAGAAGCTGCTCCAAGATGGAGGGAGTCCATATGCCTGCATGATTTCCTACCAGACCCATGTGGATGCCTCAGATTCCCACAGTATCTCAGAAAAAGCCCATACACCTCCATTTAGGCAACGGAACAGTGCCCTGTATGTTTTCCAGGAACAGACACATCACTCAAGAATGCATTGCTGGACACAATGTAGAAAGATGTGGGTGAATTTTTATGGCATGTGTATACAAGCGCTCAGACTCAAAGATCAAATAGTGTTTCTGGCCACAAAGTTTCTAAATGCTCCTTACCTCTCTTACAGGATGTTTGCTTTGCTCAGTTCAGGGGTGTAGGCAAGACACTTTTACCATGCTTTATCACAGGATCTCAAAGTGTAAATGATTTCTATGAATACCGATATTTATTCTATTAATGGGAACGCTCAGTGAAGTTAAAATACGGTCAAACAAGATGCACTAGGACAGAAAACCACAAGCTGCTTTTCATGCATGTCCATAAACAAGCTAAGCTTATCGGAAAAACAGGTCCAATGTGCAAGGGGGCCAAAGCAAGCTCTTGATTACACAGCGTCGCATCAAGAGCCAATGTGCCTATTAGACTCTTTTCAGATGAGCAAGTTATAATCCATGTTGGCATGTGTGAAATAAGGAATTGGAGGCACTTGTTAAGAAAGAAAAGAAACAGAAACACATAAAAAAGGAAGTAGCTTTACCAGTGTTTCCAGTGTTGAATTGTTGGCACTCAGGGCTGTGGCCAGGTTAGAGTGAGAAGGCATCTAATTTGGGTGCCCAACACTGACAAATCCTACTAGGGAAAAATGCTCACCCTCTTCCCCTGGAAGCAGGGAGGGGAGGATGGTCAGATCTCAGCTGCTGCAAGGGATTCCCTTTCTCCACCCACCCCAGGAAAGCCATCCCCCTCATAAGCTCCCAGCTGCACCCTGGCCAGATCCCAGCACTCCGCTCCCAGCCCCACCGGCTGTCTTCAGCCTTACCCACAAAGGCTACTTTTAGCATGTTCAAGCCCTCCTTTCCCAGCAGAGAGGGAAAATCCTGGCTGTTTGGAAACCAATGGCAATATTCTCAGAGACTGCGTGGAAAACAGAAGAGGGCTTCAGCATTTTCCCCATCTTCCTGTGTCCAAGCCCTTACTGGTGCAGACTGGGAGCAAAGTCTGGCCCCTCTCGCCAGCAGTGCTTTCCCTATAACAATTGGAGTTTCCATCAGAACAAGTTTTCCCTTGTTGTTCCTGGCAGGCGTTTCACCATCAGCCTCTCCGTGGGCAAACAGGCTACTGGTCCCTCCACTAAAACCACAGCAAACGAGGTCTGGAGAACAAAACTCAAGACGATGAGGAGAGCCTTAAATAAAAGGGAAGAAAAGAAGAAAAAAAAGAACCACAGAAGGCGCGTAATCAAGTGAACCAAAATGCTTGTCCAGGCCACCAATAACGTGGTGACAAATCTGCCCGGCCATGGTGCGAGAGGCAGAGTAAGTGGCTCAGCAAACCATCCAGGGGCTGAAATCCAGCAGCCTACGATGAGGTGGGGCCAGGACTTGAATTTGGGGTGGCTGGGAGTGGAGAGGACAACCTAGAGCTGCCTGCAGCGCCTGCTTTCTCCGGGGCGATGCCTGTCGCCTGCCTGGTCCAGCACTAAGAGGGTAACAGTGAGTCAGGCTGCTGGAGCCCCATGGGTGGGACAGGTCTTGCTGGTGGAGATGGAGGGGTTGGAAGTGGCAATCCCAGAGAGGTAAGAGCAGGTAGGAGCAAATGAAGGGGCAGGTTGCACTCCCCTCGCCACCTTTTCTGTGGGGCACTTGTGGGGCTGGGCTGTGCCGGGCAGAGAGCAGTGAGTGTGCTGGGAAGGTGTCCCTGTACGCTGGTGGGAGAGGAAAAGAGGTGGCATCAGAAATGGGTCGCTGAGCTTTGCAGGAGCACAGGGCCGTGGGGTGGGAGCCCAGTAAGGGGGTGAGGCGCCCGCTGAAAAGTGCTTTCTGCCCCACACAGGATGATTGCAGGCAAGGAGCCAACTTACTGCTCTGCTTCGGCGTGCAGAGCAGGAGGTGCACCCACGAAACGCCACGTGTCATTCTCCAAGCCTGGGCTGCCTGCATTTAGCAGCTAAATTACACGCTCTTGAACACCTAACGCAACAGAAGCCCAGCGTAAGGTGGGAACCCGCAGCTTGCTGCTTCTTCAGTTCAGGACCTCATCTTCGGGACACGGACAGGCAAAGCCCTGCCAGCCACCTGAGCTGCCCGCGATGGCAGGAGCCAGACCTGCTGCCCGCGTCAGCTGGCATCGAGCCTGGGACCTCACGCGTACGCAGCGCATACAGCAGATCAGCTCTTCCGAAATAGTGCTTGTATTCCCAGAGGGGCTGTGCCCCGTCATGCATCGCTTGGTAAAGTTGTACTGAATTATTTTTTCCTTTAATGCTCCTATATTTTTTGAATCTTTAATCAAAATTGCAAAGGCTAAGAGCAGGTTCTGGAGCAATTGATGTTAGGTATCTAGTGGTTAGAAAGGACCAGCAGTCAGGACTCCTGGGTCCCATTTTCAAATCTCCCACTGACTCTTTGAGTGACCTTGAAGAAGTCAATTAATTTCTGTGTCATTTTCCAGACAGGTAAAAATGAGGAGATAATTCTTCCCCAGCTCGCTGGGGGATTGTGAGACTTAATTGTTTGCAGGGCACTTTGCTGTGCTCAGATGAGACGTAAAGAACTGCTATTATACCGTAGCTGGAGGAAGGCTGAAGCTCAGCGTGGAGAGCCATGAATACTTCAGGACCGAGACTGCAGTGATCAGAGGGCACCTCTGTCTTTGCTGCAAGGAGACAGAACCACTTGACCCTGCTTCCCATGTGCTATCCATAGGGATAGAGACTTTCCAAGCAGAGAAAACCAGCAGTGCTCTGCACCTGGGGTCCAGCTCTCCCCATCAGCTGCCTCAAGGCTGCCCTGCCCCAGGCTTTCATCAGCTCCAGAGGATGATGTCTCCTTGTGTCATGTTATGGAGACAGAGGCAATGAGAAGGAACCATCTGCCTCCATCCAGAGCCACTCGCACGCATCCCTCTCACATCCCCCCAGGCTCCCAGCTTTGGCACGTTTGCCAGTCCTCACTGGTAACACGCTGATACCTCACCGGCGGGGATGCATCACCAGCTGGCAGCCTCTCAGCATCCAGCCACAGCTATGAAGTCCCATCTGGGCAATCAGCTGCTTCGTGGAGCCTACCAAGAAATCCTTCAGGGCCTTAGCTTTGCTGGAAAACTGAGTATTTTCACATATAGAACAAGATGATCCTTTTGCTGGGGTGCTCTGTCTCTGTTGAGGTCAAGTGGAGCTGCATCAGGCCACACCAGTCTGCCCTGGGGTGTAAACAACTCCTGCAGGAAAGGATCTCTGAGTTTATATATGTGTAAGTTTATTTTTGCCTTGCAGGGAAGCTTGTTGGTGGCCTGTCTGCAGCACTGATCACTGCACAGGTTTCCCCAGGCAGAAGAGAGGAAGAGGAGCTGCCACCAGGGAACCCCATCCAATTTAACCTACTTACCAGGCAGCTCTCCTGTCTGCGCTGGAGGGTGGCTGTTTGTTTGCTTTAGGCCATTTCTGTGCGCGGAGTAAAAAGACATGAGCAAAATTCAGAAAAATTCTGGTCCCATGGGAAATTTCAGCCTTTCAGAGGTCAGTTTGCATCCTGAATCAGGCCAGTTCAGCAAAATGAAATTCTGGCTGAGCTGACTTGAAACAGTCGGATTCTCCCCGGTGAAAAAAATGGAATCTGGGGAAACACGAGGGGGGAGAAATGGGGGAAATTTTCTTTTACTTAGAGGAAACTTCCCTTTTAGAGAAATTGTATTTTTCACTTCTTCCAGTCCCCAACTGCTCCAGAACTAATGCCAGGAATTCCCTCATCTATTTATACTCAGTTTTGCTGTCTGGGTCTTATTGTACCTGGCATTTGCTGTGACATATGACCGTGTTGCAAATAATACTGGAAACATCTACCTTGTGGAAGTAGCGTGGAGGGAAGGTTTCCAAGAGCCCTTTGTCAACCTGCTGTCACCAACCCGCAGGGACCATCCCAGATCCCTCCCACCCTGCCAGCAAGGGTCCAAAGCCCCGCGGCTTTCTGTACGCTGCAGCTGCAACAGCGTGGGTGTATTTTTGGGGGGCTAAATGCTGTTTCTGGTAAAAAAAAAAAAAAAAACAAAGCAGCAACACTGTGAATTTCTGTCAGTTTTGCCAAATGAATTCGTTTAGAAATAAAAAACATAAGTTGCTTGAGATGGATTTCACTATGAAATGTCTCTTTGTTCAGAGATTTCCTTTCACTCTGTTTTTCTTCTTAATGTGAAAAATGCTTAAAAGCGAACTGAAATGTTTTCTCTGGGATTAAGTGAAACTTTTTTATTAGATCAGGAACAATATAGATGTGTGTAATTATCTTTCAGCACTGCCAGCAAACCAAAACATCTCTTACTCACCTCATTATAATTGAAAGCGTCGTGGGACACCCCATTAAAATTGAAGCCGTTTGCAATTGGCTTGAATCCAAACAAATAACTCTTAACTAAAAGTCTTGTTTTTACACAAGGAGCCATGAAAACATTACCATAATGAATATCTGTCAGAGCTTACTTTGGGGGACAACCGCCAAATGGTGGTTCTGAATCTAATCTCATCAACGCTGCTGTAAGTACAAGTAAAATCAGGTCCGTGGATTGCTGTTTTCTTGGTATTAAGCTAATGTCAACGTGCAACAGGCCAGATCCAGGATGAGGTTCATCTGATTGCATATAAATGTCTATATTTGAGTTCCCTTTGCAGTCACAGGAATCCAGTTATGACGGTCTGTGGTGTTGAGGGAACAACTCACCTCCTCCTGAAATAGGTGTTCAAAACAATTTGGTTAAACCACATCTTGAAAATACTTATGTCTCTGTGACAACTGCAAAAACAGCCCAGGGTGACCAGCTCTGATGGAGACACTGAGGGTGTAGATGCGCAGGAAGGAATGCAGGTGCCTAAATACAGGCATCTCATGCCCTTTGAGATGCCCTGGTGTATCTCACCTGGCGTCTAGCTGCCACTCAAGAAGGGCACAGGCCTTGCACAGGTCCCATCTCCTGTCCCACGCAGATGTCTCTGATAACATGGGGCATCTCAAGTGGCACTTGATGCCTGATTCATTCCCCTGAAGCTGCATGAGATGAAGATCCTTGCCAGAGTCCTCAGGATGGCAGGACTTGGAAATACACAGTTTGGAAGTGCTCTTGATGGGACCGTGTTTCCAAAGATGGATCGTGTAATGGCAGCCTGCAGCATTGACAGTCCTGCCCAGATTTTCGGGAGGTTACCCAGCCATGTCAGTCAAGTCTCTTGTTACCTTACATAAGACACATGGCGAGAAGAGAAACTGCCGTGGAGACTGTACGATGCTTTCTTGGAAGGTCCCTGCATTAACTTCCAACCTTTTGTCACCTTCCATGTAATCACTTCCATGATTTTCCTGCTGACAAGTCGCACCTCTTGCTTCAGGGGGGCAGCGCCATGCCAGACTGCCCTCCCTCTTTGCGACGGCAGAGCTTGCTTGCATCACGCTAGGAAGCAGGAGATTTACACCAGTGGGATTGCACAATCGCCCCAGATAAGAGGAATGTAACATGTCAGCAGTGTCCATGTCTTTATCTCCATAGGAAAGACATGCAGGAACACGCAGATCTTTGTGGGGTCGATGTTAGAAAAAAATATCCTTCTCCTGCAGTTTGTCTGAACACGCGCGGTGCAGAGTGGATAGCCCCATTTCACCAACAGCCCCAGCGCTGCTTATCTGCTGTCAGACCAGAGCTGGCACTGCTTTAAATCATGCATTTCCTTTTCGCTGTCATTTATAATCAATAGAGATATTTTATGTTTATACAGCTTCTTTCATCCTAAGGATCCCACAGTGTGTTATAAGGCATAATCCAGATGCGGCTCTCCAGTTCTGCAAGTAGATGGGCTCATGAGGACATCACGATGGGCTTTGTCCAGGGGGAGTCCCTCTGGGCTCTCTGCCCTGGTGGCTTTTTTGCTCATGGGTATTCTGTGGTGGTTTCCCAAATAGTAATGGAAAGAAGCACAACCATCCCATTCAGATTCCCCTGTTACAAACACTTCCTAGAGGATGGTTTGAAAGAGAGGTGTGCCCCAGGGCAAGAAACTCATCAAAGCATGATTTCTGCAAAGAGCCATAGGCGCAGATGTTTTAGGGACCAAATTCCCATCATATCTTGGAAAGAGGGCAAATCCATCTTCGAAGGTGACTGACTGAAGTGAAAATAGACCTGTCTATCTCTGAGCTTATTTGCTAGACCCCTTTAGAATCTGTGAAGAAAACTGAGGCCTTCTAGGGCATAAGCCAATAGGGTATGCCTCCAAATGTCTACTTTAGGATGAGGTAAATTGCTGCGCTGTAAAGGGGGGCCAGATGAGATGAGAAGTTGTGGTTGCCCCCTCCGTAGAAGTGTTCAAGGCCAGGTTGGATGAGGCTCTTAGAAGCCTGGTCTGGTGGAAGGTGTCCCTGCCCATGGCAGGGGGGTTGGAATGAGAGGGTCTAGAATGTCCCTTCCAACCCAAACCATTCTATGATTCTATGATTCTATGACTACTCAGAAGTAAATGTCCACATTGCAGATGTCTAAAATTAAGAGAGATGAATCTTACCAGTCTGTACCTTGCAGCACCACCTGTGAGCCCAAAACAGAGCAAGGGATCTAAACAGGAGAGTCCTGCTTTCATCTTGGCCAACACCTTTGTGTTCTCTGTCCTACACCTTTCAGAGCAACGGAAGAGATCTGGCAAACTGCACTGGGCTCTTTGTTGCTTTGGATCCATACAACAAGCCAGTGAGACAGGCCTTGCCAGACAACCCTCTAAAAGTAGTCAAAAGGTTGCTTAGTTTAAATACCCAGGCCAGAAGGTGGTACAGAAATCAGCAAGTGCAGAACCACTGATTCACACACACCCAGAAATAACAATCTTGGAATATAGACCACTGAAATAAAAAGAGTGGGCTGGAGATGGGATAAGAAATAGTTATCTTTAAAACACGACCCATTTTAATGTTTCTTTGGAGATTATAATGAGAATTGTGAAATTACAGGATGAGATACAAGTTTCCTATTCAGCAAATTAAAGAGAGGTTTCTAGGATTTCCAGAAGCTTCAGCCAGCTTCAAAAGAGAGTGGACCATAACTTAACATCACCCAGACTAACAACAATCCTGGTTGGAAGAACAGATCTAAGAATACCCTCTCTCAGCACCTGATTCACAATTGATGGGAGTCTTTCCACTGACTTCTCTGGGTTTTGGACACATGTGGAACTTTTTTCCCTTAGACTCAGATGATATTAGACCAGTGCCTATAGCTGCTAACAGAGACAGTGTTTGCCTGTCTGCATTCCAGAGCTAATGCACATTCCAGCCCGTGCAGAGGACTTTGCCTCACCTCCAATGCACAAGGTCACCCCACCTTTGATCCTCCGCGTTGGTGTAAGGCTATCCGGGGAGGGCTGCGTAATGACTCAGCAGCTCGCTGCCTCCTGTGTTTCTCTCTTTAACTGGATTTTTTGCTCCAGTGAAGCTGTTCTCAGGATAGCTGAAGCTCGCATGCCCGATCTTGAAGCTAGCGAGAGGGCAATTATTCAGCAGGTGTAAAGCCAGCTAATGCCAGTACAGCGCACCTCGGGCATGCGTCAGGCAGGATGATGTGTCAAGTGACTGTTGTTGTTGCCACAGGAATAACAACACAGGAGAGCATCGTCGCATAACATCATGGCAAACTGTTACATGTCAGCAGGGCATCCACCTTCACCCGCTTCACCTCAGCTGGAGAAGGGGACCATGATTTGGAGACACTGTGTACATGTGTGAACTCAGTGAGTTGCTGCTAAACCCCAGCAGTGACTGATACTCCTGAGCTGATGAGACACGTACCAGAACCTTGAGATGGCCAAAAGCCACAAGACAAGTGACCAATGGAAAGACAAATTGAGGGCAGGGCTTAAGAAGTAGCACATAGACCAGGTATGTCAACTGCTTCTTAGCTTCCCACTGTCCCTTGTGCGAAGGGGTCTGGCCATCTGTTTTAGTCCCAGGATGGACTCATGATGTCAGCCTGAGCAATCTTGCCACTTTTCACCTCAACTGACAGTCCAAGTCACACAGCTGCCTCAACACCAGCAAAGCCTGAGAGGTCTCCACGTAACCTAGATCAGAAGGGGAGATGTACATGGGTCAACATGCAACTCAACAGCCCTTGGTGGGCCACGCTAGAGACTTTAGTAGAAAACTTGCCTAGAGTCTTGCCTAGTTTTTCTTCACTCTGTATCACCGGCACTCCTACAATGACTACTGCTAGTAAAGTCCCACCAATCGCTGGTCAGCATACCACCACACCACCCAGCTCTCTTCAAACACCTTTAGAAGGACACAGCTCTGAAGACACGTCAAGTACCCCCAGCACATTCTCTGCATTAGTTCTCCCTGAATTTCAGCCATCATTAATGTACACTAATTAGTACCGTGAGGAACTCTTGAGAAAAGCATGGACAAATACTGAGAAACTACTTAATGCCAAAAAGCCTAAAATATCTTGGCTCTACCTAGTTTATACTGTATCATAGCATCCAAAGTACAGCACAGGGCACAAAAATAGCTTCCAACGATATTATCACTTTCTTATAATGGGCTAAATTCAGCCCTGAGGGGCTGTAGAAATTAATGGAGTTTGGCCCAACACGTGGTTAATGAGGATGGTCTATTTCAAGCCCATAAGGTACCACACTTCTGCCACTACAGATTGGCTGGGAATAATTCACCTCTTCAGAGACACTGTATTCACTTCCAGCCCTGGCTATGTTTGCTCTAAATACAGGCAGCAAAAATAGACATCAAAACCAAAAACATTTCTTTCAAACTCCAAATGCCTCTGGCTCTGATTTTGATCTTGCATGCAGTAGAAGCTCAAGTGAGGGGAGAGGTTTATTTCTCATTTATGCCAGTAAAAATGAAATGGGCCCATGTTAAACTATGTTTAAACTATGTTTAACATTGCTTTAGAATGCAGAACATTTAAGACAGCACCGAAACTCTTAGAAAATGTCAACTCTGAATTAACAAGGCTAACCTTTACTTCTTCAGACCTCTTCCAATGGATAATCTCTTTGCATTTTTCGATTTCTGTAACGACCTAGATTCTAACTTCCCTGCCCGTACAGCTAAATGCCCCTCCCCAGAAATCCCTTCTCAGGATCTTCAGAATTAAACTCATCCAGCGTCAGATTTCTAGTTGTTCACGACCCTATCCTCACCTCTAGAAAGCACGTAAGCCCATGTTCACCTATTCAGACCAGTATGTAAGTGTCTACCTGTAAGAAGAGGTGCAGAAGCATGCTTTCTTGGAGTCTGCACTGTAGCTCCCTCCTTTTGCATCTTAATCATAGCCCTCAATTTGAACTTGGCCTTTATGTCTTTGCTGCTGTTTGTTTGTTTTGAAACAGGGCACAGCCACCGAGGCTCAAAATATATCCTCAATTCTTGTATCCAAATTCTCCATCATGCCCTTTGTTTTCCACAAACACTGAAAAGCTCCAAAAAAGCAGAATGCTCCTGAAAGTACTAAACTGCAATTCAAGTGGAGTCAGATCTTCCAAACAGCCTTGTCATTGTTAATGTGGATTATCTGTGTAAAAGATCTCCTATATTCCCTCTTCCTCTTACAACCTATCTCAGCTGTTCTTAGCTGAAGAGGTAACTGAGGAAGCATCTCCACTGAATGTCTGAATATAGCCTAACAAGTTTCAGCTGCACCTCTTCTAGTGGACCAAATTCTGCCAGGGAGCATTTTATGGTCCAGAGGCCAACTACCACAGTCAGGATGTGCCCCTACTGTCAAAGACCTTCAGCCTCCAGAAAAGGGTGACCTAATCCAAACTGCCTATGGGGAAAGGTCTCTCATCTATGTGAGCTTCCGAACAGCGACTGGAGACTGGTTGAGACAGTGCTAGGTGGCCTGGGCCAAAAATTGTGCCAAGGATGATTCTAATAAATGGAAAAAAATAGAAGGCAAATTCTAAGGTGTCAACACTTTATTTCACTGCTATAGATGTATCCTTTAAAGCCTTCCCATCATCACCAAAAAATAAGACTGGATCAATTTTTTTCTGGATTACTTGCTTTTAGCTTACAAGTTATACTCCTTTTCCCAGAAAGTAAGAAAAATGTTCACTGCCGATAAAATCTGTGCTGAAGTGGAGCACATCCATGTCTTTCGTTCGGCTTATGATTTCATTCCTGTGGCTCATAACCTTAGCTCCCCAAACCTGTTGACTTCCAGCAAGATAGCCAAAGGTGGGACTTGGGACTGTACGTATGGACTCCTTTAGACTACAGCTATGTAGATGAGGACTTTCCAAGGAGGCTAAAGAACTAAGTGCCCAGCTCCCTTCAAACCCAAAGGCTCTACCTGGTCTTCACTGATACAGACAGTGGCTCCCAACAGCACCACTTTATGTTCCAGCAGAGATGAAGCTGAGGATACCTAAGGTATTATGTTTGCTCTTTTACCACCTCCAAGCATGCTCCGTTAATTACTTGGATCACAATGAAATAAAGAGCTGATTTGAGATTCTCATCTACTTAGTCATTTGTTAACTTCTGATAAAACTGAGCTTTGTCTTCTTATCTCTCTTTGCCAAACAAAGAGGCCAAGGCCAGCAAGTGAACCTCATCTTTCACACTACTCCCAGGATTCAATCAGTCACATATTGTAGTTGATCATTATACTTTCTAGGGAACTACTTGTCCTCTATTCTGTGATGTAAAAAATGTTCGGTGCGCAAACCAGCATGTAATGGAAAGGAGGAGAAAAGACAAAGCTCCACTTATCTCTTTGTTATCAGTTTCCCTGGTGTAAAACTGGCAGTAAATTAGCAATGCATTTGGCCCATAATCAGCAAGAATAACTCATCCCTATAGAAGGAAAACGTAACCTTTATTCTCAATATACAGCCATTATACCTAATTCTCCATGGACCATTGTAATACAGAAGTTTCCCAGTGAACAAACTTCACCATCTTATTTTTTATCACTATGATTTCTGAATCCTCAAAATTTGAACCTAGTCTTCCTTCAGGGAGCTTTGACCCCACTTACTCCATTATACAATTCAGGTTAAAGGCCTAGGCCTTACTCATGGATGCTCTATGTTTTTTGGAAACTACCCCTCAAATAGAACCACTATCAATTCTGCTTTTCTGGCTAACGTACCTGCTCATATCTATGAGGCCTCTCATCCTGAAGATATTGGGACTGCCTTGGAAACAGGCTGACATCTCTAGCCTATAGTCTTTAAAGTCACAATTCCGAATTAGTCACCAAACCTAAGGAAAAATGGAAGCTTTGAAAACTTTGAAAATCAACTTTATAAACTTCACTGTCAATTCTGAAACTCTCAACTTTGGACTGATGCCCTCATGGTGGAAAGAGATCTGTATTCCTTTGGTTGTAGTTATCAAATTTTGCTGTCCTTTATAACAGCGTAATTCTGGAAGCAGATTTAGTTAGTCCCTACAACTATTTCCTTTGGCTATGGGTAGATTTACACGTGTAACAGATTCTGACCTTGCTCCCACCTACTCCAAAGCTTGGGCACCACATGTATTTATAGCATTATGCATACAGTAAGCAATCACCCCGTAAAATAGGCAGGCAACTCCAGAGAGCGAGTCATTGACAATAGCAAAAATCTGGTTAGTTAAAAGGGTGGTTACTGTTCTGAAATACTGAGTGGTTAACAACACGTCAAGTGGCTGTTGTGAGAATAATCGTATTTACTCAGAGGTCAATTATTCTCTCATAAATTTCTTGGTTTAATTTCCTTGTAGTCTATTTCCTCTACTACATATTCATAATCATCTTCTTCTACGTTGCCTCCTACAGCTACTAATTATTCTCTATGTTCACCACATACCCTTTTGTGCCATATAGATGGTGAATATTAATTTCTGTGCAGGAGAGTTGTTTTTTATTTTTAATTAAAGCAATGTTCTTTAGAAATAAATGCTATAACCATCAATTAAATTTAACAAATAAGGAAAAGTCATTAAACAAGAATGCCAATCAAGATGCTGAGCTGAAATTCAAACATGCTTCATCAATCATACTTCTGTTGTTCCAAAAGGTTGATTTAATCAATAGAAAATCCACAGGGTTTCAGTAAGGGAACCATTCACACACACCACTCTGTCTTTATCTGGAAGATGCCCTTACCAGCTCTGTACCTGGAGCAATCAAACAGCATCTCAGCTGCTCTGGAAGAAGTTGTGCAAAAGGTCTGCTCCACACAACGTGCTTCTGAGAAATCAACAGAGAAGACATCTCAGACTATGCACGGTGTCTTCTTTGGTGGTGAATGGAACTAAACCCAGCTGGCAGCCGGTCATGAGTGGTGTCCCCCAGGGCTCAGTTTTGGATCCGGTCTTGTTTAACATCTTTATCAATGATCTGGATGAGGGGATTGAGTGCTCCCTCAGTAAGTTTGCACATGACACCAAGCTGGGTGGGAGTGTCGATCTGCTTGAGGGTAGGAAGGCTCTGCAGAGAGATCTGGACAGACTGGATCGATGGGCCGAGGCCAACTGTGTGAGTTTCAACAAGGCCAAATGCCAGGTCCTGCCAGAGAAGGCTGAGGGGGGACCTTATTGCTCTCTACAACTACCTGAAAGGCGGTAGTAGTGAGGAAGGTGTTGGTCTCTTCTCCCAAGTAACTTGCCATAGGATGAGAGAAAATGGCCTCAAGTTGCGTCAGGGGAGATTTAGATTGGATATTAGGAAACATTTCTTCACTGAAAGAGTGGTCAGGCATTGGAAAAGGCTGCCCGGGGAAGTGGTTGAGTCACCATCCCTGGAGGGGTTCAAAAACCATGTAGATGTGGCACCTTGGGATGCGGTTTAGTAGGCATGGTGGTGTTGGGTGGATGGTTGGACTTGATGATCTTACAGGTCTTTTCCAACTTATGATTCTATGATTCATTCCTCCACGTGAACAAGATCAGGTACAATGAACCAAAGCATTTGAAATACATCACTGAAAACAGAGGGTCACATTCTCTCGGGACTCAAAACTACTTACTTCTACAGGAGACAATCAGGTGTCTTTCCTTTTTCAATGACAATCTTACACAAAAACAAACAAACAAAAAAAAAAGATGCACGAGCCTTTTCAGATCTGCAAGGGAGTTTTCCTGCATCAACATTTCCCTGTTCTGTTTAATTAAAGTAGCTGAGAGGGAAGGACATGGTCACCGAGAAACTAGAACTAGATTAAGAAAAGTAGTCTGGTGCGCCTTACAAAAATCGGTATTTTGGATCTTGGCTTCAAGAGAACAGGGTAAGAAACTTACAGCTCTGGAACTGGATATCATCAAGTATTTATTTCATACCGCTACACGTTACACAGGACTGAGCAGTTACACATGGTCATTCCTACTGTAGTTACGCATAACAAAAAAAGCATACAACAATATATATCTTGCCAATTGTGTTTTAAATACCTATTTGGCCCTGAGCAAGACAGAAATAGTAAGTCCTGCGGCAGAGCAGTCTCTTGGTCCAGAAGTTGGATTGTGTCCTAGAGCTGTCTCATAGATCTGCTTTCCAGAATTGCGGCCAGACACACACAACTCCCATTAAAGTAATTGATTGCTCTGTGAGCTGAATACTTCAATATCCCAGCTCTATAGGTTACAACACAATACGCTATATCATAATATATAGCAAATAGCATTGAAGTCAGTTGGCAGCGGCTAAGTAAAGACCAAACAGAAGATGGATATTAGAGTCCAGAAGGAGGCACAAGGGATAGGTTAGAAGCCAGTAGCTAGCTGTGCAGAGTTTAACCTGTCTATGATATTTCTGTGAGGTCTGCAAGCAAAAAATCCCATCCCATTACCTCGAGAGAAGGAAGAAGGATCGTGAAGAGAGAAGATTGAATTATTAAAGGATAGGCCAAGTATGACTGAGAGCTTATTAAAAAGGGAGGAGGATGGGTAAGTGGAGAAACAGCTTGCTAGGCTGGTTCTATTAAAATCTAAGGCCAGATTCTCTGTGTAAATTAGCATAGCTCCATTGACTCGGGTCGACTGGTTGACTTCTCTGGCTTTATGGCAGTTTCCCAGCTGACATTTTAGCCCATTAACTTGAAGCATTGCATGTTTTCCTGTGAGCTTGGTCTTTGTTTGTTCTGCCCCCCACTCTTTTTTTCTGCCAGAACTGACAAAATTCTTCAGCTGAAACATCTGAGGAACGACATCTCATCAAAGATGGACGTTTCCATGGAAATATCTGTTTCAGATGAAATTTTTTGAGTCTTTCACAGATAAAATATAAATAACCGGTTGGACAAGTTTTCAATAAATCAAAATAGAAACTTTGCAGGAGAAGCTGAAATGTTGTTTGGGCTGCATTTTTCCTCTCTTTTCTCTAATAAAGGACACACAATGCCTAAAGAAAAATAAAAAATTACCAAAATGAAAATTTGCGGAAAACTTCCAAGAGGAGAGAAAACCATATATCAGGTTATTCCCCCACAGATGCCCACATTTATAGCCCTGAGGGCAGAAAGAGATGATGAAGAGCTGGTGGCAGTGAATGCAAGGCAGAGGAGGGAGAGATAAGCGCTCCCGGCTCCTCTCTAGATGAGGGCCTTTTCTTTTTTCTCCCTCTTTTCCCTGCTCCTCCCTTCCCACTCATTGCAGCTAGTGCCTCAGACTGTAATCTGCTGGAAAAAAACCCAGAGCAAGCTGCGCCTCCCCTGCACCAGCCGTTGCTGACAGAGAGATCCTCCAACATGAATCTCGAGGGTTTTTTCTTCCCCACTGAGCACTGATTTACCCATACAAATAGACTGACATTTAATCAGATAGAGAAATACATTCCAGGGGTGAAACTGCTGTGACTGTTTCCCAAAATATGACCCCAAGGAAGCAGAACTGGTTATGGAAGATTATGCACTGAAAGTGATTTTACAAATGAATATGTAAAATAAAATGCAGAGTTCTGTTCAAACACACACAGAGGAGTCTGACCACAGTGGAAGCTGGCAACTATATCCCTGAGAGTCTCCACTGGGAGTCTCAGCCCAAGAATACTAGAGGGAGTAGGAATGCATCCACGATTCTGAACATATTCTACCACCTCCACATCTGCTAGTAGTCCCATGCCCCAAAACAGTGCTGGGGAACCACTCTTGGAGGTCTTACCCAATATGCGTAATGACAGCCACGGCTGTGCTTTACCATGCAAAGATAGTATTGAAGATAAAAGATTCAGCTGAGTATTTCCAGGGCTTTACCTTACCACCACTACCCAGAAAGCTCTCCGTAAATCGAATGTTCCAACTTCATCAATCCCTGCTTCTGGAAATGCAGTACCAGCTTCCTTGGCACAGTTCAGAACAGCAAAAAATGTAAGAAGCCTCCTACGACTAGGGAAGAGAGCTAGAGCTACCAGCTGCTTTGAACATTTCTAGAGGAATACTTGGGGACTGGGTTGCAAATACACCACTATATTCCACTTTCCAGGAGCCTGCAGTATGTTTGGCAATATACAGGAGAGAACTGCTGGTGGTGTGAAACCTCAACTGGGAGGTTGACTAGGACAGCGCATAATCCTACACATGGATGAATACAGCCATGCCATTTTATTGCTGTGCATAAGGTCCCATAAAGCATGTGTCACTTGACTTACTTTTCCCACATAAAGAACAAAAGACGTGTTTAAATCACTGCCTAGCTTTAGGGAGCACCTAGGTGCTGACCAGTGTGCATATCCCATCCGACGGAGCTAAGGAGAAGACATGCAGATTTGTCATCGCTGCCAAAGTGGTTTTGTACAAGCGAGTGCTAACACAGAACGCGACAAGAACTACTCATTTTGGTGGAGGCAAACTCCAGCTTTTCCCATGAGCTAGTTAGGTGAGGTCGGTCAGAATAAAAAAAAATAGTTTGTGAAACCATACATGCAATTAAAACCAAACAGACTGCACTAGGGATAGGTGTTATTCAGCGTGTGTGAGGGGGTGCCAGAATCTGGCTCTGAATAGTTTTGATTAACAAACGTGAGTCTGAATGGTTAGAGAACTGTTCATTTCGCTAAGCCATTATTCATGGCCTGTGACTGGTCATAAGCAATGTTCTGCATCCCGATGAGAGGACTGACGCTTACACTCGAATGATGAATGCCTGACAGCAGATAATGAATAGTGTACTTCCCTCACAATTCGCAAATGCTCTAGGGTTTCTGAATTGTAAACTACCAGGCCAACTCACTGAACGAGTACATTGAAATAACATTCTCAAAAGCAGCAGGATTTCAGCTCTTTCTCTACGGGGTAGAGTTTAATTTCCCTAAATCAAAGCCGTAGAGGTCAAGCAGGTGTCCTAGAGCTGCTTGTTGGTTTTGTCTCAGGTCCAGGCAGTCGGCAAAGACAACCCAACACCTCAGCCACAAATTCCTCCTTAGGGAGAGAGCTAGGGGGTTCCCTGTGAGGTCAAAACCCAACTCTCCCAAAAAGTACTATCACTCCACGACCCACACACTTCCACGTGTAGTTGGAGCTGCAGGAATACTTGCAAATCATAACCCACACAGTCACACAAATAGCAGCCAATGGAAGCCAAGTCATTCATTTATCAATGCACTGGCCAACAGACTGCCGTAATTATTTAACTATTCTGGTAAAAGCTAATGCATAAAGAACTTAAATGGTGCATGGATCTTGCACAGGGCTTTCAGCCAACAGGAAATTTCACACAAAATGCCAGGCAGTTCAAAGTCTTCTCCGCATGCAAAGAGCCCAATACGCTTCTGCTACATGAAGCTGCAGGATGACTAGCCAAGGGCAAAGCATTGCAAATGATGCTTGGACCAACACACTGTGATGCTGTTTTCCAGTTTTATCATAGCCTCTGAACACCAGTTTGGCTCCTACCCAGCCATATATATCTCCCCAACAGAACATAATGCATGTATGCAAGGAAAATGTTTCGTTTACTGACCCAAGGGAAAGTGAGTGTAGAACAGCTGTCAAGTGAAGCTTGGAGAGAGTCACCTGAGAACACCAAGACACACGTGTTTCAGCTGAACACTGGATCGACAATCACATGCAGAACACTTTACCCATGACAGGCAAGAAAAAAATTGTTTGGCTTGAGATATTTGTACTTCACCGGTTGATCTTTCAACCAAGCTGAAGAACCAATTAACTGAATTAACACGGCATATCAGTCTCCAGAGCACTCAACACTTTGCAACTGTGTGAAGTCTGTTGCTGTGGCAGGCCTGCCTACGTGTCTTCAGCTAATAGCCCTACAATCTATTTGCTTCCATTTCCAGCCGTGTCTCTGCTAGCTGTAAATGACAGCAATTGCACTCGTGAAGTCGGTGGCTTCAAGTTGGGAACGGCTTATGTGAGAATCTCAGTTCAGCGGTATCCTGCTGGGACGGAGGCTCCAAAAGCAAATGAGCAGAGTCTTCCCACTGACCCACTGATCAGTTACATTTTTACACTTGACATGTTTTTAACAAACAATTGCACTGCAGTTGCACGGGGCAATAGTCCACGCTACACGAATCCTTCATGTCTGCTCACAGGGATGAGCTCCTCCACCTCGTAAGGTCACAGTGCTTCTGTTTCTGATGGGTGGGTGGTAGGACCAGGAATGACGGACTTTGCCTATCTTCCAGCAGTAGCACACAACTTTTCATACTATATTCCTTCCTGTGTCTTTAGCGGCTTGATTTTCAAGATCTTAAAGGATAGCTTCAATCTATCTCAGACAGGACAGGTAGCAGACTGGGTAGTCCCAACCCTGCCAGATAATTGCCTACATAATCTCAGTTAAAATACTCTTTCTGTGCTTCAGTTTTCAGATTAAATTGTACGTCCTTTTACACTTAAACCGTAAATCTTCAGGCTGTGGGACACTTCCTACTACTTTTTGTACAGAATACAGCACAATGAGACTAATTTTGACAAGATTTTTTAGTTATGTTGATCTCACCATCAAATATTTCTATTAATCTCAATTTCATCCTGGATGTCCTATGTAAGTGCACCTTCCTCATGCTTAGAACCTTCTGTTATTTGCAGATATTTACCAGAGAAGCTCTTTCACAGCCCTTTTTACTAGAATACGGCTTCTACAGTGAAAAGTGTAGGATAATACTGAAAACTGTTCCAGGGTGTCCAGCGCCTCCTGCTCTGGGAGTCACCAGGAACCAGTCAAGCAGCAGCACCTCCATAGCTTTGCGTATTCAGGAAAGCAAAGTTATGTGGAGCTCCTGGTGTCCTTTGGACTCCTTTTCATTACACAGCCAGCAGAAGAAACAACTGGAGAAGAGAACAATACTATTTCCAAGCACAGCCACAGAACTCCTGTAAATGATCTCTGCTTTTCCAATGTCTAAAGCTCCTTTCCCCAACAAATCCCACCAAGCTTCTCTGCAGCTCACCGGCAACCAGGTGCTGAAGGTCACTGCACATTTGAAATGCCCTGCTAGGAAATTCTCTGGGGGAAAGCCACTAGGACTGAAACGCTGAGAGTTGTTAGGAGCTTTTCTTTAAGGATTTCCTATTTGTTACCCTTTCTGGTGTTCATTTTCCTTTCCTCTGCCTTACCACTTTCTCCATCTACACTTCCCCCTCATAGTCTGTGTGCAGAATTCATACGTGCCTAAGTCTCCCTTTCGTTACGTCTGCAGATACTCTCTCCTCTTTTCCTCACTGAAGTCTACCCACTTTGACTCCGATTTCTCTACTTGCAGCCACACGGACCACACCACCAAATGAGAAAATCTCTTGCACATTCTTGGCACTCTCATGTTCCATCAGCAGCCGTGTGAACAAAATTTCAATCGCCCAAATGGTCAGAGTGGCAAGTAAACGCAGCTCCAAAGACTTCAAAGCAAATTCGTGGTTTTCATGCTAGCATTTTTTGTGGTAGTCATTCACTGCTAGTTAGGTCTAGTATCAGCCTTAACCAATCAAGCCACTTCACTTTCAAAAGCCAGCCCATAATTAAAAAAGAAGGCCAATAGACTCTCAACGATGATGCAATGATGTGTTCTCAGGTGCTCTTCTAGGCATGAGGCCAAAAGCGAAGTTACCATTTATTCATTTTGAAATGAATGGCATAAAATTAGGCACCGACCAGAATTTCTCATTGCAATTCTTAATCGTTTTGACTTTACTTTTCCTGTAGTCAGCAGGTTTTTCTTCTGAGAAGCCCTTTTAAAAAAATAATTAGATGGCTACTTACCATGATTATCAGTTTACCCAGCTGACAGGACACTGCGCTTACAAGACCTTTCCTGTTCCTCACTCCTCCTTTTCTGTTTCTCAATTAGGCCAAATTCTACTGCCTTTATTCACACTATTGCTTTATTGCTTTATTGCATAGCTCGCACTGATGATTTCAGTAGTGACTCCTAGAATAAATTACCACCTCAGTGTGCCAAGATGACCTGAAGTCTTTGCTGAGGGCTGTTTCAGGCCTTTGCCATGCCTTTCTTATCCCGTTTCATCATCCACAAAGCCAGGACTTTCTCACAGCTCATCAGCTGGTTCCCTTAGAATTGGTAGACAAATACTTTCCCATGTTTACCAGGCTTAATGGGAAAGCACAACCATGTCACTCACGTGGCACACACTGACCATCGCTCTTATTAATTTAGCAATCCCAGCATGGATCTATCTGTAAGAAAGGCATTTGTTGTCCTGTTTCAAGGAGGCAAGTTTTATACGTGATAATGGTTGTGTTGGTCAATATGCCTCACTGAATCATGCATTACTTTAATACTTCCTACATTTGGGGGATAAAATATACACTCTTAAGCATGAGTACCAGCAACTGAAATGAGAACTCGGAACATTCAGAAGCATTTAAAAGTCTGAACCTCTAAGAGTTACCAAAACATCATGTACCTACCCTATTCCCTTCCAGTGAAAGTCCAGCCAATTCAGCAGATGACTTTTAAGTGCTGCGAAGATACCCCCCTGAGCTGGTGCAACAAGGTGGAGCTTAGTTATGGAGCCTCCTCCTGGAAATCACTTGGGACATTCACAAGTATAAATCACAAAGTAAAATTGCTTACCAATTATGTCTCAGAAAGAATACCAAGAGCGCAAAGTCAATTCCCCAAAAGATAGGGAATGCCAGAGCTAAGGCGATCATGACCTAGTCTGGAAAGGACAAGCTGCTACACTTGGTGCTACGTAGCTTCAGGGGAATGTGCAGTAACTGGTTACCCCAGTGCCCTACAAAATCTACTCCCAGGTCTTCCACAGTTGCTATTAATAGGGATTATAAACAGCCACGGAACCATAACACGAGATTAGCTGTTATTATATCTGTTTCCCAGATAAACTGTCTGACAACCAGTAAAACTGAAATGGAAACCAAGCCTCTACGGCTGTATCAGTAGGAATGCTACAGCAGGATACTGGAGAACAGAGTGCTCACAAAGGGTAAGCAGATAAGGGCAAAGCCAGGTTTTATCCCACTCCACCACCGTGCTCAACTGAAACAAAAGTGCAACCAAAAGAGAAGTCTTGCTACTGTTGTCACGCCTCTACTATGGTCCTTTGATGACACAGAATTCCCACCACTCACCTCTGAGCAACAGCAAAAAGTTATAGCACGGACACGGCTCAAGGCTGCAGACAGACAAGCAGTTACTCTACTTGGAGTTGCTGTTGCCTCCCAAATGGCTGTTTCTGGCCCTGTGGTATTCCTTCTGTAGCTTGATAGACTCATGGTAAGCCCTAATCTGGTTTAGGCCAAGTCACTTAGGTTACAGAATTTAAATAGCTGCCTTGAGTCAGCTGGTTTTGACTGAGAGCTTTCTTACAATTGTTTCTGCCAGCTGAATTCTGGTGGCAGCCCACCTCCAGCTCTAAGATCTTGTTGAACACCTTAAGGGCAGCAGGAGACAGTTCAAACTTGACCATATGAAGCAGAAGACACAACCGACACAAACAGTGAATAGGAGACTTCGCCAGTCTTTGAAAAGGCTGGAACATGATCTGGTTGCTTGGTAAAAAAAAGCAGGCTCTCTTGCAAAGGCATTCTCTTTTGTGATTCGGGAGGACTGGATGTGTCACTTGTAGGTCACCAGATGATGAGCTCTACAGAGCCTTCCACCTGTTGGTCACCAGTGGAATTCAACCCAGCACCCAAAATTGAGGCCAGGCATTTTAATTGCATGTTCGCTTCACATCGGGTTGAGCGCTTTTCAGGCATCGTTTCTCACATGGGTGTCTAGCGTCTGGCACAATCAGGCCTCTTCTTAATTGGGTTCCTTAATCAAAGTTTCTGGATTGGGAGTCTGTAGGAATTTGGGGTTGAACACAAATTGTTAATTCTAGTAAAAAACCCATTCACCTTGTCTTTGGCACTAATTTAACCCAAGCTAAGGAGGTATATTTTCTGCTATCAATCACATGCACAGTGAAAAGTCAGGGAGAATAAAAGAAACGAGAACCCAAAACTTGCGATGCTATTTTTTCCCAAAAACACTTTTATTGGGGAGCAAGAAGTGAGCCAATTTATACTACAGTTTTTGAAAGCAGGTTTCAAGAATCTTTCTCGGCTTGACAGCAATACTGATTCCTCCCAAGCAACTCAGCCTGAAACAGACAACTCATAATGTTGAAGTTAGGTATAGTTACAGTTGACTGAAAAAGCGACTTCGAATGGAAATTATTATGCAACTGCTGCTTTGTGAATTGCTGCCAGATCTGAAGATAATACTAAAAGCAGCCATTTTCTTCTGATTGATTTGGTACTCTCTTATCCTTCCGTGCAATGACGATAGTAACCTCTAAATGACAGTATTGCTTGGAGTTTTCTCAATTCTTTTTGCATAGAAAAAAAAAGAAACAAATACATCGTACTCAAAGGCACAAAATCTTTGGAATTCACAGCATCTGGTGAAGCTGAGAGTGATCAAATAAGTATTAGTTTAATAAATTCTGATATGCGCACACATTCCAACAGGGAACATGCTATGTTTTACTTTGGTGAAAGCAGAGTCCCAGCACACTTAATGCGCTACTGTTTTCTCATCAGAATCCCTTATGCCGTACCAAATAGGTCACTGTGCTGAAATCACAGCTACGTTTTCAGTAGATTGCGTTAACTTTATGAATGCATCATAAAATGGGAACTTTGTATTGACACTGTTTTACTGCTGCAATTTACCATTCTAATGGCACTATGTAGGAAACAATGAATGAAATGCAATGAGATAATTAAGGGATAATCTCCATTACTGCAAAGTATACAAAGCAATAAACAGCTGCCAAAACTGATTAATAGCTGAAGCGAAGTAAAGACATTTAATCAATCTAATAAACCATTTATTATATGTATATAGAGGCTTACACTAGCTACAAAACATTTATCTTATTGATACCAACTGCACTATTTTCCTTTCTTTAGAATGTAGTATCATGAGACCTTGATTGTTCTTCCATTAAAGTCAAGGATAAAACTCCCATTGTGGGCCCAGGGTCAAGCCTTCACTGAGCTGATATCAATGAAAATAAATGCTTCCTTTCAATGTAGAACAGTTCTGCTAAAACCCACTTCCCCTCCCCCCCCATTATAAAACATCCTACGGCATTGAAAGGGGGACACGTTTTAGTGGCAAGGACAAATGTCAGGAGTCATGATGAAAATCTGAATCTCCTACTAACTTGTACAGCAATTTCCTGCAAAGCATTGATCTGTCTGTGCCTCCGCTTCCTAGCTGTAACATGGAGACAAAACCATTCACTTGTTCCACGGGATTATTTTGGATTTAGTTCATGTAGCATATAAAGAAACATAGAAGATACTGTACACACTTCAGAGCCTCGCTTAAGTAAAAGCAGAAAGGAATGAATTGCTCTCGATTCTGTTACATCTATCTCACAATCCGTACAGGAACAGGGGCGAGGTGGGTGGGGAAGGCTGAGCAACACGGCTGCAAGGCAGGGACCCGTGTCCTCGGCTGCAGCACTGCTGCCAGTGCAAGCACAGCTGAGCTTCCTAAACTTCCACGCTGCTTCCCACAGCCCTGCAAGTGCACGGACCTCCTCCAGCTCCTAGTCAGCTACGGGCATCCTGCTTTCCTGCTCTCCACCTTAGACTGGAGGGGTGAGGGAGCCTGCATGACATTAGCAAAAGGACAAGCGCAGGGAGAGATAACCCCTCCTGGCATTTTCTCTCATCCTTCTCCCACTTTACATATCACCATAAATGGCAATGCCCCCCCTAAACTGAAGTAAATACCAAATGCTTTAACGAGATGAATAAATAGCTTGAATTCACTGGAGTTTTACAATGTAAGTTGTAAAACCAAACTTACCGACATTTAAAACATATACAACACATTGGCTCAAGGTGAATATCATATTTGTCATGCCTTGCAAAACGTGCTTTTCCTCAGACAAGATGTTTGTATCTCCTCATCCCTGCATAGAACAGAGGCATTAGAGCACATGTTCTCCTACCACACATTATAATTGCCCTTTCCCTGCAAAGAAGTGGAAGATGCTTTTAGTGCTGGATGACTCTCGAACTTGCTCTGAAGCAACCCTTTTGTCTTAATGCTAGTAGGAAGCTACTTTGGTTTTATCCAAATATAAATGTTGATACAAAAATCTCATACCCAATAATAACAGAGGTATGAATTTATGGTTTCAGCAAAAGTTTCTATGCAAATTAACCCTCAGATAATTAAAAATGCCTCCAGTGCCTGGGCGGGTAAAAGATCAAGCACTTGCTGGATTACAACATAGCTAGCGCTGCGATAAAGCTTCGTAATAGCTTAAGAGCTCTCAGCCTTTACAGGTAGCAGGACTAATTCCATCAGCCAACATGTACTAACTCCTGCTCGTGTGTGCCCGATCTCACCTGCAAGGGACTGTTCGCAACTGCAAGACTCTTGTCTCGAGAAGCCAAAGCCAAACAGCGGGTTGAAACTTGCACAGTTGGATGCAATGCAAGCAGTGGCATCGCACTCATTCCCTGGGCAAGTGTTTGTCATAAGAGTAGGACGGGCAAACCTAAAAGACAAGTCCCAGAAACCTGCAATACTGGTATCTCTGCATGTACTGCTGTTTAGGGAGTGTTAGTTCTGTGAGAGAAAACACAGCTACATTTTGAATAACTTTTTCCCACATTGAACAAATACAGGGACCCGAAGACCCACAGCAAAATGTTTGGATGTGTCGACTGCAGGAACACGCTGAGTGTGAAACAAGGCCCCAGAGCTTTGAGTAATTTTCCCCAGAAACTAGATGTGGCACTACTGCAGATGCGAAATTCCTCGAGGCTGGGCCCACAGTCTCCTTTTGCGGTGAAGCACTGCGACGAGAACAGCTGCTTGCTGCTTCTGGAATGAAACGCAACGGTCATTGCTGCAGCCTAGCTTGGCAATCGAAATCCCACGGTTTTGCTACTGTTAAGTGAAACTGTTCAGAGCTACATACATGTTTTTATATGCTATATATATTTTAAAAATGCACATGGGCTGTGCATTTCTGTTTCAAGACAAAAAAAAAATAATTGTAACCAGTATTACTAAAATCCATGTTGCCTGGGTCTGCCAGCTACAGATGCGTTTCCCCAGCTAGTTAGTGGAATTTAAAATGACATCTGTCCGTTTTGTAGCAAGGCTGCAGTAGAGGCTTGTATACACATAAGAAATATTTATTTCTAGGAAAGCAAGGAGCTTGCAATTCCTTATTTAGATTAAACATACCACCAGGCTTTCTTAAAGGTTTTCTCTTGACTTCACGCTCCCACAGCCCCACGAAAGAGCCGTTATTCTGGGCGGGCTCCCCCCCCCC